>ENA-OZGV01000986-OZGV01000986.1-human-gut-metagenome-genome-assembly--contig:-NODE-986-length-13713-cov-6.324132_pt1 | contig 13713 bp, 11 predicted proteins | sample MGYA00245120_ERZ653665 | MGnify/ENA primary metagenome ERZ653665 (study PRJEB26926, sample SAMN06165250) | human gut metagenome | biome: ENVO:00009003; feature: ENVO:2100002; material: ENVO:00002003... | reverse complement strand
GAGATAGGAGTCCGTCTCGTGGGCTCGGAGATGTGTATAAGAGACAGAAATATAGGTAAACTAATTGTGTAGTAATAAAATAATATAGTATATATGTAGTATAATAATATAATAGTAAAGTAACAAAGTAAACCTATTAAAATGGTAGCAAAAAATATAACAATAGCCATCGGTAATCAGAAGGGAGGAGTCGGCAAAACCACTTCTACCGCATGTATAGGTGCAACACTTGTCCTAAGAGGAAAACGGGTGCTGCTCGTTGACCTAGATGCACAGCAGAACCTCACGTTCACGCTGACGCAGAACGAAGACCCGGAAACAAGTATCTACGACACGCTGGTCAAAGACCAACCGCTGCCTATCATTCCCATCCGTGAAAACCTGGACCTCGTTCCGGCTTCACTGGACTTGGCAAGAGCCGAAATAGACATGGCTACCATAATGGCAAGGGAAGGCATCCTTAAATCCTATCTGGATGAACAGAAGGAGAAGTATGACTACATCCTGATGGACTGCTCTCCCTCACTCGGTATCGTGACGACCAATGCGCTGGTGGCAGCGGATAAACTCTACATACCGCTCACTGCCGAAGCCTTGCCCTTGAAAGGCTTGACCATGCTGGATGATATAGTCCGGGAAGTGAAACGCAGGGTAAACCCAATGCTTGAATTAGGCGGTGTTTTCTTCACCCGGTTCAATAACCGGAAATTGAACAAGGAAGTGATTTCCATGGTGGAAAAACGATATGGAGAGAAGGTTTTTCAGACGAAAATCCGGGAGAATATATCCATAGCCGAGATGCCGCTGTCCGGTCAGACCATCTTTGAGTACGAACCGAAAAGCAACGGCGCAGCGGATTATCAAACACTGACCGATGAGATAATCAGTCGGGAAGAAAAATAGGTAAACTATCTTACTATATGACTAATCACAAAGATTATTAGTAGCACAGTAAGTTAATCAGCAAGTAAACAAATAATAAAGTAAGCAATATGAGTAAGAAGAATTTATCCTTATTGATGGATGGCTTCATGGGTGAAGCCAATCAAGCAGAATCGGTGCAGGAACAGCCTAAGGAACAGGCCACTGAACAAGCCACTGAACAAGCAGAACAACCAACAGTTCAAACCGATAAGCAGGAAAGTCCGAAGGCGGTATCTTCAAAGACAGCTACTAAAAAGGACGCTAATGAAACAGAAACTACCGAAAAAATGAAATCCAGACTGGAAGCCAAACGCAGGGAAAATGTGGGTCGCCCCAAGAAAGGCGAAACAGCCAAAAGTGCCAAGAAGCCCCATGAAATCCGAGCCACCTTCATCGTAGATCCGGATTTACTTCAAAAGGTGAAGTACATTTCTCTTGTGGAAGGCATCCTCTTGAAAGATGTTATCTCCGAAGCATTGAACAACTATGTGGATAAATGGGAAACAGACAACCGAAAAATACGCCTGCCAAAGAGGAAGTAAGCACTTCTGAGAATAGGGACTATATCTGTTCAAACAGGAAAAACAACCCTGTAGTTGTGCTTTTTCAGTGAAAAATACTATCTTTGTAGGCAGAAGGCAACTGCCTACAAAAATAGGAAACGATGCGAAATACGTCTAAGATAATCAAGGGAACAACCCTTTCCGCTAAAAATGTAACAGCAACAGTTGAGCAAGGTGAAAAACCTTGGTTTGTCCATTCAAAAATGGTCGCTAATATCATGTATTCAAGAATGAAGGAACAAGGAATTACCCAAAAGGAACTGGCGGAAAAGATGAACTGTACCCAACAGTATATCTCCAAAATCCTTAAAGGACGGGAGAATCTCTCCCTGGAAGCTCTCTGTAAAATAGAGTTGGCTTTGGGCATCCGGATTTTGCAGTTTGATTCCAACAACTAACCCGTATTGTTTAATGAAATAAAGAACATCAGTATATGCCGTTACAAAGTGAAGCAGCGCTCGAAAATGGACTTATTGCTACTCTTCAGCAAATGAGCTATGAATATGTTCAGATTGATGAAGAGAAAAACTTGTATTCCAATTTCAAGAGACAGCTTGAAAAGCACAATCAAAAGAGATTGGAGGATTTTGGACGCTCTGCCTTTACAGAGGCAGAGTTTGAAAAGATTCTGATTTACCTGGAAGGAGGTACCCGTTTTGAAAAAGCCAAAAAACTGCGCGACCTGTATCCGCTTGAACTGGAAAGCGGTGAAAGAGTGTGGGTAGAGTTTCTGAACCGTACCCACTGGTGCCAGAACGAATTTCAGGTCTCCAACCAGATTACAGTGGAAGGAAGGAAAAAGTGCCGCTATGATGTAACGATACTTATCAATGGCTTGCCCTTGGTTCAAATCGAACTGAAACGCAGAGGAGTGGAACTCAAACAGGCATATAACCAGATTCAGCGTTACCACAAGACTTCGTTCCATGGGCTGTTCGACTACATCCAGCTTTTCGTCATATCCAATGGAGTGAATACTCGCTACTTTGCCAATAATCCGAACAGCGGCTATAAGTTTACCTTCAACTGGACGGATGCTGCCAATGTGCCTTTCAATGACTTGGAGAAGTTTGCAACTATTTTCTTTGACAAGTGTACCTTGGGAAAAATCATCGGCAAGTACATTGTGCTGCATGAGGGGGATAAGTGCCTGATGGTACTTCGTCCTTACCAGTTCTATGCGGTCGAGAAGATTTTGGACCGTGTGGTTAACTCTAACGATAACGGCTATATCTGGCACACGACCGGTGCCGGCAAGACGCTGACTTCCTTCAAGGCTGCACAGTTGGTTTCTGAACTGGATGATGTGGACAAGGTGATGTTTGTGGTTGACCGCCATGACCTTGACACGCAGACGCAAGCGGAGTATGAAGCATTCGAACCGGGAGCGGTGGACAGTACGGACAATACGGACGAGCTGGTGAAACGCTTGCACAGCAACTCCAAAATTATCATTACCACCATCCAGAAGCTGAATGCTGCTGTTAGCAAGCAGTGGTACAGCAGCCGTATCGAAGAAATCCGCCATTCACGCATCGTCATGATCTTCGATGAATGTCATCGAAGCCATTTCGGAGATTGCCATAAGAATATCGTCAGGTTCTTCGACAATACACAACTGTTCGGCTTTACAGGTACGCCTATCTTCGTGGAGAACAACGTGGATGGACATACCACCAAGGAAATATTCGGTAACTGTCTGCATAAGTATCTGATTAAGGATGCCATTGCCGATGAGAATGTGCTCGGTTTCCTGGTGGAGTATTATCACGGCAATGAGGACGTGGATAATGCCGACAACGACCGCATGACGGAAATCGCCAAATTTATCCTTAATAATTTCAATAAGTCAACGTTCGACGGCGAGTTTGATGCGCTGTTTGCCGTACAGTCAGTACCCATGCTGATTCGTTACTATAAGATATTTAAGAGCCTCCATCCGAAAATTCGTATCGGAGCAGTCTTTACCTATGCTGCAAACAGCAGTCAGGACGATGCGCTTACAGGCATGAATACCGGAAGCTATGTGAGCGAGAGCACCGGAGAAGCGGATGAACTGCAGGCTATCATGGATGACTACAACGAAATGTATGGAACCAGTTTCACTACTGAAAACTTCCGTGCCTATTATGACGACATCAACCTCCGCATGAAGAAAAAGAAAGCGGATATGAAACCACTCGACCTTTGTCTGGTAGTCGGTATGTTCCTCACGGGGTTTGACAGCAAGAAACTCAATACGCTGTATGTGGACAAGAACATGGAATTCCATGGTCTGCTGCAGGCTTTTAGCCGGACCAACCGCGTGCTGAATGAGAAAAAGCGGTTCGGCAAGGTGGTTTGTTTCCGGGATTTGAAGAGCAACGTGGATGCTTCCATCAAACTTTTCAGCAACAGCAATAATCTGGAAGACATTGTTCGCCCTCCCTTTGAGGAAGTGAAAAAACGGTATCAGGAACTGACTACCGATTTTCTGCGACTTTATCCCAAACCAAGCACAGTCGATTTGCTGCAAAGCGAGAAGGATAAGAAAGACTTTATCCTTGCTTTCCGTGACATCATCAAGAAGCATGCTGAGATTCAGATTTACGATGAATTTGAAGAAGAAGCCCCCGATCTTGGAATGACCGAACAGCAGTTTATGGATTTCCGTAGTAAATACCTCGACATATACGAGACCTTTGCTGCAGGTGGAAAACAGGAAAAGCCAAAGGAATATCAAATGCCCGAGGAAGAAGCAAGTGTGGTTTGCGAAGATGACCCTCTGGCAACACCGGACACCGGGTTGGAAGATATAGACTTCTGTCTGGAGCTTCTGCACAGCGACATCATCAATGTAGCCTATATCCTGGAACTCATTGCTGATCTGAACCCCTACAGTACGGATTATTCGGAACGCCGCCAGCAAATCATCGACACGATGATAAAGGATGCCGAACTCCGCAGCAAAGCCAAACTGATTGACGGATTCATTCAGAAGAATGTGGATGATGACCGGGACAGTTTCATGGCCCGTAAGAAAAAGGCAGACGGTACGAGCGACCTGGAAGAAAGGTTGAACGATTATATCACCACGGAGCGCACGCATGCCATCAACCGGCTGGCAGAAGAAGAGGAACTGGATTCAGCCGTTCTCAACCATTACCTTTCGGAATATGACTATCTGCAAAAGGAAAAACCTGAAATTATTCAGGAGGCTTTAAAAGAGAAACATCTGGGGTTAATCAAAAGACGTAAGACCTTGACAAGAATACTCGACAAGTTGCGGAATATTATCCGTACCTTCAGTTGGGAATAATATAGTAAACAATTAGAAGAAACAGATATGAGCGAAGAATTGCAACAGAAACTCCGTGACCAGCTTTGGGAAGTAGCCAATAAGCTGCGCGGTAATATGTCAGCCAGTGACTTTATGTATTTCACCTTGGGATTCATCTTCTACAAGTACCTTTCCGAGAAAATAGAAAAGCATGCCAATGATGCGTTGGCAGAGGATGAAATTTCTTTCAAGGAACTCTGGACAATGGAGAAAGATGAAGATGTGGAAGAATTGCAGGAAGGTGTGAAAACGGAATGTCTTGAGAATATCGGATATTTTATTGAACCTAGTTTCCTCTTTTCTTCTGTTATTGAGAGCATCAAGAAGAAGGAAAACATACTGCCCATGCTGGAGCGTTCCCTGAAGCGCATTGAAGACAGTACGCTCGGACAGGACAGCGAGGAGGATTTTGGGGGACTTTTCTCGGATATTGACTTGGCTTCACCGAAACTGGGTAAAACAGCCGACGACAAGAACACGCTGGTCAGCAATGTGCTTCTAGCCCTCGACGACATTGATTTTGGTGTGGAAGCGTCGCAAGAGATTGATATTCTCGGTGATGCCTATGAATATATGATTAGCCAGTTTGCTGCCGGTGCGGGAAAGAAAGCCGGAGAGTTCTACACACCTCAGGAAGTCAGCCGCATTTTGGCTGAGATTGTCACCATTGGCCATACCCGTCTGCGTAATGTGTATGACCCTACCTGTGGCAGTGGATCATTGCTGCTCCGTGCCGCAAGCATCGGTAAAGCCAACGAGATTTTCGGTCAGGAGAAGAATCCCACGACCTACAATCTGGCTCGTATGAACATGCTTTTGCACGGTATCAAATTCAGCAACTTCCGCATCGAAAACGGAGATACGCTGGAAGCGGATGCTTTCGGTGACACGCAGTTTGACGCTGTAGTGGCAAATCCTCCTTTCTCTGCAGAATGGAGTGCTGCCGACAAGTTCAACAACGATGACCGTTTCAGCAAAGCCGGACGGCTTGCTCCACGTAAAACGGCCGACTATGCTTTCATTCTCCACATGATCTACCACCTGAACGAAGGGGGAACGATGGCTTGTGTGGCTCCTCACGGAGTACTCTTCCGTGGAAATGCCGAGGGAGTGATTCGCCGCTTCCTCATTGAAAAGAAAAACTATGTGGATGCCATCATCGGTCTGCCTGCCAACATATTCTACGGTACCAGCATTCCTACTTGCATCTTGGTATTCAAGAAGTGCCGCAAGGAAAATGACAACATTCTGTTCATTGATGCCAGCAAGGAGTTTGAGAAGGTAAAGACGCAGAACAAGCTCAGAGAGCAGCACATCCGGAAAATTGTGGACACATACCGTGAACGCAAGGAAATCGAGAAATACAGCCACTTGGCTACACTCGAAGAGGTGGCGGAAAATGACTACAACCTCAATATTCCCCGGTACGTGGACACGTTTGAGGAGGAAGAACCGATTGTCATCCATGCTGTCATGAAGGAAATCAAGGAATTGGAAGCCAAGCGTGCAGACCTCGATAAAGAGATTGAGGGCTATCTGAAAGAATTAGGACTGGTAGAATAAGTGTACAATGACAGAAAAAAACAATATCCCGGAAATGCGTTCTTCCTTTGATGACCTCCGTCGTCAGGATGAAAACGGAAATATATATTGGAGTTCACGTGATCTTTCTGCTGCAATGGGCTACTCTGCCTATTGGAAATTTCAAAAAGTCATCGACAAGGCGATTCGTGCAGCAGGTGAAAAGGGTATGAATGTGGACGAGCATTTCAACCAAGCGGTTGATATGGTTAAGATAGGCAGTGGCTCGTTTCGTAAGGTTTCTATTTTCCGCCTTTCGAAGATGGCATGTATGATTGTTGCAGAAAATGCGGATGCCAAAAAGCTGCTGGTGCAGCAGGCAAGGGCATACTTTTCTGAGACATTACCAATCAATGAATTGATGCAGAATGCGCTGACATCCAATATCCTGCTGTATAAAACAGCACAGGGAGAGAGTCGCATTGAAGTGATATTCAATAGCGAGACTTTTTGGATGTCGCAAAAACGTATGGCAGAACTGTTCGGTGTAGATGTGCGAACTATCAACTATCATTTGAGCCATATCTATGAAACCGGAGAACTGTCCAAAGAAGCAACTATCCGAAAAATTGGGATAGTTCAATCAGAGGGTGAGCGGGAGGTGGAACGTACTCCGTTCTTTTATAATCTGGATGCCATTATTGCAGTTGGCTATCGGGTTAACAGTTACCAAGCCACACAGTTCCGCATTTGGGCAACCTCTGTCTTGAAGGAATTTGTTATCAAAGGATATGCACTCGACGACGAACGCTTAAAGCAAGGTAAACATTTCGGCAAGGATTATTTTGATGACTTGCTGGAACGCATCCGCGAAATACGTACGTCGGAACGCAGATACTATCAGAAGATTACTGATATTTATGCCGAATGCAGTGCCGACTATGATCCGAAGTCCGAATGTACCAAATTGTTCTTTAAGATGGTACAGAATATGATGCATCTGGCAGTAGTTCATCGCACAGCGGCAGAAATAGTTTATGAACGGGCAGATGCTGAAATGCCTCACATGGGGCTGACCACTTGGAAGAAAGCACCCGATGGCAGAGTTCAGAAGTCTGATACGATTGTGGCAAAGAACTACTTGTCAGACAAAGAGGTTTCTGAGCTCAATAGCATAACGACTGCATTCCTTGAATTTGCTGAACTTCGTGCCAAACGCCACATCTTAACCAATATGGCTGACTGGAAACAACGCCTTGAGCAATTCTTGTCCTCTATAGACTATCATGTACAAGATACAGCAGGCAAAGTTTCGCAAGAAGCGGCGCGTGAAAAAGCATATAGCGAGTACGAGAAATTCAAACTCATACAAGACCGTTCGTTTATCTCCGATTTCGACCGATATAATGACGGAAACGAATTATTACCATTTGATATTAACCCTGATAAAGATTGACTGTTACAACTATGGCTAATAATAAAAATACAAAAGTCCCTAATGTCCCAAATCTGAGATTTCCGGAGTTTACGGGAGAATGGAAGAAAGAGCGACTAGAAGATATAGCTGATTTCAGCAAAGGTTCTGGAATATCAAAAGAACAACTATCAGAAAAAGGTGAACCTTGTATTCTATATGGAGAACTTTATACAAAGTATAAATCTGAGGTTATCTTTGACATCATCAGTAAAACTGATATAGATAACACAAAATTAGTAAAAAGCCAAGCTAATGATGTTATTATTCCTAGTTCTGGCGAAACGGCAGAAGATATAGCAACAGCTCGCTGTGTTCTTAAAAAAAATATCCTTTTAGGTGGAGACCTAAACATCATTCGTTTGCATAAGCATAATGGTTCTTTCATGAGCTATCAATTAAATGGTAAACGGAAATATGATATTGCAAAAGTTGCACAAGGAGTATCAGTTGTACATCTATATGGTGAACATTTAAAAGGTGTGAACACCTATAATCCTTGTATTGAAGAACAGAAGAAAATAGCCAGACTGCTATCACTCCTTGACGAGCGTATTGCAACTCAAAACAAAATCATTGAGGACTTGAAGAAACTAAAGTCTGCGATTATTGAAAGCGTGTTTAGCAATTGTCACTATGATAAATTGCGACTTGGTGATATTGGTTCATACATTCGTGGTTTGACTTATAACAGTAATGATGTTATAGATTACAATGGTACATTGGTTATGCGTTCAAACAATATTGTCAATGGCTGTTTACTAGACTATTCTAATAATGTAGTGATTGTAAATAAACAAATATCACAAGAGCAGCAATTACAGGATGGAGATGTTATTATTTGCATGGCAAATGGAAGTTCAGCTTTGGTTGGAAAATCATCCTTTTATGATGGGAAATGCTTATATCCTATAACTGTAGGTGCTTTTTGTGGTATCTATCGGTCTAAAATGCCTATTACAAAATGGTTATTCCAAACCAATAGATACCGTAGGTATATATGGAACTCTCTGCAAGGTGGTAATGGAGCTATTGCTAATCTAAATAGTGAAGACATACTTCGTATGTCGTTTTCTCTTCCTGATAAATCAAAAACGGGGCGTTGCACCAAACTCCTCTTATCAATAGATTCTTTGATAGTAACTAATGTAACGCTTTCCTCAAAGTATTCTCAGCAAAAACAGTATTTGCTCCATCGAATGTTTATATAAACATTTGGTGCAGTAGAAATCTTTTCTGCCTTTGTAATAGTTCCAAGAAATCTATCTCCAATTTAATTTCTTTGGCTAATGTAGATAGTCGCTTTCCTATTTGTTGCTGTATTTCAACCGTTGGAATGCAAAGCGGAATGTTGCACAATCCTTCAAAAGATAAGCATTGTCTAACACTCCCTTCTAAGCGTTTTTGTATTTCTGCGAAGAATCGCTTTGACTCAAAATAGTAATCAAGATATTCGGGGAATAGATTATCCTTTGTACGGAAGCAAATGTACATAGGACTTACTATTCCTCTTTCAAATGTGGTAAGACGAGCAATAGAACCAACATTGATTCTTGCAGGATTAAAAGCAAAGTCATTTCTTGCTACAATCTTATAGTTAGAAGTATCATCGCTCGCAACAATTCTGTTTTCAAATTGTTCACTTTGCTGAATAAAGCCTTGACTATTGCTGACGGATAAAACATTCAGGATTGCACTATCTTTATTCCGTTTGGAAGTCTGTTCTATAAAATCTCCTATATGCGAAATGCTTTTAGCCATGTTACCATATTCCATTTCAATAATCGCAGACATTAAGGATTTCCCAGCGAAGATTAAAGTCATTCAGTTTGGTGATTCTATTCTGAAAATAGATACAAACCAAAGCAATCAGTCGTTTTTCACCTTAAAACGCCGTGGTTTTTGCGACATTATATAATATCTCTTGGTGATACGACAATAATCTACTATATTTGTCGCAAATATTGCGACGTTATCCGTTACTAAATGACGCATCAGCTATGTATATACACGAAAAAGACAATTGGACTGCGTTCCGTTGGAATGCTACTGAGTTGACGGCTATACTTGAAGAAGTGAACCGTAAACAGGGTTTGTTGTATGGCAGGCTTTCCTCGCTTGGATTTGATAGCAAATTGAAAGCGATGGCGGAGAATCTGACATATGATGTGGTTTATTCATCAGAAATAGAAGGAATACGACTAAATGTAGATGAAGTACGTTCATCCATTGCCCGGAAATTGGGTATCGAAAATGTCAAACAGACAGCACCGTCGCACTATATAGATTCTGTTGTGGCTGTCATGCTTGATGCTGTAAATCATTATGACCAATTATTAACGAAAGAGAAAATATGTGCATGGCAAGCAGCATTCTTTCCGACAGGTTTCAGCGAGGGCTCTCAGATTGAGGTCGGGCAGTATCGCACCAACGAGGAACATATAGTTTCCGGAATGTTCGGTCGTGAGAAAATCCATTATATAGCTCCTTCTCCGGAACGTGTGGACGAAGAAATGGCACATTTTCTTGACTGGTTCAATAGTCAGGAAAATATAAGTTCGGTTATACGCTCAGCCATTGCACATTTCTGGTTTGTCAGCATTCACCCATTTGAAGATGGTAACGGACGCTTGGCACGCATACTTTCTGATATGTTGTTGGCTCGTGCTGATAAGAGCGAGTTCAGATTCTATAATATATCCTCGCAAATAAATAAAGATAAAAATCACTATTACGACATTTTGGAAAAGGCTCAACACGGCGATGGTGACATTACTGAATGGATATACTGGTATGCTAATACGTTGTCGGTTGCACTTGACGAAGCGGAAAATATCATCAGTACCATCTTAAATAAAAGTTTCTTTTGGCAAAAGGCTTCTTCTGTACCACTTAGTCAAAGACAGACCGATATGCTGAACCTGTTCCTTGATGGTTATGAAGCAAAGATAACTTCCAAAACTTGGGCATCATTGGCTAAATGTTCCAAAGACACAGCCATACGGGATATTCAAGACCTTGTGGATAAGGATATTCTTCGGGAGGATATTCCCGGTGCCAAACGACCGAGCTATTCCATTATATATGACCCGGAAGACATCACTGTCTTTTTTTCTGATGTTACCATTGAGCAACAAAACGGAAATCACTACATCAAAGCTATTTACAAGGGCAGGTTGAAAGTGTGTGAAAGGATTTTGCCACTTGATGCTGAGCGATTTGAAAAAGGTGATCTTCCATTGGAGAACCTGCTTGCTAAGTATTGCTCATATTTGAGGATAAGCTAAAAATCGTACATTAGCAGTCCTTAATCAGGGGACTAAATGATTCTTTATATGCCCAATATGGCAATGATGTATTGACTTCATTTTCAAGTCTTGGCCTTTCATATTCTGGTTTGTCTGGCAAATCAGCGCAAGACTTTGGTTCTGGAAAACCATACATAACTTACTTGAATGTATATTCTAACAATATTATCAATGAGAGAGATTTTCAATATGTAGCAATCAAAAAGGGTGAGAAACAGAATGTTGTAGAATATGGTGATGTATTATTCACATTATCATCAGAAACTCCAGAGGAAGTTGGTATAGGCTCAGTATATCTTGGCAATGAGAATGTATATCTGAATAGCTTTTGTTTTGGTATTCATATCATAAATACGAAGATAGCTTTCCCTCCATATTTATCTTACTATGTATCTTCAACTCCTTTTCGTAAATTTATCTATCCTTATGCACAAGGAAGTACAAGGTTCAACCTTTGTAAGGCAGACTTTGAAAAGGCAAGTATCAAACTGCCCTCTTTGGAAAACCAAAAACGAATATATTCCATATTGAGTCATATAGAAAGTAAAACAGAAACAGAGAAGAGTCTGCTTGACTTATATAATTCTCAAAAGCAGTATCTGCTCCGCCAGATGTTTATATAAACATCTGGCGGAGCAAGTATTGCTTCTGTTTCTGATATTCTTGTAACATATTTTGTTCGTGTCTTATTTCATCGTTTAAACTACGCAACAGCTTTGAAATCAGCAGTAATTCATTAGAATCTAAAGGCATGGGGACTCTATTTTCCAAGAAACGTTGATTTGTTATATTAATAGTATTCTTTGCTCCTTTCTGAATAAGAGGATGCAAGTAGTTCTGTGTATTTATTTCACTCATAAAGTATTTATGAAGATATATTCCGATAGCAAGACTATCGGGTACATAAACACCATACAATGGTGAAACCGCAACACTTTCATGATTAAGGCTTTGTTTTACAATACCATAAGGGAATGATCCTGTAGGACTTTTAGTATAAACTAAGTCTCCGTAATGCACTACATTATATTTAGATGTATCTTTCGCCGAAAATGAACGTCCAAGGTGATCTACTTGATTGATAATTCCTTGACTGACAGAAACAGAAAATACTTGATACAAGTTAGAATTCCGTTCATTTCTTTCTTTGAGAATATCATTTAGAAACACTTTCTTCCAAGTTCCTCTTTTTAATCCTTGCTTTTGCAACTCAACCATAATTCCCCTGATTAAGGACTCATATCTCTCAATGATTTTGTTTTGAGTTGTAATGCGTTCGTCTAGGAGTGATAGCAGTCTGGCTATTTTCTCTTGTTCCTTTATGCAAGGAATATCAATGCAGACCTTACTTAATCCATCCTGACCAATATTAAAATGCTGCGCACCAGCTCCTTTTACAATAACTCGTTTTCTTACCGTAGGAGAAGTAAGAAGATAACGAAAGAACAATGGGTTGTAGTTCCCTTTGCTTTTACCCCTGATTACAAATCCACCAAACACTGCAGGTTTACTATCCAAATAAACATTTGCTTGACCTACATCTTCTAATGTTTCTGAACTACGTTGAAACAAGATATCACCATATTTTACGCCATAAGTTTCTAAATCACCATCAGCTATCTCCACCAAAGCCCTAATGTCATCATAATAGATGAATTGATTATTAAGAATATCCATCACTGAAATAAATTTCACTCCATTACCAAATCGTTTAGCTTCAGGGTTCATTCCATTTTTGAAACTCATAAAATCGGTTAGGAGATGTTTTTCCCATTCCCCCTCAAACTCCGGAAATCTCAGATTTGGGACGTTAGAGTTTGTTATTCTCTAATTTATAGAGTACAACCCTATAATTAAGGATTTATGACAACAAAAACAATTAGAGAAATTGCGTTAGCTTGGAAGAGTGATAAGCAACGTTATGTAAAGCAGTCAACTTATGCTGCTTACGTGTTAATTCTAGAGAACCATCTATTACCATCATTTGGTGATTATGAATCTCTCAGTGAAAAACTGGTACAAGAGTTCGTCCTACAAAAATTGGAGAATGGGCTCAGTGTTAAAACGGTGAAGGACATACTCATCGTTCTCAAAATGGTAATGAAATTCGGTGTGAAAAATGAATGGATGAACTATTGCGAATGGGATATCAAATACCCGACATCTGAAACCAATAAAGATTTGGAAGTACTGACTATAGCTCACCATAAGAAGATCCTTGATTTCATCAAAGAGAATTTTACGTTTCGTAATCTCGGTATCTATATAAGCTTGACTACCGGGCTACGTATCGGTGAAATCTGTGGATTAAAATGGTCGGATATAGATGTTTGCAACGAAACGATAACTGTAAGACGTACGATTGAACGTATCTATATGGTTGAAGGCGATTGCAAACATACCGAATTGGTAATCAATACTCCCAAAACGAAAAATTCCTGCCGGGAGATTCCGATGAATAAGGAGTTGTTGGCTATGGTTAAACCACTCAAGAAAGTTGTAAACAACGAGTTCTATGTACTGACAAATGAAGAGAAGCCAACAGAGCCTAGAACCTGTCTCTTATACACATCTGACGCTGCCGACGATCTTACGCGTGTAGAT
>ENA-OZGV01000978-OZGV01000978.1-human-gut-metagenome-genome-assembly--contig:-NODE-978-length-13859-cov-9.110837_pt1 | contig 13859 bp, 10 predicted proteins | sample MGYA00245120_ERZ653665 | MGnify/ENA primary metagenome ERZ653665 (study PRJEB26926, sample SAMN06165250) | human gut metagenome | biome: ENVO:00009003; feature: ENVO:2100002; material: ENVO:00002003... | reverse complement strand
ATGAAGCAGATCCGTATCTGGAAACCAGAGAAAAGGAAGATGCTTTTCTGGAAAGAGTGGAAACAGCTGTCCGGGATGGAGTGAAAGAATCTGCCCCGATGGCTATAGCGAAGAATCTGATGGAAATGCTTGTACCGTTTGTAAAAGAATCGGTAGGAGAAATTAATCTGCCGGACAGAATACTAACAATGGAGAAAACGGATGGAGAGATCGCAGAAGGTAATCTGGACTGGGAGAAAGAAGCTGATATGGATGCGGCACTGGATTTTGCGGACAGTTTTTAGATGGTTATGAAATAGCAGTAACAGGAAAACAGACTGACAGTAAGGAATAGCTTTACAAAAACAGCATAGCAGAAAAAGACAATGGCAGTGGTGACATTTCAGACATTATGAATTGGAGAAATGTTTATGACTGCTATTTTTATGTCTTTTAGCAGAAATGGAAAGAGATCCAGAAAAAGAAAGACAGAAATAACAGGAAAATATAACAGAAAAGCGCTGGCAGATGGGTGGATGGAACAAGCAAGGCGAAGAAAAGAATAGAGTGCCGGATACGGCACATGATTGTCCGATACTTCGCATCGGAGTGATGCATGAACAGCCTGTTTCAGAAAGAGAAAATCTATCGAAATGGGAGCTTTTCCATTTCTTCCCCAGTTTGTCCCTGCATCACAAAACCACTGTCATCTACATGTAGGGGTTGATAACACAGTGGGATAAAGTTGCTTAGATGGTATCGGTTCAGTAGTGGGGAGATGACAGGCAAGTTTCGCAAAGTGGCAAGCCACTCTGCACCGGAGCCAGCCTTTGGGCTGTTCCTAAACTTGCCAGAGGGCTCCGCCCCTTGGAACCCCGGCACGTCAATAGCGTAAGTATCCCTGCGAAATGTCCACCGGACATTCCTGCGGAACACTTACTGATTGACTAGGGTTTTACCCTGCACCAACCAAAGGGGCGTTGCCCCTTATGGAATTCCTGTAAATTTTAGCCGAAACGCTGTGTTTGTTAATAAAGAATGAAAATCAAGCAAGGAAAGGAGACAAAAGCCTATGAGAAAACGAAATCATACAGTAACCATACGGATGAATAAAGCAGAATACGATCTGCTTCAAAGCAAAGTCAAAGAATCCGGAAAAACACAGCAGGAAGTTGTGATAAAAGCAATCGCAGACTTGAAGATAGCATCAGTAGAGGAAGTGGAAGAACTGAAAAGACTGAACCAGATGTTTGCAGATATCCTTTGTCAGCTCCGGGGAGCGACTACAAATATCAATCAGATTGCAAGAAAACTGCATACAGATGGAGAAATTCCAAATGACAGTATGCTGTATTTCCTCAATAAAAATATCCTCAAGTACCGGAAGGAGAGTGAAAGGGTATGGCTGTTAATAAGACGATTAATAAGCGGACAAATACACATGGAGCAATGAGAAATTGTATCGAATATGTTTTACGACAAGACAAGACCGGCAAACTGCTTACCTATATAACAGGCCCGTACTGCCATGATGAGATTAACTATGATTTGGTGTACAGAACCTTTCTGGAAGAAAAGAAGATGTGGAACAAAGATACTGGGAGAATGTATGTCCACAATATTATTTCCTGGCATAAGGACGAGCAGATTACTTCGGAGCAGGCATTAGAATTTGGAAAAGAGTTTGCAGAAAAATGGTTCAGTGGATTCCAGACCTTAGTGGCTGTGCATAAGGATAAAGAGCATATTCACTGTCATCTGGTTACAAATTCTGTGAGTTATGAAGATGGAAGAAAACTGCATAACACCAAAAAGGATCTGGAACGTATGAAACAGCTTACCAATCAGATGTGCCGAGAACGTGGACTGACAGTAGCCGAAAAAGGAAAGCACTTTGATGGAAGTCAAATTGAAAAAGGGGAAGTCATTGCATGGAGCAAAGATAAATATAATCTGTTCCGACAGCAGGTGAAAGACAGCTTTGTAGCGGATTGTGCAATGGCAGTGTTAAAAGCACTGGAAAATTGTATCAGCAAAGAAAAGTTTATAGAAAAAATGAAGCAGTTCGGGTGGAACGTAAATTGGACAGAGAAACGGAAGCACATCACATTCCAGAATCAGGATGGAAAGAAAGTGCGTGACAGCAATCTATCCAAAACATTCCATCTGGACATCAGCAAGGAGGGCTTGGAGAATGAATTTAATGGAAATAGGGAAAAATCCAGAGTTGCAGCCGACAGAGACAGCAGAGCAAACGAAGAACTCAGAAACTATTACAGAGAGCTTGACGCAGCCATCACAGACACCAGAGGAATCACCGATCAAGCTCAAAGTGGAGAGGGATATTCTCGTACAAAGTTTCGAAAAAGCGAAAGAGTTCATGCGAACACAGAAAAAGCAGATACAGACACTGGAAGAAGAGAAACAGACAATCTTATCCGACAGGCAGAGATTGCGAGAAGAAGTTCGGAAATCAACCGTAGAAATTCAGCGTCTGACAACCGAACTGTCCGAAACGCAGAAGCTGAATCAATCGCTTCAGCAGAGCAACGACGATCTGAGAAACAGAAATGGCTTAATGAGCAGGAACGAGCAAGAGCAGCTCGAAGAAGAAATAAAAGACGTTCGGGACCAGAACTCTAAATTACAGACACAGGTGAACCAATCGTCGGTGAAAGCGGTTGAACAGGCACAGCAAAAACAGGAAGAAGCAGAAAAACAGGCAAGACAGGCAGAGTATCAGGCTGAAAGGGAAAAGAAACGGGCAGATATGGAGATACAAAAAGCCAGGAGAAAAGCAAAATCGGAAATGGAGGATATGAAAGAAATACAGTTTTTCTGGGCTTGGGGATATCTTTGTGTCATATTCTTTTCACTTATTCAGAATGGAGCATTTCAAAGGGATTTAATGCAACTGATCATGTTGCCAGTTAATTGGTGCAGAAAGTATGCGATATGGTTTGAACAGCTGGATTATATGGGATATTCTACGGGAGAGGTAGTTTTTGAACGAATATTTTCAAGTGCTGTGATTATGGCGGGAATTGTCGGGGGTGTATTTCTTGTATGGGGCGGAATTGAACGGTATCGAAAGATATGGGATGATATTTATAAAATGGTTTTGATAGCCAGCTTTTCCTTTATTGCGGTATTAGGAAACTTGATACGGGAATATTTGCCATTTAATCTGCTGTTTGTGATTTTTGTCATAAATGTAGGGGCTGTTCTGATTAGAATATATTTGAATAATAAGAATGTTGGCTATTGAACAATAAATCGAATTTATTTGCTATAATGAATTTCTATATTTTCTTGTCAGTCAGTCCTAACGGTGTTACACTGAAAGAGTATAGAAACTCAAACGATGTTACCTATTGTAGGGACTGGAGCTTTATAAGGTAACATTTTTTTATATAAGAAAGTTAGATAAAACTAATTGCTGAAGGAGATAAGCTATGATGTTTTATGAAAGAGGAGACAAAAGTAAGAAAAGCAGCGGAAGAAAGTGGACAGGTGTAATATGAGAACAGTAACAACAGAGGACAATCCATATAAGGTTGCTGGAGATATACTTTTTGCGTCTTCGGAAGTGGAATCGGATTTCAGAAGTGTTGATTTATATGGATCTTCTGTCCGGAGAAAAAAAGAAGATGCTATATGTTCAAGATTTCATCTTGAGAATGAAAGTGGTACAGGAGATATCGCCGTATATCAGACATTTCCAGGAATGGAGCTGGTCTATAATGATATGCATATGGAATATTGTAATAAGATGCAGAGTCCACGTCCTGGATTTATTGAAATTAATTATTGTCGGGAGGGGCGGTGTGAGTGTGCGTTTGGAGAGCGTAGTTATTGCTATATGGCAGCGGGAAATTTATCCATTTGTACCTTGCATAAGAAATCACATACATCCACATTTCCTACTTCCCATTATCATGGGATAACGATAACGATTGAGTTGGAAGAAATTACAGATGAGATGAGAAGAATCTTGAAACTTCTTTCTATTAATCTTACTCGAATTTCAGAGTTTGCAGGAAAACAGGATTTTTATATGGTTCGTGCAAATGAAACTGTCCAACATATATTTTCGGAATTATATACTGTTCAGGAACATATAAAGCCTAGTTATATCAGAATAAAGCTTCTGGAGCTTTTATTGATACTAACAGAAATGGATTTTGACAGGATTAAGAACGACTATGTTTATTTCTCAAAATCGCAAAGGAACTGTACCAGACAGATTCATGATTTTATTGTAGGACATATCAAAGAACATTATACAATTGAGGAGTTGGCAGAGCGTTTTGAAATATCACCTACGGCAATGAAACGTTGTTTTAAGGGAATGTATGGTGCACCTGTTTATGCGTATCTCCGGACTTATCGTTTACAAATTGCTGAAAAATTATTACGGGAGGGGAATTTATCTGTAGGTGAAATCGCAACAGAAATCGGATATACAAATCCCAATAAATTTACTTCGGCATTTCGAGGTGAATATGGAATGACACCAACGGAGTATAAAAAGAATGTCTGATTGGATAGAAACTAGTCTGCCAGGTCATTGAGTTTCATATTAGTACCAGATAAAATATGTATTGGTTAGATAATACTAACTAATGCATATTTTTTATTTAGGAGGATTATAATGAAACAGAGAAAATTATTAACAAGTTTGTTTTTAGCAGCAACTTTGTCTATTTCTTTATTGACGGGATGTGGAAATACAAGCAGTAGCACATCTGAAACAAAGCAAACAGAAAACAGTGCTACAGAAGAACAGACTACAAGCGTACAGAAGGAAAGTGAAACTGATGAGAATCAGGATGCAGCAGATCAGCTTTTATGCGATCTGAAAGGTACTTATCAGGAACTGTGGCCGGTTATTCTGGCAGATGAATACGATCAGCTGTGGCTCGATGACAGTGCTGCAATTGTAGGAGAGGATAATGCTCAGGCGGCTGTTGAAAAAATGTCTTCCATGGTAACTGGAACAGTCACCGGTGAAGAGGCAGTGGAAACCTACAAGGATGGAAATATGGCATACGACTGTGAATTTTTACAGAATATAGATCAGTTCACGTTTGACGGAACAACAATATCTGGTGTGGATGAAGAGGGGAATGATGTATTCAGTCATTCTTATCATTACGTAGGTATGGAAGGAACGCGTGGTCTGTACATCTACGAAAGTGATGATGCTGATTCCGGCGAGTTTACCTATTTCTGTATCGCTCCGGATACGATGAAAACTACATGGCACATTGAGTTCAGATATGGAAGTGACCTGGATGCATTGGAAAAATATGATGCAGGTGAATATGCTTATTGGCTGGCAGCAGGAATTTCTGTTGACTATACGAAAGCCGATGTTGAGAACTGTATACAGTTATTCTGTAAAGAGAATCTGTCTGAATAGTGAAAATAAATTTGAGTCGGTGGAAATCGGAGAGATTCTGATGCCACCGGCTTTTTGAGGAGGATATAAGGTCATGAGCAAAAAGAAAAATGCCGAGTTATCCCGGATGTGGGGATTTGCAGGGAAACGTCATTGGTTGACTATTGCCAGCTGCATTCTGGCAGGAATATCCACGGTGCTTTCTATTATTCCATTTGTCTGTATCTGGTTTGTGATTCGGGATATCTTGTATGCGATGAAAAAGGGAGATTTGTCACTGGCAGCTTCCAGTGGGCATTATGCGTGGCTTGCAGTAGCATTTTCGTTACTTAGTATTTTATTATATTTTGTAGCATTATGTTGTTCGCATCTGGCAGCATTTCGTACAGCTACCAATATGAAAAAAGAGGCAATGCACCATATTGTCACGTTACCGCTTGGATATTTCAGTCAGAATGCCAGTGGCAGACTTCGGAAAATTATTGATGACAATGCTGGACTGACCGAAGGGTTTCTGGCACATCAGTTGCCGGATCTGACCGGTGCAGTTGTTATGCCGGTTGCAGTCATCAGTTTGTTGTTTGTTTTTGACTGGAGACTTGGAATCTGTTGTTTGATTCCACTGGCAATCAGTGTATTTTTCTTAAAGAAAATGATGGGTGGAGATAATGCCGATTTTATGTCGGGATACATGACCGCACTGGAAAATATGAATAAAGAAGCGGTAGAATTCGTTCGTGGAATCCCGGTTGTAAAGGTATTCCAGCAAACCATTTACTCATTCAAAAACTTTCATGCAGCGATTGAAGAATACAAAAAATATGCCAGTGGATATGCAATCTGCTGTCGTATCCCATTGACGGGATTTAACATTACTTTAAATGGAACTTTTATTTTGCTGATCCCGACTGCACTGATGCTTTTTTCGGCAGCAAGTGGACAGGCGGATCGTCAGAAACTGTTTTTAGATTTCCTGTTTTACAGTCTGTTTACGCCAGTTTGTACAACAATGATGAATCGAATCATGTTTGCAAGCGAACAGTTAATGGCGGCAAAAAGTGCAGTAAGCAGAATAGAAGCAATTTTGCAGGAAAAACCGCTTAAAGAATCAAATACACAAAAACAGCCAAAGGATGCTTCTGTTGTATTCGAGGATGTTTCTTTTACTTATCCAGGTGCTAAGAAAAAAGCATTGTATCATGTAAGCTTCGAAGTCCCTGATGGTAAGAAAATTGCATTAGTCGGAGCTTCCGGTAGTGGCAAATCTACAGCGGCCAGTCTGATTCCACGTTTTTATGATGTGCAGGAAGGAGACGTCTTAGTGGGTGGTGTGGATGTTCGTGAGATTGCTAAAAATGACCTCATGGATCAGATTGCATTTGTGTTCCAGAACACCCGTCTTTTCAATGATACCTTACTTGAAAATATCAGAGCTTCCAGGCCAGATGCCACACGTGAAGAAGTGATGAGAGCGGCAGAAGCAGCACAATGTCAGGATATCATAGAGAGACTTCCAAATGGTTTGGATACTATAGTTGGAAGTGGAGGAACCTATCTGTCGGGTGGTGAAAATCAGCGGATTGCATTAGCACGTGCAATTCTGAAAGATGCACCAATTATTATACTTGATGAAGCGACAGCTTTTGCAGATGCGGAAAATGAGCATCAGATCCAGCTTGCCTTTGAAGGACTGACCAGCGGAAAAACAGTACTTATGATTGCACATCGTCTGTCCACGATTCAGGATGCAGATATGATTCTGGTCTTTGGTGATGGAAAAATAATAGAACGAGGCAATCATGATGAATTGCTGAAACAGAATGGTGTCTACGCATCCATGTGGAAAGAATATCAGACACAGATTATCTGGAAGGTTGGAACGACTGTGAGAAAGGAGGAAAATCATGATTAACAGATTACAGAAAAAATACGCTCTGAGTGTCCAGGGTGCAAAGGATCTTTTTAAAGCAATTGTTTATTCTGTACTGGCAAATATCAGTCTGATGCTCCCGGTTGCCCTGCTTGCAATAGTATTAAATACGATGCTTCCTATGGCTCTTGGAATGGAAGAAAAAGTGGCAGGATTTGCAGGATATACAGTTGTTGGAATTATCATTTTAGTGATTATTTTTGTCCTTCATTATCTGCAGTATACAAAAGCCTATATTGGTACCTATGAGGAAAGTGAACGTAGACGCATTACACTTGCAGAAAAGCTCAGGACGTTACCGCTTGGATTTTTCCATGAACGTGACCTTGCTGATCTGACAAGTACAATTATGGGCGACTGTGCCAGTTTTGAGCATGCGTTTTCCCATACAGTTCCGCAATTTTTTGGAGCACTTATTTCTACAAGTATTGTGTGTCTGGTACTTCTTGTTATGAACTGGAAAATGGGAATTGCTCTTTTGTGGGTTGCACCGGTGGCATTTGCAATTGTTCTTCTTTCACGCAAGTGGCAGGAACTGCTTGCAAAGAAATATATGACAACAAGAATTGATTTGTCAGAAAGAATACAGGAATGTCTGGAAACGGTACAGGATATTAAGGCATGTAATCAGGAGAAAACTTATCTGGAGAAACTGGATGCGAAATTGGATGCAGCAGAAAAAGCGCAGATTTCCAGTGAAATGGTCAGTGCGAGTCTTCTTACAACCGGTCAGATGGTCTTACGGCTTGGACTGGCAACGGTTATTGTTGTGGGAAGTTCGCTGATTTTAAAGGAAAAAATTGATCTGTTTACTTATATTCTATATTTGATCGCAGCCTCCCGTCTGTATGATCCACTTTCTGGAGCTATGGCGAATATGGCAGAACTTTTTGGTGTGAATTTACAGGTAAAACGCTTGAAAGAAATCCAGGAATATCCGTTAGAAAACGGGCAGACAGAGTATCACACCAAAGGATATGATGTGATTTTTGACCATGTGAAGTTTTCTTATGAAACAGGAAAAACAGTTTTAAAAGATGTATCTTTTACTGCAAAACAGGGACAGGTGACTGCATTAGTAGGACCATCCGGCGGTGGTAAGAGCACCATAGCAAAACTGGCAGCTAAATTCTATGACGTGGATGGTGGGAAAATTACACTTGGTGGTGCAGATATCGCAAAAATTGATCCGGTCGCATTGATGAAAGATTTTTCGATTGTTTTTCAGGATGTTGTTCTTTTCAATAATACAATTATGGAAAATATCCGTGTCGGACGAAAAGGTGCAAGTGATGAGGATGTTATTGCTGCAGCAAAGGCTGCAAAATGTCATGATTTTATCGAAAAATTGCCGCAGGGTTATCAGACGGTAATCGGAGAAAATGGTTCTACGCTTTCTGGCGGGGAGTGCCAACGTCTTTCCATTGCCCGTGCACTTTTAAAAGATGCACCTGTTATTTTACTGGATGAAGCAACTGCTTCTTTAGATGTGGACAGTGAAACACAGATACAGGAAGCGATATCTGAACTAGTCAGTGGGAAGACAGTTCTGGTAATCGCTCATAGGATGAGAACGATTGAAGCAGCGGATCAGATCGTTGTTCTGGATAAAGGTGTTGTGGCAGAAAAAGGAAACCATGATACGCTTATGAAGAAAAATGGTCTATATCGTAAGCTGGTTGGTCTGCAGACGGAAGCAGCAAATTGGAAACTTAGTGTATAGAACAAAAGGCACTGAAAACCATAGAATTATTGGTTTGCAGTGCCTTTTTTGAGCAAAGAGAAAAAATACAGTGAATTTAAGTTTTGCTAAGTTTCACTAAATTCTATTCGTTTGATTTCCGCCACTGTTTTGAGGGTTTCCGTTTTCCACAATCATCACAGGTATACGGCCAGTTGATTTTCCATTCAAAATATTCATCTCTGGTAATCACACCGGATTTCAGTTCATCCATTCGAACCACCCATTCTTTCAGAAAATCATTCAGAACTCCATAGTCAAACCACATACAGACAGGTGCATGAGCAGGCCAACTATCGTTGTCATGGTAGTAAACGGAAGTGTCAGCTACTTCATTGCATTTTTCACCAGGAAATTTCCGAGGTAGAAACAGATGCAGGGCAGATGGGTTAAATTCATCCAGCCAGAAAAGCAGTTCCATCATTTCGGAAGCGTCACGTCCAGCGGTATCATAGAGGGTATAAGGATTAACATCAAGAGCCTTAGCCATTTTATCAACCAGATCTTTTTTTGGAACACGAACACCTTTTTCATATTGTACAATTCTATGTTGATCGGTCAGTCCGATCTTCTCTGACAATTCTTTTTGTGTCATTTTCCGGAATGTCCGGATTTTTTTTAGTTTCAGATTAAAATTCATAAAGTCACCTCTGCATTAGTCCTGATAAACATCCGTTAAAGATAGTGAAATCAAGAAATGAATAACTATTTGTCCATATTATAACACAAGCTGGCAGAAAATCAATGAAAAAGAGTACAAAAAAGAACCTAAAACACATGAAGTGCTATTGACATTAGCAGTAACTGGGGATATAATGGCATTAAATCGAAATAGGTACAAAAATGTATACCTACAAAACTTTTGATTGTTGAACCTTGAAAATTGAATGAGCTGTATGGGTGCCTTTCGGGGCTTAAAGGTAACACAGGATTCCATCGCTGTATCAGAGAGTAGTATGTGGAAACCGAAGATACTCCGGCAACGGCTGGTATGCTTGAGAAGAAGCTGCCAGTATTCAGAAAGATTTCTGATAGAGGTCAATTGTAACGTTGACACCGCCATATACAAATGGAAGCCAACACGCCGAACGGAATGGAAAATCATTGTAAGAAGTCTAAACAAAAAGTAGCGTGTACTGACAACGGGCATAACCGCTGTCTGGGAGGTGATGCAGAAGAATACGGAGGAAAGGAGGTATGTGCATCATGAGAAAAACAACAGAGTATAAGGCTGAAAACCGTCTGACGGTAGATATTGAAGGATTAATGGCAATGTTATCCTGCGGAGAAGTAACTGCAAAGAAAATTGCAGATTATGCAGAAGCAAGAGTGATTATTGGAAGACGTGTTCTTTATAACGTGGATAAGATAAAAAGATATCTTGATGCAATGGCAGTGTAATGAAAGATGAGAAGATAAAATACAACAACTTTCCTTCGGAATGAAAAGTAAAAAAGGGAAAATATTCCTGTAAAACAGGCAAATAAAAATTAGCATTTTGCAGGAATTTACCCTTGGAAATCATAAAATATTATGTTAATCTGTGAGCAGATATCAGGCAGTAAATGACTGATACCGACAGGACAAAAATCATTCCGAATAACGAAAAATGAAGTGAAAGGAATGATTGATATGGCAAGAAAAGATAATAAAGGCAGAAATTTAAAAACAGGTGAATATCAGCGTCCGGATGGACGTTATGAGTATCGCTACAAGGATGAAATTACCGGAAAGCGTAATTCGGTTTATGCAGCTGATCTGGTGAGTCTGCGAGAAATGGAAAAGAAGATCAATAAGGATATGGAGGATCTGCTTATTACAGACGCCTCAGTCAAGAAGCTGACTGTAAATACGTTGTTTGAGCGATACATGGCAACAAAGAATATCAAGGAAAGAACGAAAAAGAATTATATCCGTATGTGGGACTACCGGATACGAAATACTTTGGGAAACATTCGTGTTGTAGATTTTAAGACATCTCACGTAAGGACGTTCTTTTCCTCATTGTCAGATGAAGGACTGGCACACAGTACGATCAAAGGTCTTTATGGTTTATTGAATCCCAGTTTTGAACTGGCAGTGGAAGACGGGATTATCCGTAAGAATCCGGTAACTGGAACACTTGGAGATTATGGGGCTCCGGCAAAGGAGAAAGAAGCACTGACACTGGAACAGCAGGAAAAACTTCTGAAGTTTGTTGAACAGAGTAATGTGTATAAGCCTCATCTTCCAATGATGCAGGTTATGTTTGGAGCTTGCCTGAGAGTGAGTGAGACTATCGGCTTAACCTGGTCAGATGTGGATATGAAGAACAGGGAGATTCATGTAGGTGGACAGCTTGTGTATTATGAAGGTGATGAAGGATATTGTTTCCATGATTCAGAAACCAAAACGGATGCAGGAATCAGAGACATTCCTATGACACAGATGGTATATGATGCGTTCCGTAAGCAGAGAGAACTGAATCTGATGCTTGGTTTGCAGAGTAATGTGGAGATCGGTGGACGTAGTGGATTCATCTTCAATACAAAGCATGGACGTCCGATCATGCCGGCGGGAGTGAACAGCTTTCTGAAAAATATTGTCAATGCCTATAATAAGAAAGAAAGCAAACTGGCAGAAGAAGAGAAGAGAGAGCCGGAGCTGATGCCTCCTATTTCATCGCATACCCTTCGTCATACGGGATGTACCAGACTGGGTGAGAATAACGTCAATCCCAAAGTTATGCAGTATGTGATGGGCCATTCAGATGCACAGATTACAATGAATGTCTATAATCATATTGCAGAAAAGTCTCATGTGGAGAACGAGATGTCCAAAATGAACCTGCCAGAAACCGTACCTGCTGTGGTATAAACCATAAGTCGTTGTCGTAAAATGTGGTAAGAAAATCAGACGAATATATTTTTCCAAGAATTTGTCGTAAAAATGTGGTCAAATCAAGAAAATCGAGTGCGAAAGCAAGTGAAAAATCCCTGTGAAGCCCGTAAAATCAAAGCTTCATCAAAAAATCTCAAAAAATTAGCACTCGTCTCTTGACATGGCTAACAGATAGTGATATATATATGTTATACGAAGTGTAGAACAAATAAGCATCTTCGGGTTAGGAGGAACTTATATGAATATAAATAAATTTACGCAAAAGTCATTAGAAGCAGTAAATAGCTGTGAGAAACTGGCTTATCAGTATGGTAGCCCGGAAATCGATCAGGAACATTTTTTATATAGCCTGCTTACGATTGAGGATAGCCTGATTTTAAAATTAATTGAAAAGATGGAAGTGAATAAAGAAGCATTTCTGTCACAGGTACAGCAGGCAGTTGAGAAGAAACCGAAAGTGTCCGGCGGACAGACTTATATCAGTAAGTCATTGAATCAGGTGCTTGTCAGTGCAGAAGATGAAGCGAAGGCAATGGGAGATGAGTATGTTTCTGTGGAACATCTATTCCTTTCTTTAATGAAGTATCCAAACACAGAGATAAAGAAGCTGTTTCAGGCATACGGCATTACAAGAGAGCGTTTTCTTCAGGCATTGTCTACGGTAAGAGGTAACCAGAAGGTTGTCAGTGATAACCCAGAAGCCACTTATGAGACATTAGAGAAGTATGGTTATGACCTTGTAGAGAGAGCTAAACAGCAGAAGCTTGACCCGGTTATCGGACGAGACAGCGAGATTCGTAATGTCGTTCGTATTCTTTCAAGAAAGACAAAGAATAACCCGGTATTAATCGGTGAACCTGGTGTTGGTAAAACAGCCGTTGTAGAAGGCCTTGCACAGCGAATTGTAAAAGGTGATGTGCCAGATTCCTTAAAGGATAAGAAATTATTTGCCCTTGATATGGGTTCTTTAGTAGCAGGAGCGAAATATCGTGGTGAGTTTGAGGAACGTTTAAAAGCAGTTCTTGAAGAAATCAAAGCGAGTGACGGACAGATTCTGTTGTTTATTGATGAACTGCATACGATTGTTGGTGCTGGTAAGACCGATGGTGCGATGGATGCCGGAAACCTGTTAAAGCCAATGCTTGCCAGAGGGGAACTTCACTGTATCGGTGCTACAACACTGAATGAATACCGTCAGTATATTGAAAAAGATGCCGCATTGGAGCGTCGTTTTCAGCCGGTTATGGTCGATGAACCTACGGTAGAAGATACGATTTCTATTTTGAGAGGATTAAAAGACCGCTACGAAGTATATCACGGTGTAAAGATTGCAGACAGTGCCTTAGTAAGTGCCGCTGTTTTATCTAACCGTTATATTACCGACCGTTTCCTCCCAGATAAGGCAATCGACCTTGTGGATGAAGCATGTGCGATGATTAAGACAGAATTAGATTCTCTTCCGGCCGACCTTGATGAAGTGCAGAGAAAGATTATGCAGTTAGAAATCGAGGAAGCAGCCTTAAAGAAAGAAACGGATCGTCTTAGTGTAGAACGTCTTGAAAATCTGCAAAAGGAACTCGCCGAATTACGTGAGGAATTTAAGTCGAAAAAGGCTTCCTGGGATCAGGAAAAATCCGCAGTAGAGCGTGTTTCCAAGTTAAAGGAAGAAATCGAAAGTTTAAATAATGAGATTCAGATTGCACAGCGCAATTATGATTTAAATAAAGCAGCAGAATTACAATATGGTAAATTGCCAGAATTGCAAAGACAGTTAGAGGAAGCGGAAGAAAGTGCAAAGAAGAGAGAATCTTCTATGGTTCACGAATCTGTAACTGATGATGAAATCGCAACGATCATCAGCCGCTGGACGGGTATTCCTGTCTCTTATACACATCTCCGAGCCCACGAGACGGACTCCTATCTCG
>ENA-OZGV01000957-OZGV01000957.1-human-gut-metagenome-genome-assembly--contig:-NODE-957-length-14009-cov-7.543213_pt1 | contig 14009 bp, 16 predicted proteins | sample MGYA00245120_ERZ653665 | MGnify/ENA primary metagenome ERZ653665 (study PRJEB26926, sample SAMN06165250) | human gut metagenome | biome: ENVO:00009003; feature: ENVO:2100002; material: ENVO:00002003... | reverse complement strand
GTGGGCTCGGAGATGTGTATAAGAGACAGATATAAGAATAAATACTATTTCTAAATACAAAACACCCCTGTCGGATACCTTCCAACAGGGGTGTTTATAATATAGCTGATATAGCTTATTTGTACTTCTAATCGAACCGTAAGTTCATCGGAGTACTAAGCTAAAGTTTGCAGAACTAGTCCTGAGCTGCGAAAATCTCGATAGAGTCGCCTTCAGCTAAGGTAACCATAGCCTTTTTCCAGGTACGGGTAGAACCAACCTGATAGCGAACGCGCTTTGGCTTAGACTTAACATTCAAGGTGTTAACCTTTACAACCTTTACGCCGAAAATAGCTTCAACTGCCTGAGCAATTTCTACCTTATTAGCAGTTTTTGCTACCTCAAAGGTGTATACATTGTCTTCCATGCGCATATAGGTGCTCTCCGAAATGATCGGACGAATGATAACCTCGCGAGGATCCTTCATTATGCAAGCACCTCCTCGATGCGGGTCAATGCAGCGCTCGTGAATACGAGAGCCTTGTTGTCAATGAAGTCAAGGGTGTTTGCCTCAGAAATACCGATGGTGCGAACCTGCGGAAGGTTACGGAAAGACAGATAGGTGTTTACGTCTTCGTCACCAACAACTAAAGTTACACGACCAGTAAGACCAAGGTTCTTCAAAACCTCAGCTGCCTGCTTGGTAGAAGGCTTCTCAAAGGAAAGAGAATCAACTACAACGAGCTCGCCATCAGCAAGCTTTGCGGACAAAGCAGAACGCATAGCCAGCTTAACAACCTTTGCAGGAACCTTGAAGGCATAAGAACGAGGATGAGGACCGAATACGGTACCGCCACCAGCCCATTGTGGAGCACGAATCGTACCCTGACGAGCACGGCCAGTGCCCTTCTGGCGCCAAGGCTTCTTGCCGCCACCACGAACCTGACCACGAGTCAAGGTGTCGTGAGTACCAGCACGACGTGCAGCGCGCTGGGAACGAACCACTTCGTGCATTACATGCACGTTTGGCTCAATGCCAAAGACAGCAGCGGACAGTTCGGTATCATTTACCTTCTTGCCGCTCGCGTCTTTTACTTCAATACTTGCCATAATCTATTTACTCCTTCGCATCGTTTCTAAGCCATGCGAATACGAACCACGCCGTTTTTGCCGCCAGGAACAGCACCCTTGAGCATAATGAGGTTCATATCTTCATCAACGCGGACAACTTCAAGGTTCTTGGTCGTTACGGTATCGCAACCCATGTGACCCGGAAGGCGAACGCCCTTGAATACGCGGGAAGGATAAGCGCACTGACCAACTGAACCAGGAGCACGATGGAAGTGAGCACCATGTCCACCAGGGCCACCGCCAAAGCCGTAGCGACGCATAACGCCTGCAAAGCCCTTACCCTTGGAAGTACCGGTTACGTCAACCTTCTTTACATCTGCAAAGTTAGCAACCGTAACTTCTTCACCAACAGTATGCTCTGCACCGTCAGTTACGCGAACCTCGCGAAGATAGCGAACTGGTTCAACACCCTGCTTTGCAAAGTGACCAGCCATAGGCTTGTTAACCTTCTGCTCTTTGATGGTGCCAAAACCAAGCTGAACAGCTTCATAGCCATCAGTTGCAGTGGTTTTTACCTGGCATACCTTATTAGGAGCAGCTTCAATAACAGTTACAGGAATGACCTTGCCGTCTTCGTCGAAGAGCTGGGTCATACCAATTTTCTTACCGTAGATAGCGTTAATCATCTAGTATCACACTCCCCTACAGCTTGATCTCAATATCAACGCCAGCAGGAAGATCGAGACGCATCAAGGAGTCAACCGTTGAAGGGGTTGGATCCAGGATGTCAATCAGGCGCTTATGAGTGCGCATTTCAAACTGCTCGCGAGAGTCCTTATTTACGTGCGGGCCTTTTACAACGCAGTACAGGTTGCGCTCCGTCGGCAGCGTCAGATGTGTATAAGAGACAGGTGCGGTGTCAACGATCAACTTAGTGGACTGATCCACGATCTCGTGATCGTAACCCTTCAAGCGGATGCGGATATTCTCTTTAGCCACTTTAACCTCCATTATAAGCGGTGGAGCTTAAGCCAAATGGCTTAAGCGTTACCACCAGCCTTGCTGATAATCTCGTCTGCCACATTCTTAGGAACTGGCTCGTAAGAGTCGAACTGCATGGTGTATGTTGCACGACCCTGGGTACCACTACGCAGATCGGTTGCGTAACCGAACATCTGACTCAGAGGTACTTTAGCGGTAATGCTTACTGCGTTGCCACGCTGTTCCTGACCCTGAATAATGCCACGACGGCTAGGAATGTCACCCATTACGAAGCCGGTATACTCTTCAGGAGTTTCAACCTCAACTGCCATAACAGGCTCCAAGATAACTGGATCAGACTTCTTCAATGCATCTTTAATTGCCATAGAACCAGCAACCTTAAATGCTGCTTCAGAAGAGTCAACGTCATGGTAAGAACCATCGATAAGTTCAACACGAACGTCCTCAACAGGATATCCAGCCAAAACGCCAGAGTTAAGAGCTTCCTGAATACCCTTGTCAACTGCAGGAATATATTCCTTAGGAACAACACCGCCAACGATCTTGTTCTCAAATTCGTAACCCTTACCAGCTTCCTGAGGATACATGTTGATAATTGCGTGACCATACTGACCACGACCACCAGACTGACGAACAAACTTACCTTCAGCACCAAGTACTTCATGACCTGGACGTTCGCGATAAGCTACCTGAGGCTTACCAACGTTTGCTTCAACCTTAAATTCGCGGAGCAAACGGTCGATAATAATTTCAAGGTGAAGCTCGCCCATACCAGCAATAATGGTCTGACCAGTTTCGTGGTTAGTAGAAACACGGAACGTAGGATCTTCTTCAGCAAGCTTCTGCAGAGCCAAGCTCATCTTGTCCTGCTCAGCCTTGGTCTTAGGCTCAACAGCAATGTCAATAACAGGATCAGCGAACTGCATAGACTCAAGAATAATAGGTGCATCTTCGTCGCAGAGGGTGTCACCAGTGGTGGTGTTTTTCAAACCAACAACAGCAACGATATCGCCAGCAGAGCACTTATCAATATCAATACGATTATTGGAGTGCATTTGGAGCAAACGACCAATACGTTCCTTCTTGTCCTTGGTTGCGTTGTGTACATAAGAACCAGATTCAAGAGAACCGGAGTATACACGTAAGTAGGTCAACTTACCAACGAATGGGTCAGTCATGATCTTGAATGCCAAAGCTGAGAATGGAGCCTTAGGATCTGCAGGACGTTCGTCCTCTTCACCAGTCTCTGGGTTGGTGCCCTTAATTGCAGGTACATCACCTGGAGCAGGAAGGTAATCAACAACAGCATCAAGCAATTCCTGAACACCCTTATTCTTGTAAGCAGAACCTACAAATACAGGGTTGATCTGGCATGCAATAACACCCTTGCGGATTGCTGCCTTAAGTTCCTCAACGGAAACCTCTTCTTCCATGAGAACCTTTTCCATCAGGTCGTCATCGCAGTCAGCTGCTGCTTCGAGAAGCTCCTGACGATAGATCTCAGCGTCTTCCTTGAACTCATCTGGAATAGCATCCATTGGTTCAGGATAGGTCATACCCTTATCGTCTGCCTTGAAGTCCCATGCAGTCATGGTTACCAAGTCAATAACGCCCCAGAAGTTGTCTTCAGCACCCATTGGAAGCTGAGCTGCAACTGCCTTAGCGTCCAGACGATCACGCATGGTCTGAATTGCGTGAAGGAAGTCTGCACCTACACGGTCATATTTATTAATAAAAGCAATACGAGGTACACCGTAACGCTCTGCCTGACGCCATACAGTTTCAGACTGAGGCTGAACACCAGCAACTGCGTCAAATACTGCTACGGTACCGTCAAGTACACGCAGGGAACGTTCTACCTCTGCAGTAAAGTCAACGTGGCCGGGTGTGTCGATAATTTGGAAGCGATATTCTTCGCCATCCTTTTTCCAGAAGCAGGTAGTAGCTGCAGCGGTAATGGTTACGCCACGTTCCTGTTCCTGAACCATCCAGTCCATAGTAGCTGCACCGTCATGAACCTCGCCAATTTTGTGAGTTTTACCGGTGTAGTACAGAATACGTTCGGTGGTAGTAGTCTTGCCAGCATCAATGTGAGCCATGATGCCAAAGTTACGGGTGTGGTCAAGAGATGCCTTTGCCATATCTAGTCCACTCCCCCTTTACCAACGATAGTGCGAGAACGCACGGTTAGATTCTGCCATCTTATAAAGATCTTCGCGCTTTTTAATAGAAGCGCCAGTGTTCTCTGCTGCATCCATGATTTCTGCTGCAAGGCGTTCTTTCATGGTGTTTTCCTTGCGCTTACGAGAGAAGTCAACCATCCAGCGGATAGCGAGCGTAGTTGCACGGCGGGAGTTAACCTCCATAGGAACCTGATAGGTAGCGCCACCAACACGCTTAGGCTTTACCTCAAGCGTAGGACGAATATTATCCATTGCCTTCTTGAAAACAGTCAGGGCATCCTGGCCTGTCTTTTCAGCAACGATATCGAAAGCACCATAAACAATGCCTTCTGCGACGGACTTCTTGCCGTCTAACAACACCTTATTGATCAGCTGCGTGACCAAGCGGTTGTTGAATCGAGCGTCCGGCTGCACTTCGCGGCGGACTGCTGCTGCACGACGCGGCATATATCTTCCTTTCGGTTTAAACGACTACAAACAAGCGTGAGTTACGCGAGTTTTCTTACTTCTTAGGCTTTTTAGCACCGTAACGGCTGCGAGCCTGTGCACGACCATCAACTGCTGCGCAGTCAAGAGCAGCACGAATGATCTTATAACGAACACCAGGAAGGTCCTTTACACGACCGCCACGAAGCAGAACCATTGAGTGCTCCTGAAGGTTGTGACCAATACCTGGAATGTAAGCGGTTACTTCCATGCCATTTACCAGGCGAACACGAGCTACCTTACGAAGTGCTGAGTTAGGCTTCTTAGGGGTAGTAGTGTAAACACGAGTGCACACGCCGCGCTTTTGCGGGTTGCCTTTGAGCGCCGGGGTCTTCTTTTTGTCGACCTGCTTGGCGCGGCCCTTACGGACCAACTGATTAATAGTAGGCAAGACTCAACTCCTTTTCTTTTTAGTTATTACATGCCTTCCCATGTTTTCCGAGTGCGTTCTGCAGTTACGCACGCGAAAACACGCACCTCACAGGGAGGCGCGAAGATGAACTTTATCACCGGGTATAGTGCTTGTCAAACGCCACGCATCCGGGTGTGTCCATTCGTCAAATCTTCAACAAATTACCGATTGTTTTCAATTCAAAAAACCTAAATAATCGCTGATATTTGTTACGACAAGCAAGCTCCATTCAGCTCTATTTAGTGTGGTTCTGCTCTTTATAAGACAGTGCTCTCATTTACCTTTTTCTCGGTTTGAAAAATCCTTCTTATAACTATTAACAGATACGCAATCTCAAAAGCATCAAAGGACTAATGCAAGATGATTCATGAAACTACGACGTGCATCCTTGCGTTTGGTCTGACTAACGGCAATCTTATCCCCCGAAGCCATGACAAAGCCTTCTTTGTCTAGTTCCACTGCGTAATCCAGATTAACAATAAAGCTTTTGTGACACTGCACGAATTGCATCGGTAAAGCAGCCGCCATTGCCGCAAGAGAACCATACATATCAACTACTTCATTCGCTAAATGTATACGCAGCTTACGACGTTGACTTTCAATATAAACAATATCAGCATATTTAATTAGTCGAATAGATGTCCCAATTTTTACTGGCAAACTCTTATTGTTATTATTTGCCAAATTAGTCAATGCACACCCTAGAGCAGTATCAACATCTTGTTGGAGAAAAGGTTTTGATAGAAAGAAGGTGTGCTCGGTTTCATAGATGGCTGAAGTGTAATATTCAAGTTCTCCGACATAAACAATTTGGGTACGTGAAAAGAACTGATGATACTTTTTCACCAATTTCACACCTTTTGGAAGAGTCGAAATTCCAGAACGTTTCTGCGGATTTCCCATCCACACATCAACAAACAATGCGCTTATTACGTTATTTCCAGACAAAAATTGAGCTAATTCCGCCGTAGAAGGACAAACAACGACGTTAAATGCTTCATTATGAGAACTTTTCTCTATCAGCGCCTTAAGTAAATTAGCTTGATTTTGATTAGCTTCGAAAATAACTATATTAAACATCTGCCCCCCCCCCGGCAAAAAATCCGTACCCCTCTTTTTTTGTTAAAAAAAGAAGGTACAAGTACCTACTACACTAACGTCCCCAATGAAAACCAACTGTAATATGCAAGTATTTGATTTCTCACCTGGGACAACAATCAAATGGGTTATTTGAGCAGATGCTACCAAATGAATCGTTATTTTCCGATTCAAATGTAACCATAAAGCCAATTTTTGCCACGGACGATAGTATTTTGATGACAAGAGGAATTAAAACGGGTTTTTTCGGTAACAAAAAACCCAATGCTTACCTTAAGGTAAGCATTGGGTTTTAATTAGTTCTAATCACAAAAGCAATTGCCTTTGTGAAATTTCACCGAAGCAAGAAAACTTCAAAGGGCGAAGCTGTAAATTTATGCCTCTAACAAAGGTGCAGCTACCTGCTTCTTACGCGAAAGTACACCAGACATCCAGGTTGCAACAGACGAATCAATGCCAAACACCTTGTCTACTTTCTTGTGATCACCTTCAACAAGGAAGTTAGAACCTTCAGCAATAATGTCAGTTACCAGCAACAGAACAAAAACGTAACCATTCTTTTCCTGTAATTCGCGCAAGAATGCACGAATTTCTTCTTCACGCTGCATTACCGCATCAAGAGTTACCGTTTCGTGCTGAGCGATAAGAATAGTTCCTTCAGGAATCTTGAATTCTTTGGAGTCAGCCGTAACAAGAGTTTTAACGTCCATTTCGGCATCGCCACCACGAGCGTTGAATACGTGCAAACCAAATTCAGTTGCATCCTGGCCAATAATGCCCGCTAAGTATTCAACCTGTTCGCGATCAACATCGGTTGCAGTTGGTGACTTCAAAATAACTGTATCAGTCATGATGGCAGAAAGAAGCACTGCCGCGATGCCTTGAGGAATATCGATTCCCGCATCGCGAAGCTTTAAGGTAATGATGGTTGCGGAAGATCCCACTGGCATATTGGTAAAGCGAATAGGCTGATTGGTGCTAACATCACCAATGCGATGATGGTCAACAATTTCTACAATTTCAGCTTCCTTTAAGCCATCAACAGCCTGAGAAAATTCATTGTGATCAACCAAAGCAACTTTACGGCGAGGCTTAACTGCAACATCGGAACGAGTAATAATTCCTACCGCAACACCCTGTTCGTCAAGAACAACTGCTTCACGCAATTCGTTTGCCATGAGATCTTCAAATACATCGTTATACAAATCATCAGGAGCAACAATCATAGGACGATTATCGACCAAGCTCATAATGTCCTGAGTCAGCGAAGCCTGTAAATCCGCTGCGATAGCGCTAGCTGTTTCAGTAGTTGCTTCCTGAGCCTCCTTGCAAACCGTAGAAATGTAACGTTCTGCAATTTTACGTGAAGAAACAACGCCAGCATACTTACCCTCATTGTCAGTTACGACAATTGAACGAATGTCGTTAACCGCCAAAAGTTGAGAAGCCTCCAGAAGCGTTGCGCTTCCTGGCAAGCTAATAACCGGAGAACTCATAACGTCACTCACGCGAGCAAACACATGAGAAATAAGTTGTGGAGCTTCAATGCCGTATTCTGAAAGAATAGCCTCAGATTCTTCGGGAAGAGGACCTAAGCGACAAGGAATGTATTCAAATTCTTCCGCATCAGGATTCTGCGCAAGCGTGCGCTTCATCATTTCGTTTTTATAGTAGGCAAATCCCACCGCACCTGCGATGGAGTCGTTGTCGGGATTTTTGTGACCGACAATAAGAACGGGCGTAGCCATTCGACCTCCTCTAAACGCGTCATGCGCGCATATATGTACAAGTAAGTTTATTGTACGCGCTCTTTGAGAAAAACTTGGAAAAAGTGCAGAAAAACAAGTTTCACTAGCAAGCTTTATCGTAAGCAGCATCTATCCGAAGATTACGGGCGTAAATAGCCCAATTTGCCATAAGTGCTACCAAGTTTAAGAAATACACGACAAGTACCCAATTAATATTGCCACTTACAAATTTTGCAGAAATTCCAGCAATATAGCCCAACGTGATGAGACCGAGAAACTGCCAACTAGTTCCTGCTGCGGTACGAGCTTTATACGATTTCCACGCATTCATTGGCCATGACAAACCAAAACAGATAAGCATTACCGCCTCGAGCACTTCTGCCATTGGAGACTACCCGCCTTTCTTTTAAACAATACAGAAAGTCAACCCACGAAGAGTATCTCAAGCAATACTCTTCGTGTAATTTGCATACGCTTTTTAGCAAAGTAGCAAAAGCTCTGTCAGTAATACCCCTATAAGCTTTGCAGGTATATTTCGTTAACCGATTTTCACAATAGGCGCATAATCTTTTAGGAGCTTTTTTGTCTGTCCTGTACGAGAAAAACGAACATGAAGAGTGTCGCCATCAACCTTAATAACCGTTCCACGGCCAAACACTTTATGGTCAACTGGATCACCTTTGGCAAATGTCATACCTGCTGCAGCTTTCTTGCCAGCATTTGGATTGGCCTGCTTACGTGGGCGCGACCCCGATGCACTTGATTGACCAAAAACGCGCCCTCCGCCTGCTTCCACGCCAGACCCCGCAATGCCTCGACGGCTTCCACGCTTTTCCCAACCCGATCCGGAAAAGCCAGCAGAACCCATACCAATGTTGTGGCGCAATTCAGTAGGTATTTCAGAAATAAAGCGCGAAGGTGGGTTTGCGCTTGATTGACCAAAAATCTGACGAGTAAACGCATTAGTCAAATAGAGGCGTTTACGAGCACGCGTAATAGCTACATAGCAAAGACGACGTTCTTCTTCCAAACCACGAATATCTTGAGAAGAATTGCCGTGAGGAAACAGAGATTCTTCCATACCAGCAACAAATACACAGTCAAACTCCAAGCCCTTTGCCGAATGGATAGTCATAAGTGTAACGGCTGCACCGTCGTCACTCATCGTGTCCATGTCAGTTCTCAGTGTTACCCATTCAGTAAAGTCAGCCAATGAGTTTGCCTGAAATGTGCGAACGGGCGGCTCCTCGCTATCTGATAGTTCTTCAGCAAGATCATCAACCGAAGGTGGTTCAAACAATGCATCAGCATCATCATGCGATTGTGCATATTCATCCACAACACCAAAGAATTCTTGGATGTTTTCAATACGGCCTTCCGCTTCATCTGAGCCAATAGCACGATATGCACCAATGATGCCCGCATTATCGACAATCATCTCAACTACTTTTCGCAAATCGCCCTCATAGGTTTGCGCCTTATGGATAAGCGCCACAAATTCACCAATCGCACGACGAGTATTAGGACGAATTGCCTCGTCGGCTACGCATAATTCCGCTGCCTGCAAGAAAGCACACTGCGTTTCGCGCGCAACATAATCAATATGCTCAATAGTGGTATTACCAATTCCGCGCTTTGGCGTATTGATAATACGACGTGCCGCCATATCATTGGCGGGATTTACCACCAAACTTAAATACGCCATAACGTCACGAATTTCCTGACGGTCAAAGAATCGCGTTCCGCCTACAAGACGATACGGAACACCTGCACGAAGCAGCATATCTTCAAGCATACGACTTTGAGCGTTAGTTCTATAAAAGACTGCTATTTGGTTGTAGGGCGTCCCAGAACCATGCTGCTTTTCAATTTCTGATGCAATCCAGCGGCCTTCATCTCGTTCGTCTGTTGCCATATATACTGAAATTTTTTCACCATCTGGCTGCGAGGTGAATAGCTTTTTGGGCTTACGGGTGGTGTTATTGGCAATAACTGCATTGGCGGCTGCCAAAATGTTGCCCACAGAGCGATAGTTTTCTTCAAGCTTTACCACATGAGCGTTGGGATAATCCTTTTCAAAATCAAGGATGTTTCGCAAATCCGCCCCACGCCATGAATAAATTGACTGATCGTCGTCACCGACAACCATGATGTTTTGATTCGCTGCTGCCAAGAGCTGCGTAAGTGCATATTGAGCATGATTGGTGTCCTGATATTCGTCTACCAGAATATACAAAAAGCGCTGTTGATAAGCAGCTAAAACATCCGGATGATTCTTCAATAAAAGCCAGGTATAAAGCAGTAAATCATCAAAATCAAAAGCGTTAAGCTGACGTAAGCGCTCTTGAAGACGCGAATATACTTTCGCTACAACCTTAGAAATATGATCGCTGGATTTTTCTGCTTCTTCGGCGAACACTTCAGCAACCTGCAAATCATTTTTTGCCTTAGAAATACGATTGCGAATAGCAGGAACCGGATAGCGCTTTTCATCAATATTGAGTTCACCGTATATCTGCTTAACTAAACGCTTTGAGTCATCGTCATCGTAAATAGTGAATCCAGATGCAAATCCTAAACGCCCGCAATCGGCACGCAAAATACGGACGCACATGCTGTGAAACGTAGAAACCCACATACCGCGTGAATAGGGACCAATAAGGTTACCTAAACGTTCGCGCATTTCTGCAGCTGCCTTATTCGTAAAGGTAATAGCCATTATTTGCCACGGTGCTACCCCTAAATCGTCCACCAAATGAGCAATACGATGAGTAAGTACGCGTGTTTTACCGCTACCAGCACCAGCCAACACAAGAAGCGGTCCTTCTGTACAAAGAACCGCTTCTTTCTGAGGACCATTTAAACCCGTCAGATCTATAGACATTCAAATTTCCTTGCTAAACAATTTTCTTACCGAATACGGCGGCAATCTCTCGCAATTGTCCAACTAATTCCCTAAATTGTGCAGGTGTTAATTGCTGTGGACCATCAGAGAGCGCCTCAGTTGGATTAGGATGGACCTCGATCATTAGGCTATCGCAACCAGCCGCCACAGCAGCATACGCCAAAGATGGAACCAAGTCACGAACTCCTGCTGGATGCGAAACATCCACACAAATTGGAAAAATTGATTGCTTATGAATAACAGGAACCGCAGAAATATCCAACGTGAAACGAGTTGCTGTTTCAAAAGTGCGTAAGCCACGCTCGCACAACACGATGTTATCGTTTCCGTTCATGGTTAAATATTCGGTTGCGGAAAGCCATTCGGAAATGCTGCCCGCCAAACCACGCTTAAGCAAAACCATTTTATGGGATTCAGCAGTTACAGCACCAACGTTTTTCAGTAAGCTGAAATTCTGCATATTGCGAGCGCCAATTTGAAGTCCATCTACATAAGAATGAACCATTTCGCAGTGAGCAGAATCCATAACCTCAGTCAACGTTTTTAAGCCGTACTTTTCGCCGCCAGCTTTCATTATTTTTAAGCCTTCTTCGCCCAATCCCTGAAAGGAATGAGGATTAGTGCGTGGCTTAAAAGCGCCACCACGAATCCACGTTAAACCAAGATCCGCAATACACTCTGCAACTTCATTGAATTGCTCTTCAGATTCAACGGAACATGGACCCGCGAAGATTGTAATCTCGTCACTGCGTGTACCGTAATCTGGAAGGGAAGACAACTTACTGATCACGTGAAGGCACCTCTTTCATTACTTTCAAAAGACCGCGATAAATCTCAACCAAGTTTTCGTTATACAAAGGGCCTTCGTTATAGGAACAAATTCGTTCAAATATTTCCTCTTCACGCTTTGGATCATATAAGCCCATATGAGCATCTGGTTTAAGCGCGCGAATATCAAGTGAATAGCCAGCACGTTCATTGAGAAGCGCAACGAGTTTTTGGTCTACTTCATCAATTTTTATACGATATGCTTCGATTTGTTCAAATGCGTCATTCTGCTCTGACATTTTCTATCCTTTCGTGAAGTTCAACAAACAAATCTGTCGCTTTATCATAGCAAAGCAATAACGTCATACGCCAGCACTCAGATTACTGGCTAAACATTAAGGATAGGTTACTAATGTATACCGTTATTTACGATCAGGGTCATTAAGAAGCGAAATTGCCAACAACGCAATTGAAGCCATAATGCCGCATTGCGAATAAAAGCCATCGGACTGCCCCAAGATAAATGCGGCAAACGTTATAAGAATAATTACCAGAGCCGCAAAAGCACAGAAACGAGAGATGTTTGAATTAGCTTTTTTGCGCAGCTTTACTTTTTCCTCTTCAGGAATTTCAGAAGGTTTTTTCTGTTCATCGCGAGCGCTCATGTTCTTAGCATACCATCGCTTAGTAAGTTCCTAAACAGTTGAACAACTTAAAAAATACCAAGCGTTTGAGTACCGAAATAGCCCAGAACGATTAAACCGATAATGATGCGGTAAACGCCGAATACCGTAAAGTCATTTTGTTTGATATATCCCATCAAGAAACGAATAGCAATCATACCCATGATAAAGGCTGAAAGAATGCCTACTACCAAAACTACTATTTCGGTTTGAGACATTGCAATGCCATCCAAGAAGTACTTAACTGCCTTTACTAAACCCCAACCAAACATAACAGGGATAGCCAAAAAGAACGTGAACTCCGCTGCAGCTGTACGCGAACACCCGCATAACATACCGCCAATAATAGTTGCGCCTGAACGACTAGTGCCAGGAACGATTGCGAGCACTTCAAAAAAGCCAATTTTGATGGCTGTTTTCCAATCCATTTCGTACGGATCGGTAATTTTAAAAAGAGCTTTATCAACTGCCTCAGTGTCATTAGGGTCAATTGCTTCTACTCGCCCATGTTTACCAATAGGTTCTTCTACAACCCCCAAAACACGCTCTTTACGACGGCGATTGTAGCGTTCGATAACGATAAAGATAATGCCGTAAAAAATGAGCATTGCGGCTACGGTGTAGGCGCTATAAAAATTATCATGAGCCCAGTCATCAAGCAGCAAACCAAACACTGCAGCTGGAATACTTCCTATGACAACCATGCCCCACATACGCCAAGTTTTCGAGCGCTCCACTTCATCTTTGGTGCGGGAAACGGGATTGAGCTTATGACGAAACGAAATAATAACCGCCATAATGGAGCCAATTTGGATAACTACTAAAAATAACTCCAGAAATTCAGGTGATACGTTAAGCTGGACAAATTCATCAACCAGAATCATATGGCCAGTCGAAGAAATAGGCAGCCATTCAGTAATACCTTCAACTACGCCTAGCAATAATGCCTTAAGCGCTTCGATTAACATATCTGGCGACATTCCAAATCCTCCATAGGTTATTTCGTATAAATAGCCCAAGCTATCGAGTGCTTCGGCATTCGGCAAATAGCATTTCAAAAACAAACAACTCAAACCGCCAAACAACCCGAACTAGCAACGATTCGAATTGCTCACCAATTCAAACATGCTACATAAAACAAAAATAAACCCACACAAGGTGGGTGTACATATATTCGTAGCGCTGACTATCCTACGAGAAGAGCATCAATAATGCAGCATTTTCATAAAAAGTCCCTCTCCTAAACGCAAAAGCATAATAAAAATGACACTAACCAAAGAAAAAATCTCAAATCGTTCTTGACGAAATGAGGTTTGGACACTAATATATCTACTCGCGCTTAAACTATTAAGCGTATTGTTAATTGCATAGTTATTGGGGTGTCGTCTAATGGTAGGACAGCGGTTTCTGGTACCGTATGTGAGGGTTCGACTCCTTCCACCCCAGCCACTAAGCATCTATGGCCTCGTCGTCTAGCGGTTTAGGACGCCGCCCTCTCAAGGCGGAGATCGCCGGTTCGAATCCGGTCGAGGCTACCAAATTTTCAGCCTGCTCTTTGCGGGCTTTTTTTATGCCCTTGTATAAGAAAATTGCTCCTGGATAATCCCAGGAGCAATATAAGGCATATAGGACAAAAATTGTGTCTGGGCTAGTCAATCGCAAAAGGATATTCCG
>ENA-OZGV01000948-OZGV01000948.1-human-gut-metagenome-genome-assembly--contig:-NODE-948-length-14095-cov-5.379772_pt1 | contig 14095 bp, 9 predicted proteins | sample MGYA00245120_ERZ653665 | MGnify/ENA primary metagenome ERZ653665 (study PRJEB26926, sample SAMN06165250) | human gut metagenome | biome: ENVO:00009003; feature: ENVO:2100002; material: ENVO:00002003... | reverse complement strand
GATGCAGACGGCAATGTGACTACTGTCACGAAGTCTGTTCTGTATGTGAATGTAACGCTGAAATCATACAGGGATATGATTTCGGTCTATGGGTTTAACTCTGATCATGTGGAAATGCTTGAGCAGATCATGAGTCCGGAGTTTATGGGACAGCTTGGATATGCCGGAAGCGGAAGTGGCGGCGGAGGCGGAAGTCCGGGAGTAAGCTCCATGACTGAGGATGAAATCAATGCCATCCTAAACGAAATTACAGACAGCAGGCAGAAAACAGTCTGCTCCTATGCACTTCACAGAGTTGGCTTTCCTTATAGTCAGGATTTAAGAGACAGCGGTAACTATTATGACTGTAGTTCCTTAGCCTATTATTCATGGAAAGATGCAGGCGTGGATATTAGTTACGGCGGTGCAACCACAGCGGCAGCGGAGGCACAGGGACTGGATGAAGCCGGAAAGACAGTCGCCTTTGATGAGTTACAGCCGGGAGACCTTATTTTCTACAGTTTTACAAGCAACGGAAGATATAAGAACATCAGCCATGTGGCAGTATACGTCGGAAATGGCAAGGTGGTAGAGGCGCTTAATGAAAGTCTTGGTGTGGTCTACAGGGATGTGGCAAGCACAGGAAAGATTGTTGTGATAGGAAGACCATAACAGGAAATTTGCAGAGAGGGCATAGTCTCTCTCTGAGACTGGAGGTAAGAATGGATTTAAAAGATATGATACTGGTAACAGAAAACGACAGGGGAACAGAGACAAATATGCTGATGACTCTGGATGATTATAAGAGTTTTATAGCAGTTGATGACATGTCAGAGCTTGCAGACAATTTGTTGCAGCTTGGAAGGACACTTGGTGAAGCAGATAACTTCGCAGAGTATTACAGGGCAGCAAATGTAACTGTATCTGCGAGATTCTGTCTGGATGATATTCAGCTGGGGCACTTTCTTCAGGGACTTTATAACGATTCCAAAGAATTTCGGTTTGATAAAGAAGCCAGTTCTTCTGAATGTGTTGCAAAGCTTAAGGAGATTGGAATGACCGATAAGGGCTGGGTGGATGATTTTAACCTGCATTATGAAAGTGTGGACAGATTATTTGAAAGGGGACAGACATTCCATAACTTCAATGACCATGATTACATGGTGCTTGAAGCATTATCACCAAGGAATCTCGTGGTGATGGATATGAAGTCAGGTTCCCTTACAATCGCCCTTGGTGCGACAGAGTATAAGCGTTATCCGAAGGATGAGAAGCCTACAAAGGACAATACCACAATCGGGGTATCGTGGGAGCATGGCATTTATCTAGGTTCCACACTCTCAACTACGAATTTCAAGGCATACAAGAGGGAGTATGGCACACCGGAAAAGATAGAGGATATCTATGATTACAGGGCAAAGCTAAAGCAGAAGTTCTATTTTTATCAGGATATGTCAAAGGATGATGATGTGCCAAAGAAACTGCAGAATGATTTCCTTCACCAGATGTATGAGGATTTCGGAACGATTGAAGAGGACTGTTTTTACGACAGGCTGGAAGATGGAAAGTACGATGAGGGCTTTAAGGAAAGACAGGTAAAGGAAGAAAAGTGCCGGTGATGAGATTTTTACAGGAGGCGATATCATATGGAACAGGAATTTGATGTTGAGATAAAAGAAGTGCTCTCAAGAGTACAGAGAGTAAAGGCAGAGTCGCTTGATGATGCCATCAATAAGGCAATGGATATGTATTATGCAGAGCAGATAGTCCTTGGAGCAGAGGACATGAAGGGAGTTGATTTTACGCCTATCAGCGAAGGTCAGCTCCCTTCTTCATTAAAAGAAAACGGAGGAAGAGCAAGATGAAAAGTGATTCAACAACAGTAATTAAGAACATGGAGTTTTTAGTAAAGGAACTTCATAAGGAGTGGGACAGATCGGGTGCTTCTAAGGCATCCGTTATTATTTCCCTTGAGGAAGTAGATGGTATCAATGATAAGTTAAAAGAGATTATCTATCAGACGCAGAAGTCAGTCGATGAGGATGAGCTGACCTTTAAACAGAGCATTGCAAAGTCCAAGGAGTGCTATGTGCTTCTTCGTGTGGTGCGTAAGATTGCAAAGAAAAAGGATAAATGCGAAAAACAGGCAATCGACAATGAATTTGCAATCGAGCTGGATAAGGATGAGTTAAAGCTATTTAAAGGATTGTTTGCAGAGATGTTTAAGTAGAGGAGGACAAAGGTATGGGCGTTGATATGAAGGTCAAAGCGATATACGATTCTGAAATTGGTAACATCACCAGATCAGAAAAGAACTGGAAGGATGTGTTAAAGGTCGCAGGTCAGTTATACCGCTATGAATTTGACAATATCGTTATGGTAACAGCTCAGAGACCTCCGGAAAAAAGCACACTCATGGCAGATTATGATACCTGGAAAAAGGTGGGAAGATATGTAAAGCGTGGTGCGAAAGGCTGCGCCATCTTCCCGTCGAGGGCGCTGAATCCACGCATGAGGTATATCTTTGATATCAGTGATACCGGAGGGAAGAATGTCAAACTGACATGGGACCTTGAGGGAGAAAATCTTAAGGATTATCTGGATTTTCTTGTGTCAGAAGGTCAGATTGAGCAGTACGATAACAGCGACAGGGAGTCTCTAAAAAATATATTAAAACAGTTTACAGGAACAGATGTTTGGTTTATAATAAAAGAAGAGTTCGGAAACCGAATGACCGAGCTTATGCAGCTATCAGGTAGTGTGATAAAGGAAGAAAGTAAGAAACGCAATGGCTTACAGCAGGTAATGGACATGGAGCAGCTTGTATATGCAAGTGTCATGTATGCTGTAGGGACGAGATGCGGATTTGACTTATCTGTGCAAGAACAGGATTTTAGTCAGATCGTAAATATCAAAGACGAAGAGATCATTTACCGTCTTGGTTCCATTGTATGCGATGTCTCCTGTAGTGTTCTTAGAGAATTTAGTCGTAACTTAAAGGCAATCGAGAGCGAAAGGAGAATTGGATATGTTAGAAGAAATGACTTACAAGGAAGTGGACGGACTGCTTTATCCGCAGATAGAGATGCCGGACGAGACGGAGGATCTCACGAAGCTGGGCAAATACGGAAGGATGGCGATGAACTATCTAAAGGAGAACGAGCCGGCAAGATACAAGACGCTGATGAGATTCGGGAAGATGTACGAGAAGATGTCAGCGGTAGAGGAGGAAGCGAATCAGCTGTACGACCAGCTGGAGATGCAGTATCTGGCGAAGCACAAGCCACAGAATCCGTCATCGACAATGGAGATGTGGAAGATAAGAGAGCAGGCGAAGATGCAGGCAGAGGAAGTGGTACTGAATCAGATAGTGATGCGATTCCACTAGAATCAGATGATACAGAACTGAATAGGGAACTTGATGAAATCAATTCATTGGGTGTCAGTAAGGAAGCCGAATATACACAGGCTTCCTTTTTTTTCGACCAGAACGGGCAGGCAAGCATTGGCACCATTCATACTGAGGACGAAAACAATAATCAGTTTATGCGTCAGTTCGAGCAGGACAGAAAAGCTGCATTAGCAGGTAAATACAATTATCTGAATCCCAAAAAGTCTGCAACAGTACCAGGTGAGTATATCAAACAGGTGCTTATGAGAGGTACAGGCTTTGTCGGTGGCAAGGGCAGGGTATGCAAGATTTTTGAAACAGAGATTGATGCAGGAACCAGGGCAAAGCGTATCAAAGCAGAGTATGGTCAGGGAGGTGCAGGCTGGCCGGTTGACGGACTGGGGCTGCACGGATATGACACATTTCATGGGAATGGACTGCGTTTTCAGTGGCGAGATGAGTATGGAGAGGTTGAAGGATATGTTTCGTGGAAAGATATCGAAAAAGAGCTTGGTGTCCTTATTCTTACAGGGGAATACCAGCCTGAGACACCTCGTATTGATGAGCTTGCGATGGACGGACTCCGTGAGGATGATGAGGTCATTGATGCCGAATACCGGGAAGTGGAACCGGAGGAGGCAGAATCAGAGATTGATGATTATGCAATACCGGATGAGCCGGAGAGCTATGCTTCTAACAGAGATTATGTTAGTGCAAAAGGCATGACACCACAGGAAGCTGCCGATGAAGACCGCATGGTAACACAGGCAGAATATGGTGCCGAGATAGAAGCTGAAACATCTGAAAAAGATCCATCAGAGCTTAAGTATATTACACCGATTGATTATGCCAAGCGTATTGAGGAGCTTGATGAAGACCTGCGTGATGCGGCGGAGATTCTTGTGACAGATTGCAGCTGCTACACTCCGTTTAGGGCATTCCTTATGGATGTGGTGCAGTCTGATTTTGCATTTATGCCCAATAAACTTGACCTTATCAGGGATATCGCATTAGGGACAGATAATGCAGAAAGAAAGGCATATTCCAACAATAAGTATGGTCTTGTGGAGTACTCAATCAGAAGCGGTTATGTGAAGATCAGCTATAAGAACAGGAATGGTGTGCGTAAGGAAGGTGCACTCGACTGGCGTGAGTTATACGAGATTTTATCCTATATGGTAAAACAGCCATTTTACTGCGGAGAAGACCAGAAGAAGTATTATCAGGAGACAAAGCAGAAGGCTGACAGGGATAAGATGAATCCGGTCTATAAGAGATTCTTTGATATCGAGGATAGTGTAAAAGCCAATCGTCTTGAAACCAGGGAAAGAGCAATAGCGAATGGCTGGGAAACCAAGATTGATGAGAATGGACATGTGGTTTCAGATGATGCAGCACAGAAAAAATACAACTTCCACTATAATCTCTGGGAAATGGAAAAAGGCGGTCCCAAGACCAGATATCAGTGGAATATGGATGCAATTCGTACTTTAAAGCAGATTGAATCAGAGAATAGGCTTGCCACACCGGAGGAACAGAAGATTTTGTCGAAGTTTGTCGGATGGGGTGGACTGTCACAGGCATTTGACGAGGAAAACGCAGGCTGGAGCAAAGAATATGCAGAGCTGAAAGAACTTTTATCTGATGAGGAATACAGTGCGGCAAGGGCAACAGTAAACAATGCCTTTTACACTTCACCGGAGATTGCCATGTGCATGAACTCGGCACTTGTCCAGTTTGGTTTCAGAGGCGGCAATGTATTAGAGCCATCTATGGGTATCGGTAACTTCTTTGGAAGTATGCCGGCACCTATGCAGAGAAGTAATCTGTATGGGGTGGAGCTTGACAGCATTTCAGGAAGAATTGCAAAGCAGCTTTATCAGAATGCCAATATCAGTATTACAGGATTTGAGAATACCACATATCCGGATAATTTCTTTGATGTGGTTGTCGGAAATGTGCCATTTGGTGATTATAAGGTATTTGATCCAAAGTACAACAAGTATAACTTCCGTATTCATGATTATTTTCTTGCGAAAGCACTCGATCAGGTTAGACCGGGAGGAATGGTTGCGATGATTACCACAAAGGGAACACTTGATAAGGCAAATCCTACTATCCGAAAGTATCTGGCTGAAAGGGCAGAGCTTGTGGGAGCGATAAGACTTCCAAATACTGCATTTAAAGATAATGCAGGAACCGAAGTGACAGCAGATATCCTGTTTTTGCAGAAAAGGGAGAGAAAGATTGATATTGAACCTGACTGGGTACACCTTGGTGTAACTGAGAATGGCATTGCAGTCAACTCTTATTTTGCAGAGCATCCGGAGATGATGCTTGGATCTATGGAATATGACACAAGGATTTACGGACAGGACAGCAGATATACAGTCTGTGTGAATAATGATGAGAACTTCAATATGTATGAGACTCTCAATAAGGCTATCGGTAATATCAAAGCCCAGATGACAGATTTTGAGAGAGTGGCAGATGAGGCGGAGCAGACGGAGGAAGTTATCCCGGCTGATCCGGATGTGAGAAACTACACTTACACATTTTTTGAAGGAAAACTCTATTACAGGGAAAATTCCGAGATGGTAAAAAAAGAAGTATCACAGACTGCCGAGGAGCGAATCCGAAGCCTTGATGAAATCAGACAGATAACAAGAGAGCTGATTGATATCCAGATGGATGGCTGCAGCGAGGAGGAGCTTTCTGATAAGCAGAGACTTCTTAATGTAAAATATGATGCCTTCGTAAAGCAGTATGGAGCCATTACTTCAAAAGCAAACAGGATTGCTTTCAGGGATGACAGCGATTACCCGCTTCTTTGCAGTCTTGAGGAAGTAAATGAAGACGGGGAGGTGAAAAAAGCGGATATGTTTTATAAGCAGACGATTAAGGCAAAGACTGTCATAGACAGGGTTGAGACTGCTGTGGAAGCATTAAATGTATCCGTCAATGAATTTGGATATGTAAACCTTGCCTATATGCTTTCTATCTATGAGCCGGATATTACAAATGCAAAGGAAGCGCTTGCGGAAAAGACCGGACAGACAGCTGATGAGATAACGCTAAGTGATGATGCTTTGGCAGAGCTTAGAAGGGCAGTTCTAGTGGAAGAGCTGGATGGACTGATTTTTTTAAATCCTGACCGCTACAACGAGAATAATCCGGATATCGGCTGGGAGACAGCAGACGAGTATCTTTCCGGAAATGTCAGAGACAAGCTTCGTGTGGCAAAGGCTATGGCAGCGGATACAGACAATCTGCAGGCGGAAAGATTTGCAGGCAATGTGGCAGCACTTGAAAAGGTGCAGCCGGAGTGGATTGAAGCATCAGACATTGATGTAAAGATTGGCACGACATGGATTGAACCGCTTGATTATGAGCAGTTTATCTATGAACTTCTCAATACACCAAGGCGGGCAAGGGCAGTCAGAAGTCAGTTTTACAATACAGGCATACAGGTACACTTAAATAAGATGAGCATGGAATGGTTCATCGAGAATAAAAGCATGGATAAGCATTCAGTGGCAGCTACTAAGACTTATGGTACAAGCCGCATGGATGCTTATTCTATTTTTGAGGATACGCTGAACCTAAAGACTGTAACAGTCAGGGACAGGATTGATGATGGAGATGGCAGGTATCATTATGAAGTCAATAAGAATGAGACAATGCTTGCAAGGGAAAAGCAGAACATGATTAAGGAGAAGTTCAAGGAGTGGCTGTTTGCAGAGCCGGAGCGAAGACAGAAGTATGTGGAATATTACAACGAGACATTCAATAACATCCGTCTGCGTGAGTATGACGGAAGCCACTTACAGTTTCCGGGAATGAATCCGGCGATTGAGCTAAAGCCACACCAGAAGAATGCAGTGGCAAGAATCCTTCTTGGAGGAAATACCCTGCTGGCACACTGTGTCGGTGCCGGAAAGTCCTTTGAGATGATGGCTGCATGTATGGAGCAGAAGAGACTCGGACTTGCCAATAAGACCATCATGGTTGTTCCAAAGCCGCTTATCGGGCAGACTGCATCAGAGTTTTTAAGGCTTTATCCGTCAGCAAATATCTTAGTTGCCACAGAGCGTGATTTTGAAAAGAGCCGCAGGAAGCAGTTTGTCTCAAGGATTGCGACAGGTGACTATGACTGTATTATCATGTCCCACTCGCAGTTTGAGAAAATCCCAATCTCAGCAGAGAGAAAGGAGCGAATGCTCAATGAGCAGATTGATGAAATCAGCTATGCGATTGATGAGATGAAGGAGCGTAACGGAGAGCGTTGGACTGTAAAACAGATGGAAAGCCAGAAGAAAAAGCTGGAGGAACAGCTGAAATCTCTATCTGATGAGAGCAGAAAGGATGATCTTATAACCTTTGAGGAGCTTGGTGTTGATTCTATCATGGTGGATGAAGCACATAATTTTAAGAACCTTGCGATTTTTTCCAAGATGAATAATGTGTCAGGTATCAGCAGTAGCGGAGCTAAGAAGTCAACGGATATGCAGCTTAAATGCCAGTATCTATCAGAGATAAATGATGGCAGGGGTATTGTGTTTGCAACAGGTACACCAATATCCAATACCATGTGTGAGATGTATGTCATGCAGCTTTACTTACAGAAAGCGGCACTTGAAGAGATGGGGATTTATCACTTTGATTCATGGGCAGCGAACTTTGGTGAAGTGACAACAGCACTTGAGCTTACTGTAGAGGGAAGCGGATTCCGTTTTAAGAGCAGATTTAATAAGTTTACGAATCTGCCGGAGCTTATGAATATCTTCCGTGAGGTAGCAGATGTGCAGACCGCAGACATGCTTGACCTTGATGTGCCGGCACTTCGTGGTGGGAAGCCTATTATAGTGGAGTCAGAGCCTGACTGGTATGTAAAGCAGGTTATGGAAGACTTTGTTGTGAGGGCAGAGCGTATCAGAGGTGGTGGAGTTGATCCAAGTGTGGATAACTTCTTAAAGATTACCCATGAGGCAAGACTTCTTGGAACAGATGCAAGACTGATTGATAAGGATGCACCAAATAATCCGGATGGAAAGCTCAATAAGGTAGCGGAGAATGTCTGGAAAGAATATGAGAAAGGAAATGTTGACGGTCATATAGGCTGTCAGCTTATTTTTTCAGATATCGGCACACCGGGACCGGATAAGGACTTTACCATCTACGATTATCTGAAGGAAACACTTATCCAGTATGGTATTCCTGCAGATGAGATAGCATTTATCCATGATGCCAAAACGGATGCACAGAGGGATGCACTTTTTAAGGAAATGAGGACAGGTAAAAAGAAAGTTCTTATCGGTTCAACGGACAAGTGTGGAACAGGTGTCAATGTGCAGACACACCTTGTAGCAATGCATCATGTGGATTGTCCGTGGAAGCCAAGCTCCATTGAACAGAGGGAAGGACGAGGCATACGACAGGGCAACGAAAATGAAGAAGTAGCAATCTACAGATATGTCACCAAAGGAACCTTTGATGCATACAACTGGTCGCTCGTTGAAAATAAGCAGCGTTTCATCAGTCAGGTCATGACAAGCAAGGCAGTAAGCCGAAGCTGCGAGGATATCGACGAGGCAACACTTTCCTATGCAGAGATTAAGGCGGTTGCCACCGGTAATCCTTTGATCAAGGAAAAGATGGAGATTGACAATGATGTCCAGAGATTAAAGCTCTTAAAGGCATCCTATGACAATCAGAGATATGGACTTCAGGACAACTTTATGATTAAGTACCCGAAGCTCATTAAGACAGCAACAGAAAAGCTTGCCAATGTCCGTGAGGATGTAAAGGCTAGGGATAAGGAGCTGATTGATAATCCGGAATTTGCCATTACCATAGGCAAAGCAACCTACACAGAGCGTGTGGATGGTGGAACCATGATGCTTGAAGCAATCAGCAAGTGTAAGACCGGAGAGACAACTGCAATCGGTAAATTCCATGGATTTGAGCTGCTTGTGGAAAAGAACTTCCTTGGTATCAATTATATGGTGCTTCGTGGAAAGACTGAGTACAAGGCAGAACTTTCCACAAGTCCGGTCGGCAGCATGGTAAAGCTGGAAAACCTGTTCAATGGACTTCATGAGAACATTGATTTTTTAGAAAAGAAGATTGAGCAGTACCAGAATGACCTTGAAGCATCAAAGACTGAGTATGACAAGCCATTTGCGTACAGCAAGGAACTGGAAGAAAAGCTGGCAAGACAGTGTGAACTGAATGCCCAGCTAGATCTTGAGAACGCAAAGGCTGTGGATGCAGACCTGAGCGGACCGGAGGAAGAAAGAGAAGCTGATGACAGAATGGAATCTGCAGCAATTGTAGCAGAGGATAAAGGTGCTTATCAAGCGGACAGAGAGGGCAGAACACGATAGGAGAGTGAATAATATGAGCATAAGAAAAGTGGTCGCAGGACTACTGATTACAGCAGGGATTGCCATTATGGCAGTCCCTTTTTTCTGGCGGGCAACCGGAGAAAAACAGACAGAACAGCTCATAAGTGAATTTGAGCAGACATTGGAGGATGATTACGATGAAGAAACAGATGTGGAGGAAGAGCAAACCTTCATTAGTAAAGAGGATGAAGCCATTCTTAAAGAAGGCGGTGTTATCGGCATCATTGAGATACCGGGTTTAGATATCAGGTATCCGGTAATGGAAGGAACCACAAGTAAAGTGCTTAATGCCGGGATTGGTCATATAGAAGAGACTGCAGGAATCGGAGAAAGTGGCAACTGTGTATTGTGCGGTCATAACGGCAGCAGATATGGCACATTTTTTACACCACTAAGTCAGATATCCATAGGCGATGAAGTGATGATAACCGACAAAAAGGGGCTGAAGCATATCTATGAGGTAACAGAGACAGAGATAGTAAATCCGTATGATAACAGCATCAAGACACAGGGTACAGAAAAAGAATTAACTCTTTTTACCTGTTCCCAAAAAGGAACCATGCGTTTTGTGGTCAGATGCATTTATAAGGAGGCGGTGATGGATGAATAGGAGATACCGGTTAGGTGAGATAGAAGAGGCAGTATCGGAAATGGAAGAGCTAATTGACATCGAGGATGATATTGCAGAGATTGATGATGAATTTCAGATAGTCGTAAGCGGCTGGTCTGTGTATGTCGAAAGCCTGAATCTGACACTCAGACAGGGAATAGCCTGTGTATGGGATGCGAAGGAAGGATTATTCATGCCTGATTTTGATGTGACTATCGTGTATGAGGGGAACATTGAAACACAGGAGTGGCTCTACTATGAGCAGGACGGAATGGTCGTTACACTTGGCAACTGGTTAAATGGCAGATTGTCTTGTGAACAGATAGAACAGCTTTGGTGTGAGCTTATCATACCGGAGCAAAACAAAGAACAAAAAGAAAGCGAGGAATAGCATATGAAGTATTCAATTAAGGTAAACGAAGTAAGGGCAAAAGAGGGCAGCAATATCAAAGGATTTGCAACAGTAGTATTCGGTGATTCATTTAAGATCACCAATATTGCAATCCTTGAGAATAAGGATAAGGGAGAGCTTTTCGTATCAATGCCAAGATACCGCTCCAATGAGCGTGATGAAAGCAACGGTGTGATCTATAAGGATGTGTGCAATCCTATCACAGCAGAGTTTCGAGAGGAACTCTATACCAATATCCTTGATGCCTATGCAAGAATTAAGGAACCGGAGAAAGAGGAGACACAGAAGCAGGAGCGTACACAGGAAATGCCGGAGTTTTCCGTAACTGTGACACCTTATGAGAGGGAAGGCAGTAACATCAAGGGACTTGCACGCATTTATTTTGAAAACAGTTTCATCGTAAATAACATCAATATCGTGCAGGGTAAAGAGAAAATCTTTGTATCAATGCCTTCTTATAAGACAAAGCAGGTGGATGAGCAGGGCAAGCCAATCTATCAGGATGTCTGCTATCCGGTCACAAAGGATTTCAGGGAAAGACTCTACAATGAGATTATCTCGGAATATGAGAAAGCAAAGGATAAGAGCAACGAAAAGGCAAGAGAGAGTGCAGAGAAACATCATGGCAATTCCGATAAAGAGAAGGACAAAGAGGCAACACCCTTTCGATAATTAGCAATCGGAGAACAGGGGCGGCCAAGGCTGCCCCATTTACAGAATGGAGGAAACAGAATGGATATGAAAGCAGGAAAAACACTTACCAATGAGGAGGTTATAAGGGAACTTCTCGAATTACTAAATAAAAATGCCATGAAAGAGCAGGCAAACGATGTATTTGAGATATGCAGTTATGTGGATGGACTGGAGAAAAAGATTGATTCCATGACGGAAGAACTCACCAATATGCAGAATCAAATCAAAGAAATGCAGGAAGATACACTTGTCAATAATGCTAAAAAGGCATTGTCGGAAGCACAGGAGCGACTTAATGCCAGATGTGAGCAGATAAAGTCACAGGTATCTGAAGTGAAAGCACAGGTCAAATCTACAGCTAAGAACATAGTTGATGAAGCAAAGGCAAAGGGAAGATCTGCATTATACAGGGTGTGGATGAGGTGAAGCAGGAAGCAGCACATAAGGAAGTATCGAAGGTAAGAGCAGATAAAGCCAGATAGTAGTGAGGGCGTGGGAGAGATTCTGCGTCCTTTTTTACACCGATTTGTTGCAATACAGAACATTAATTCGATGTACAAGGGATGATTATTGTACAGTTTAAAGTGCTATAAATAAAGCATAAGGAAAGCATAAGTGACGGATGCATGATAAATGAGTTTAATAGAACATTTACGGAGGTGGCAGTTATGCATATATTGGTGTTTATTTTAATATTTGTTGTTGGTTCAATCATTGCCGCTTGTGATGGGGATTATTCATGAATAGCTGCAATCGGTATATTTGTAGGATTTTTTGTATTGCTATTGCAGTATTATGGTTATTTACCCAGCCTGTTTTATTAATAATTGCTATTAGGCTATTATTGAATTCCGATGTGCAAACTTCATTTTCCGATGAGCTTCCAGTTTGTCAGGGTTTGTGATATACTCCTTTATGGATTGAATGATATTTTTGCATATGTCGGTTCGATTCATAAGACATACCTCCTAAGTGTGATTAAGTTTGTCGCTGCAACGACCTCACTTTTGGAGGCTTTTGTCAAGTCTTTTCAGAAAAAAACAGAAATTTTCACAAAAAAATAAAGCCCTATAGCCTTGAAAAATCAAGGCTTTGGGGCTTAAGTTGACAACATTGCCGCCTGATACTGAAATTCACCGTAATAGACCGCATAGGAAACCATATCATCTTTTGTTATTTCAGCGAGCTGTTCATCTATATGAGATGCCAGCTTGCGAAGGTTGCCATTTTCTTTTAAGCGAATGGCATGAAAAATATCTGGCATAATGCAAAACTAAGAGGACGTGGTTACAGTAGAGCCAATTAAATCGTGAGCTATGCAGAGAAAAGTGTGGGATTAACGGATGGAACGGATGCAGGCCGTGAAGCCGTAAAATGGTATGGAGTCCGGAACGGACTGCATCTGCAAAAGATCAACAAGAACCTGAGATGGTATAGCGTCCACTGAGTAAATCAGTACCACGACAGGTGAATGCAGGTCAGTAACAATCAAACATAAAAACAAGAGCTGTAGCCGGCATCGGTTTTTTCCGTGGGGCATGCCCCCCGTTTAGGAGCTTGGCTGGCACTCAGTGAATGGTAGATGATACGAAGGAAGTTGGGACATGATCCCCTTAGACACGGAAGGCTCATCATCATAGTTGAACAGAGGGAAAATAGCCTTTATAAAGCAAACTAAAAGGATGCTTTATTAGCTATACTTATTTATCAGCTATTCGGTACATGATACTACGATATCCATCACTCTCGGCTTTTGTTTGAGGTAAAATAAAAATCGTCAAAGCCAGTAAAATCAATAGATTTAGGATTGACAGAATAGGAAGGGAAAAACACATGGCTAAATTTTGCGGAAAATGCGGTGCCAAACTGGATGTTACTACCGGTTTGTGCCCAAATTGTGATGTGGATAAATTAAAGAAGCAAAGCGACAAATCAGAAGCGGTTGATGTAGCGAAGTCAATACAAGAAATAGCCCCCACATCAGAAAAGCCGCTAAGTAAAAAGGAAGCTAAGAAAAAGCGCAAGGCAGATAAAAAAGCGGCGAAAAAAGCCAAGAAAAAAGAAAGCTTTTTCTTCATTGGGAATCTCCATTTCCAGTTTATTGGGTCTATTATAGCGGATCTTGTTCCATGACGCAAGGGGGGGGACAGGCAAGAATTGGCGTCCAAATGCATACCCTTTAGAACCACGCGCAGGAGGTGTCCTATGAGAAAGCATGGACGAGCAATGATAGAAGGCGCGGGCCTGCTCCTTGTGGGCCTGCTCCTCTTTCTCTTTCCAGAGGAGAGCGTCGCAGCGGCGCGGGAGGGGATTTCCCTCTGTGTGGATGTGCTGATCCCGTCTCTGTTTCCTTTTTTTGTGCTCTCCTCTCTTTTGATCTCCACCGGCCTGGCTGGGCTCTGTGCTCGTCCGCTGGAATCCTTCATGCGGCCTTTGTTTGGTGTCGGGGGTGCCGGTGCAGCCGCACTCAGCCTTGGCTTGATTGGTGGCTATCCCGTGGGAGCCAGAACCGTTGCACAGCTGGTACAGCGGCGGGAGTGTTCCCAGACGGAGGCCCGGCGGCTCTCCCTTTTTTGCAATAACTGCGGCCCTGCTTTTTTTAT
>ENA-OZGV01000932-OZGV01000932.1-human-gut-metagenome-genome-assembly--contig:-NODE-932-length-14268-cov-6.527756_pt1 | contig 14268 bp, 19 predicted proteins | sample MGYA00245120_ERZ653665 | MGnify/ENA primary metagenome ERZ653665 (study PRJEB26926, sample SAMN06165250) | human gut metagenome | biome: ENVO:00009003; feature: ENVO:2100002; material: ENVO:00002003... | reverse complement strand
CACGCGTAAGATCGTCGGCAGCGTCAGATGTGTATAAGAGACAGGAACAGGATTTCCTCGCCGGTTTCCGGCATGATCGCGAACAGGCCCACCTCCCTCCACCAGTAGCCGTGCTCCAGCTCGTCGTTGATGTAGGTGCCGCCGATCGTCGCGGTGTTCTCTGGGTGCACCTTGACGCGCGTCACGGCGAAGCTCGCGCAGGTGTGCACGAGGTCCGTCATCTCCTCGGGCGACGTCGTGTCGGGAACGTAGCCGTCGCCGAAAGCGATGCGGGTGAACACGAGCTTCTTACCCGCGAGCGCCTGCGCGGCCGCCATGTTTCCCCAGCGCGTCATCGCCGAGTTGTTGAATTCCGCCATTACTCGCTCCTTTCGTTTTCGTCGTCGGCTCCCGCCGACATCATTCGGATCACCACGCGATCGTGCTCGCCTACGGCCTGCCCTGAATATGTCCGAGCCGGAATGCGCCATACGGGCAGCATCACGAGCGTCGTGTGGTCTGATATGCGGTGCGCCTGACCGCCGCGTGCGGGGACGTCGAGCCTCTGCCACGGGATCATGCACACCTCGTAGCTGTCGGCGCCGCCCATCCCGACGCCCGCGAACGCCCACGCGCCCTCGCGCGAGGCGAAGTGGACGCCGTGGGTTGACTCCCGGAAGCCGGTCCCGCTGCACAGCGGCACGTCGCCGCTGAGGAGGACGAGGATGCTCTCGAGCTTCGAGGAGTGGCGCTTCGCCTGCAGGAGCCGGTCGAGCAGGCGCGCTTGGTTCGCCTGCAGCATCGGGAGGTTGCCGGTCGCTATCTTGAAGTTGTGCGGGCGGCCCCCGTAATCGAACCACTCGAGCACCTCGCCGTCGCCGAGGTAGGCCCGCGCGACGTTCTCCATGGCGGCGACCGTCCCGAGCTTCGAGTGCACGTAGTCGGAGTCCTTGATGAGGGCGCGCTTGGTCTCGATGGACGCCTCGGAGTCCCACCAGCTGATGTCGAGCGCCCACGCGAGCTCGTCTAGGACGTCCTCGGGCAGCTCGTCGATCTTGTTCCACTGGGTGAGCATCTGCGCGCGGTCGTGCGCCTGCGCGGCGGCCGCATCGACCACCGAGGCGAACGCCCCCACGGCGCGGTCGTCCTGCATCCACGTCGGCAGCATCCTCACCACTTGGCAGTTCGTCAGGTCCATGTGGACCACCGCGCCTTGGTCGTGACGTGATGGGTGACCTTGATGTTTCCGGAGAAGCAGGCCGCCTCGTCGCCCTCGAGCTCGAGGTGCTGGGGCGACGTCATGTCGACCCGGATGGCGCCCTTGAGCGCGTCGTCCCAGTCGGGCCGCATGATGTAGCTCTCGAGCATGTCGGGGTTGATGTTGCGCCCGAGCACAGAGCCCTGCTCGTAGATGTAGCGCTCGATCGCGCCGCCTGCTCCCTCGACGCTTCGCACCACCGTCGCCTCGTCCTCGGGCGTGGTCCAGTACTCCAGCTCGATGTCGTATGGCACGAGCTCCGGCCCGTCAACGTCCACGACGTCGGTGAGGGGGCGCACGTCGGAGGCCGACACGGCCGCCCGGACCTTCTCGAGGGTGTCCTCGTCGGGGTAGCCCCCGCCCTCCATGAGCACGATGATGCGGACGCGCCCGTCCATCTTGTGCTGCCACCGGGCGAGGACGGTCTCGGCCTCGGCGAGCTCCGGGCCGAGCCGGATCGTGAGGAGGTGGTCCTCGTAGTCGCACTCGAAGCCGTCCGCTTGCCCGTTGATCGTGAGTGTCTCGGGGATCAGCAGCTCGCCGCCGATGTAGGCGCGCCCCGCCGAGACCGGGAGCTCGCGGCTCATCCACTCGGTCTCGCTCATGGCGGCGACGTCGGATATTCCGGCGTCTGCGCTCTTCGCGTAGTAGACGTAGCCCTTCTCCGGCCCCGCCGTCGATAGGTGCGACGGCGCGAGCAGGATGCGCTCGCGGAAGCGGTCGTCGCCTGCCACCGTGTACGGCTCGCCGTCGTCGCCCCCCTCGGACGTGGTGACGTTTGTGACCTTGGAGACGTACGGGATGAGGTCGACCATCGTCGTGATCGCGTCGGTGCCGTAGCCGTTCGACGCCGCCCCCACCTCGGTGCATGACGCCGGCACGTCGACCGACGTCGCGCCCGCCTCGATGACGGCGGTCTCGTCGGTCGCGAAGTAGACGCTCCCGTCGGGCGTCGCCTTGGTCCCCTCGGGGATGGCTACGGAGAGCGCCTGCGGGGCGCCGAGCGTGAAGCGCAGCACCGTGCGCGCGGCGTCGCCGTCGAGGCGAAAGACGCGCAGGCGCGCGCCGAGCGCGTCGAGGACCTCCCCGCGCGCGTAGCGCAGCATGACCTGCTGGGCCGCGTCTTGGATCGTCCCGTGGACGCGGGAGAGCACGGCGGCCATGCCCTCGCCGAAGATTCGGCGCTCGTCGCCGGGGTAGAGCGGCTCCGCGACCGCCTGCTCTAGGGCTCCTATCGTCGCGTCGTATATCGACCCGGAGTCCGAAACGATGAGGTCCGTGGACCCCACTTCTATCTGCTCCATGCTGCCTCCCTTCACCGCACGCTCGCCTCGAGCGCGTAATCGCCGCCGGCGGCGTCGGCCGCCAGAAGCGCGATCTCCTCGCCCGACAGGCGAGGCTCGTAGGTCTCGAGCACCCATTCGGCGTCGGCCTTGAGCTCGTCGGATTGCGTGATGGGCCTGTCGATGTGCTCGCGATCGATGCCCTTGGTGCGCTCGAGGGGCACCTCGCCACGGATGGTCCGCAGCAGGTTCAGCGCGCATACGCGCGGGTCGCTGTTGCCCTGTGCGAGCATCATTTCCACCCCTTCATTTGCTTGTTTGTCTTTGCCTTGGACGCTTTCTGGGCGCTCGTGGCGCCCACGGACAGAGCGCTCGTCGCCTTGGGCTGCGTCCTCACGCCGGGCCGCAGGGCGCTCTTGCGCTCCACCTTCTGCAGCTTCAGCCCCGATGCGTCCACCGCGTACTCCTCGAACTTCACCGAGATGCGCACCGATGTGGGGCGGCCCTTCGCGTCGAGCACCCAGTCGGATGCGTCCACCGACTTGAGCATCATCTCGTTGGCGATGAACTTCGAGCCGTTCAGGTAGAGCGGCGCGTGCACGCCCGGGCAGTCGTTTATGGCCTCGAACTCCTTGCGCGGGTTGCCGCCGGCGGCGGCCGACACCGTGTAGGAGAACGACAGCGAGGCGAGCTCGAGCGCCACGGTCTGCGTCGCCGGCTCGCCCTCTTTGTCTTGGTTGCGCTCCACGTTGATGGAGCGGCTCGTCGATAGGTCCTCGACCGACCGGATGCAGCCGGTGTCGAAGCCCCACTTGAACGAGTGCCACGTTATCTGGATCGCCATCGGCCGGTCCTCCTTCCCTATCTCGTGGGCGGCGCGGTTTCGCCGTGCGCCCCTGCGTGCGTGTGGTCTTTGAGCGATATGCCGGCAGCCGTGAAGTCGCCCTGCGTGGCGGTCGTGCCGCCGATCGTCTGGGTGAACGTGCCGTCGGGTCGCGAGAGGATCAGCCCGCTGCTGTCGTCGAACTGCAGGCATATGACCTCGTCGCCCTCGGCGATCGCGCCGTCGCCGGCGCGCATGGGCCAGTAGACCGCGAAGGGCATCGTCACGACGCCCCCGGCGGTGTGAGGGAGCACCCGAGCCGTGGCGGGGTTGCCGTTCTCGTCCAAGCTGTCGATGCTCGACACGGTTGCGAGGTATGTGCCCATCAGTAGCCCCCTAGCATCTTGGTCATCCATATCTTCGAGCGGGAGTCGAAGTAGTCATGCCGCAGCCGCGAGACGAACGCCTTGCCGTCCCACGACGCCGCCGCCGGCGCGTCTATCTCGAGCACCGACCCGGGCGCCCACTCGCGCAGGAGCGTGTCGGTGCGCAGCCTGATCGTGGCCACCTCGCGGTTCGCCTCGCGCAGGAGGCCGCGCGCGAAGCGGGAAGCCTCTGCGGCGTCGGTTATGCGGTCGTCGAGCACGCGCTTGAGCTGCCGGCCTTGGCCGGCGGTGAACGTCGCGCTCGTCGAGCCGTCGGTGACGAGGCACGAGCCGTAGGCGCGGGCGGTGAAGTCCTCGAACTCGTAGTCTTTGCCCGGCGCTATCTCGAGGCGCTTCACCGGGCTTTGCGCCTCCGCCCACGCGCCCGAGTAGGCGATGAGCTTGCCGTCGAACGCGATGAGGGAAGCCCCCTCGTAGGTCAGGCGCTTCGAGAGGAACGCGAGGTCGCTCTCGTTGCGCTGCTCGACGTAGGCGTAGAGGCTGTTGGCGAGGCCGTAGGTCTCGTAGGACATCCCCGCCTCCTGGGCCACCTGCGCGATGAGCTGGTGCAGGCGTATGGACTCCCACGAGCGGCACTTCGCCTCGCGCATGGCGTGCGGCACCGGGTAGGCGCGTATGTCCATGGCCGACGATCTCGGCGCGACGTCGCGCACGTACATCTTCCCCGTGCGGGCCGCGCCGTCGGAGACCTCTATCACGTCGTCGTCCTTCGGCGCCCATCCGTCCCAGAGGTTGTCGGTGTCGCCGAAGGTTATGGCGAGCTCGTCGAGGGCGCCCCATGCGCTCATGTCGTGCCAGCAGCGGGCGACGCTCACCTTGTCGTATATCTCCACCCCTTGGTATCTCACTGAAAGCGTCGACATGGGTCATCGCCTCCACGGCGGCAGCGTCTCGGGCGTCTCGACCTTCTCGACGATCGGGATGCGCAGCCGCTCTCCGCCCTCGAACAGGAGCACGCCAACGTGCTCCCGGTTCGCCTTGGCGATGATGTGGGCCATGCGCTCCTCGCCGTAGGCTTGGAGCGCCAGCATGTCGAAGGAGTCGTTCTGGCGCGCCACGTAGTCCTCGTATCCGACCACCGTGGCCGTTGCGTTAGGCATATGCGCCCTCCTCCCTCTTCGATATTGCGTCAAGGATCAGGTCGACGAACTCCGGCTCGAGCTCGCGCACGGCCGACAGGACGCTCTCGGCGTCGGCGTTGCCCCTGATGTTCACCTGCGGGGAGAACGTCAGGCCGGACAGGTCGTACGTCGTCGAGTCCACGACGGCGCCGCCCGACAGCCCGTAGTCGGAGCTGAAGAGCGATGTGCCGACCTCGCCGGTGAACCCTCCTGCGGCGTAGCCGTAGACGGGGACCGTCGAGCCGCCGGCAGCGCCGAGCATCGCGCCGGCCATGCGCCAGTATTTGAGGTTCTGGGCGCGGTAGGCCGGGTTGAAGCTGATGACGGCCTCCGTCGGGTAGCGCGGGTCCTCGCCGGCGATGGCGAGGCCGTTGGTGAAGCCGCCCGTGGCGAAGCCGAGGAGGCCGCCGATGCCGCCGCCTATGAAGTCGCCGATGCCGCCGAGGGCGCTCGCGGCCTGCCCGGCGAGGTCGATCACTTGGCTGATCCACCCCACGAGCGTGCCGATAGCCCCGGCGATTCCCTCGATGACGCCGATGACCGGCTGGAGCACGGCCATGATGCCCGTGATGAGGCCGGCGATCGGCGGCAGGAGCATCTGGACGATCTGCAGGAGCGGGTCGAGGATGGGCATGAGCGCCGAGAGCAGGCTCCCGATGATGCTCACCACCGAGGAGATGATCGGCATGAGCGCCGAGAGCAGCGTCGTCACCACCGGCAGCACCGCCGATATGATCTGCATGATGATTGGCAAAAGCTGCATGATGAGGTCCATCAGCGGCGGGAGCAGCGAGCTCACCAGCTCGGAGAGCATCGGACCCACCTGCGCGCCGAACTCGACGATCATGGGCGTCATCTGCTCGAGGCCCTGCGACACGACCGACACGATCTGCTCGATGACCGGGGCGGCCGACGAGGCCACCTGCTCGAGGACCGGCAGGAACGCCTCGATCGCCTGCGCGGCGATCGGCATCAGCGCGTTCAGCGAGTCGAACACCGTGTTGGCGAGCGGCTTGAGAGCGACCTCGGCGGTGTGCTTGAACATCTCGAGCCGCTCGGCGAAGTCGTAGGTGTCCTCGGCGGCGCCGCTGATCGTCTCGCCGTTCGCCTGAAGCTCGGCGGTGAGGTCCTCCACCGACAGCGTGCCGTCGCGGATCGCGGCGGCCATGGTCGAGCCTGCGCGCGTGCCGAACACCTCGGATGCGATCGCGGCGGCCTTCTCGGCGCTCTCCGCGTTCTTGATCTCCTCGGTGTACTTCGCGATGCCCTCGGATGCCGACAGGCCCTCCTTCGCCATCGTGCCCACCGACTTCTTCAGCGCGCCGAGCGCCTCGTCGGTGTTGACGCCGGCTTTCTCGAGCTGGCCCATGAGGGCGCTGGCGTGGTCGAAGTCGAGGCCGAGGTCTTGGAGCTGGGCGCCGTACTTCTGCATCTTGGTGGCGAGGTCGTTGAACCCGATGCCGGTCGATTGGGACACCTTGAACAGGTAGTCCATCTTGTTCGACATCTCGTCCTCGGACACGCCCCACTGCTGGAACGCCTGCGACGAGCTCTCGATGACGGTCGGAAGGTCCTCGCCGAGCATGTCGCAGACTTGGTTCGCCTGTATCGAGAGCTTCTGCAGCGGCTCGCCCGTGAGGCCGAGGCGCGTGTTGAAGTCGGCGATGGCGGTGGATGCGCCCTCGAGGTCGCCCGGGATCGACTTGTACACCGCGTCGCAGTCGGCCTGCAGCGCGGCGAGCGCGTCGCCGGTGGCGCCCGTTCCTATTCGGATGGTGTCTGCCGACTCGTCGAACTTCGTTCCGAGGTCGAGCAGGTACTTGCCGCCGGCCATGGCGGCGGCGGCCGCAGCCGTGCCCACCGCCGCGAAAGCGCCGGCGGTGATGGCGGCGGTTTTCTTGAGCTTGCTGCCCATGCCGCTCGTGAGCTTGTCAGCCTTGCCGATCGACTGCTGGAGCGACGGCTCCAGCTTGCCGGCGATGGCGATCACCTGCTCGAGGGTCTTGCCGCCTGCCATGTGTTCACCTCCTGCGCTTGGGTCTTTTCGTCTTGCGCCGGGCCTTTGCTATCTCGGCCTCGTGCGCCTTGCGGCGCTCCTTCGATTCCTCTACGGCCTCGCCGTAGTCGGTGAGGAAGTCGAGGAGGCGCATGCGGTTGATGTCGTGGATGGAAGTTGAGAACTCTCGGGAGTAGTCGCGGGCTGCTCGTCGGATTTGCCGTCCTCTTGCTCGTCCGACCTCATAGTGAAAAAACGGCCCACCTCGATGAGCTGCATGATGTCGAGGCCCTTGATGCGCTCGAGGTCGGTTACGTCAATGCTGGGATTGGCGGCAATGATCGAGTACGCGCCGAGGTAGAAGTGGAACGTGTAGTCGAACTCGGCGATAGCCACGAGGTTCGCCGCTTTCTTCTTCGCGGCGGCCTCTGCGGCGGCGAATTGCGTGATGGTGATCTGGCTCGGGTCGTAGGTGAGCTCCGAGACCTCGTTGCCGTCGATCTCGATTGGTGCGTGCAGTTCGAGCTTTCCTTGCATGGTTTCCCTCCTGAAAAAGAGGAGGGCGCGGGATCGTCCCGCGCCCTCGTCGGTCGGTTCTTTTCCTTTGCGCGCTACAGCAGCGAGTCGATGCCCGACGTGTAGTTCTTTCCGTTCGCGCGCAGGATGGCGTTGAGCTTGTCGGCGAGCACGATCTCCTTGCCGCCGACGAAGAGCTGGTAGCGCAGCACCGAGAACGTCATCTCGTTCTCGGACACGCTGCCCGGCTCGACGGACAGCCCCGGCAGCCCCTTGGAGATGGCGCGCATGAACGCCTTGCATCCCTCGGGGGCCGTGGTGCCGTCGCTCTTCATGACGTCTTGGACCCAGCGGACCTCGATGTCCTGGGCCTTCATGTTCGCGAGCTTCCCGAGCTCGCGGTCGATGCCCTGCTTTGTGAGCGCCAGCTCCATGGCCTCGAGCTGGGTCGGGTTCGGCATCTCGATGGTGCCCATGCCCTTGAGCTCGCCGGTGGTCGGGGTGACGGCCGGCAGGGTGACGGTGACGTCGCGGGCGACGAGCTCGCCGCCGGCGTAGATGGTGCACGCGGCGATGGGGCCGCGCAGGTCTAGGTACTTCGGCATGTCTACTCACCGTCCTCGAAGTAGGCGCTGAAACCGTCGTCGGTGTAGGCGACGTAGACGCTCGCGGACTTGAGCGGGGGCGTCGGGGTGACGGCGATGTCCCAGCGGAAGTCGCCCTCCATGATGGAGGAGTCGGGGTTGTTCGCTTGGTCGAACACGACCGTGGGCTTGCCGAGCAGGGCGCCCTGCGTCACGTAGCCGTCGAGCTTCGCCTGCTCGCGGTTGATGATGCGGTCCTGCAGCGCGCGGGTCATCGGCTCGTCGATCGTCGTCGCCCATTCCAGCTGGAAGTAGTTGGTGATGTGGAAGAGCATGCGGATCGCCGTGGCGAAGATGGCGCGGGCGTCCATCGTCGTGGACCCGAAGCGGTAGGCTGCGGTGTGCGGACCCCACAGCACCCACTCGCCGGCCCAGCCGATCGCGGTGGTGATGCCGCGCTCGTTGAGGCCGTTGGCCCTCACTTGGTCGAAGCCGCGATTGGGAACGCCGTCGCCGAAGTGCTGGCGGCATACCGGGATCGCCTTGTTCGAGCAGGACACGAACGGCACGCCGTCGTTGTCGTTGTCGGCGCGCAGGGACTCGACCACGTAGAGGGTGGACAGGTGGAACACGCGCCCGGAGTAGTCGCTCACCTGCGGCCAGCACACCGCCGAGCGCTCGGAGTCGTAGGCGTGGTCGTCCTTCCATGCGATCGCCTTGTCGATGGTGTCCACGGCGCTCTTGCCGTCCTGCAGCGGGAGGTCCGCCACCACGAACGCGTCCCAGTGGCCGTTGATCTTCTGCGCCACTTTGACGAGGCGCGAGTACACCTCCGGGTCGTCGGTCCAGCCCGGCGCGGCGAGCAGGTTCGGGACGACGAACTGCTCCTGATACAGCAGCTGCAGCGCGTCGATGCCGAAGTACTGGCCGTCGTCGGACGTGTATCCGATGATGTCCTCGGAGGTGATGGCCTCCGGGGTCACCTCGAAGAAGCTGACTGCGATGTTGCCGTCGGCCATCGCGCCGCCCTCTTTCGCGGTGATGACGACCTTGCCTGCGTTGTGGTTGTACGCGAGGGTGTAGTCGGTGCCCTCGGCGTAGGGCTGGGCGCCGTCGCCCGCTCCCTCGGCGGCGATCGTGATCGTGTCGAGGATCGCGCGGTCCGTGGCGAACGAGGCCGTTCCGTTCACGAGGCCGATGACCTCCACGGTCTCTTTCTTCGCGCGGTGCTTGTCGGGGTCGAGCACGTTGACGAAGTAGATGGGGCCGACCGCCTCGGCCGTGGTGTTGTAGTGCGCCGCGATGGCCTCGCAGAGCGTGAACGCCTCCCAGTCGGAGGAGTCGCCCATGCGGGCGCGGGCGTCGCTCAGCGACGTCAGGCGCACCGGCGCGTTCACGATGTCGGCCTCCGCGTAGCCGCGCACGAGGTTGACGGGCGCGGTCCCGAAGTAGACCGGCACGGTGGAAACGGTGACCATCGACTCCACCACGGAGTCGGAGAGGTTGCCGTACGCGCCATGCTTGTATTCTGCCATTTGCTGCACCTCCTAGATGCAAGGCACCGCCCGGGTCAGGGCGGCGCGTGGTCGTTTACAGGTATTTCTCGGCGTAGTATTTCGATGGCGGGGCCTGCGCCATCGCGCACGAGAACTCGAGCTCGGCGAAGTAGAACGGGTAGAAGTCGATGATGGCTCCGTCCTCTTGGTATGGCTTGTAGTCGAAGCCCTCCTCGGCCTTGACCCGGAGAACCCCGCCTATGTGCTCCGCGTTGCGGAGGCGCTGCAGCAGCAGGTCCATGAAGTTCCACACGTCGTTCCATCCGTCGGCGTTGGCCTCGAACGGGGCGTCGCCGTCGTCGGTGTCCTCGGCGTGGAGCCCGGGGTTCCATACGCTCAGCAGGAGCCGGAACCTCAAGTCGCGGGCGCTCTCGCGCGGCTTGTCGCGGCCGTTGACGAGGTGGACGAGGATGCCCGGGCATATCTCCCGGTTGACCTGCTGCGCGAGCTTCGCCGGCGGGGCGTACATCTTGTGCACGGACGGGTTCGCGAGCTGGTAGTCGTAGGCTGCGGTCTGCCTCTCGTTCGACGGCACCTTGAGCTTGATGTGCGGGCACACCTCGCCCTCGAGCCATTCGGCGAGGGCGTGTATCCCCTCTGTCACGGTCACGGCTGCGACCTCCTCTCGCTTGCTAGTAGGCGCAGCGCGCGCTCGAGAGCGACACCTGCGCCATGCCCATGTCCTCCTGCCACGAGGCGATCGTGTAGAGCACCCCGTCCACGTCCATGACGTCGCCGGCCTCGCGCCGATCGCCGATCTCCTCGGCGGCGGCGAACAGGCGCACGTCGCCGGACTCCACCCCGAGCTCCGGGGCGCGGGTCGCCCGCACGTCGGTGTCGAGCACGCAGGCGAGGAGCACGCCGTCTACGGTGTGCTCCTCGCCGAAGTCGTCAGGGGACAGGAACACGCGGGCGCGGTCGGCCTCCACGAGCTCCTTGAACGCCGTCATTCGACGACGCCCTCGGCGTCGATGACCGGAGGCTGCTCGCCGTCGGAGCCGTCGCCGTCGGGGTCCCCGGCGGGGTCTGAACCGTCGCTTCCGGCGTCATTCCCGCCGTTTTCGGCTCCGTTCTGGCCGTTTTCGGCGATTTCAGGGTCGATTTCGCCGGATTGGCCGTTCTCGTCGCCTGTGGCGGGCGTTTGCCCGTTTTCCGGGTTCGTGGTCGGATCGTCGCCCGTTCGGCCGTCAGAGCCGCCCTCGTCGGACGTTTTCAGGAGCTCGGCGAGCTTCTTCGCCGTGATGTCGTCGTAGGGGCCTGAATAGAGGCCGCGCGACTCCGCGAGGTCGAAGAGCTCCTGCTTCTTCATGCGGTCGTAGCTGACCGGGGCCGCCGCCTGCTGCGTCTGGGATGCGTTCGCGGCGGCTGCGGTCGGATCGACGTACTCGGCCACGCCCTGTGCCACGAGCATGGCCTCGGTCGCCTTGTCAGTCTCGAACGGGCCGTCGGCTGCGGTCGTGGGGACGACCTTCGCCCCCACGCGGCGGCCGAAGGTGCCCACGTTGGTAATCTGGATCATGGTTTCCCTCCTGTCCTCTCCGGCCTACTCGCTCGTCAGGTTCTTCGCCGAGATGAACGGGTCGCGGTTGTAGGGCAGGCACAGCGGGCGGGCCGTCAGGCGCAGCTCGCGGGTGTCGGCGTTGGCGTCCGCGATGTACTTCGGCACGCGGCTCTTCGCGTAGGTGTGCATCTCGCCGTCGGACTGCTCGACCTGCGTCACGGCGCCGTAGACGGTGTGCCCGGCGTTCGGGGCGGTCATGGAGCCGCAGCCGGCGGGGATGTACTGCTTGGTGGAGCCGTCGCTGTCCGTGTAGACCTGATCGTAGCTGATGATGCTGATGATGCGGCCGCGCACGTTGAGCTGGCAGACCACTGCGGCGCCCGTGGCCTCGAGCTTCGGTGCGGCGGTGCCGATCTCGATGCGGCGGTTGTCGAGCATTCGCTGCACGCCGTTGTTGTTCAGTACCGAGTCGGCGACGTCGGGGGCGCACACGAAGTCGGATGCGGCGAGGCCGCGACGGGTCAGCATCGAGGCCATGGCGTTCAGGTCGCCGAGGATGTCGGCGTCGGGGTCGTCCCACTTCTTCGCCACGGCGTAGGAGGCGGGGTTGACGTCGCCTTCGTAGAAGCGCACCTCGTACTCCTCGAACTTGCTCGCGTCGTCGCCGATCGCTTTCATGGTGCAGCCGTTGTTCAGGAGGGTGGACGCGGCCATGACCTCCTCGCGGCGGGTGATGGAGTTGTCGAGCTCGATGAGGTCCTGCATCACCATGATCTGGGCGCGCTGCGCCGGCGACTTGTCGCCGTAGAGCGCCTCGCCGAACCCGCGCACCTTCACCTCGTCGAGGGTCAGGGGGCGCTTGGGGGCGACGGTGGGAGGCTCGTACTCGAACATGCGGGCGGCCGTGCGCGAGAGCGCGATGCCGCCTTGGCGCTGCAGGATGATGGGCGCCACGCGCATGTCGCCGTCCTTGTACTCGCAGAGCACCTTCTCGCTGTTGAAGATGTCGGCGGTGCCGTTGGAGGGGAAGTAGCGGTCGCGCAGGAACGAGTCCGCCGGGTTGATCCCCTCGACCGCCTGGATGAGTCGGGCGGTTTCGTAGATGTTGTAAGGCATTTGCATCTCCTCCTAGTCGATGACGTCCTCGGACAGGATGCCGGCCTGTCGCATGTAGTCGAAGTCGGTCGCGGTGAGCGTGTAGCCCTCGGCCGCGACGAGGCGGCCGCGCGCGAAGTTGCCGGTCTTGTAGCCGGTGGCGATGCCGCCGGCGGCAGGCGCGTCCTCGGAGAGCACCAGCACGATGCTCTCGGCGGTGAGCGCCTCCGATGCGGGCTTGTACTTGCCGTCCTCGCCCTTGACGATGACGGTGCCCGCCGGGATGTCGGCCTCGCCTGCGGCGATCTCCGCCGTGGCGACGATCGCCGAGGGAGTGGTGGACGCGAGCAGCCCGTTGTAGTCCTGCTCGCCGATGATGTTGTCGAGTCGCTTGGTCATTAGCGTGCCTTTCTCCCTGCGAGGCTGTTGGCTACCTCGGCCGCCGCCTTGATGGCCGCCTCGGCTTCCTTGTCCTCGTCGTCCTTGCCCTCTCCGCCGCCGTTGGGGTCGGAGTCAACGTCGTCGGCCTTGGACTCGTCGTCGTCCTCCTCGATGGCGGCGAGGAACTTGGACGCGTTGTCCTTTCCTGCCTTGATGGATGCGACGGCGAGCTCGCCGGCCGTGATCGGCTCCTCGAACTTCGCCTTTGCAACCATGTCGGGCGCGACGCTTCCGGCGATCTCGTCGATGGCCTTGATGCGCTCGCGCTCGTTCTCCGCAGCCTGCGCCTCGATCTGGGCGACAAGCTCGGGATGCGACGCTCGCAGCTCTGCTACGGTTTCCATGTGCGTCTCTCCTTTCGTTTTTGCCGCCATGGGCGGCGCTGCCTTATCTATCGCTGCAGCGGCCGGGGTCTCTCCGGCCGCGTGTAGCCCTGCCTGCGCCGCGTGGACTGCGGCGGTGGGGACGTTGCGGAACATCGACGCGTCGTGGCGGATGCCGCGCACGGTGAGCGTTCGGGCGCTCGCGTCGTACACCACGTCGTCGACCTCCCCTTGGTCGGTATCGTCGTCATCTTCGGGTTCCGCGAGGGTGTCGGCGAAGCCCGCGTCAACGATCTCCTGCCCGACGAACCACGTCTCGGCGGCGACGAGCTCGCCGATCTCGTCCTCGCTGCGGCCGGTCTTGGCCGTGTAGATGTTGGTCATGGACTTGACGATGGCCTCCGCTTGGTTCTGCGTGAGGGCGAGCTCGTCGGGCGTGTACCATCCGTACATGCCGACGTAGCCCTTGTGGATCATGAACATGCTGCCGGGGTGGACCACCACCTCGTCGCCTGCGCAGGCGATGATGCTCGCTGCGGACGCGGCGAGGCCCTCGATGTGGATCGTCTTGGTGCCCGGCAGCTCCTTCAGCGCGTTGTGGATCGCGACGCCCGTGAACACGTCGCCGCCGCCTGAGTTCAGGCGCACGCTGATGTGCGACGCGTTGCGGATCGCCTGCAGCTCGTCGATGAAGCGCTGGGCGGATATGGTCAGCTCGCCGGTCGGCTCGCCGGTCCACCAGTTCACCGGCTCGTTCTCCGTGACGTCGCCGTACATGACGATCTCCGCCTCGCCGTTGCCGAGGTCGGTCGCGGCGAGCTGCGGCTTGATGGCGGCGGCTCTGGCCTTGCGGCCTCGGATGGCCGCCATGATTCTATTGGGCATCTTCTTCCCTTCCTTCCGTTTCGGTCGCGCCGATGCTCTCGAGCTCGGCGATGCGCTGCGCCTCGTGGTGCAGCCTGTCCATGTTCTCGTCCCAGTTGCTCCCGTTGATGCGGATCGCGGCGGCTTCATGCGTCGTGATGCCCGCGTCGATGGCGGCCACCTCGGCCGCTATCTCCTTGGTCGGGTCCAGCTGGCCTTGGCTCGGCCCCACCCACTCGCATCCGAGGTAGGCCCTGCGGATGATCGGGTCGGCGAAGAAGCCCGGGGCGTCGATGCGCCCTTGGGCGATCGCCTCGGAGAGCCATATCTCCCAGACGGGCTGGCAGAAGTCGGCGACGAACCACCCCCGCCGCATCCGGAACGCTTTCCATGCCTCCATGAGCGCGGCGCGGGAGGCCGAGTAGCTGGAGTTGAACGTCTTGAGGCTGTCTCTTATACACATCTCCGAGCCCACGAGACGG
>ENA-OZGV01000927-OZGV01000927.1-human-gut-metagenome-genome-assembly--contig:-NODE-927-length-14305-cov-18.879298_pt1 | contig 14305 bp, 8 predicted proteins | sample MGYA00245120_ERZ653665 | MGnify/ENA primary metagenome ERZ653665 (study PRJEB26926, sample SAMN06165250) | human gut metagenome | biome: ENVO:00009003; feature: ENVO:2100002; material: ENVO:00002003... | reverse complement strand
TCGTGACCAACGCGAGGCCCATGCACAATTATTCCAGCATCCGGGGGTGGGTGGCCCCGCTGCGGCTGCCGTCTGTCAGCACGAAATTCACGGCCAGGTTCGGCCAGATGACAACGGTTGCGCGCATGGGGCGGGACAGGGACGCGTTTACGCTGGTGCCGGATCAGGCGGCTGGAGGCTACAAGATTGGGGAGATTATCGATATTACGTTTGATCCTATCCGGGACGCGGACGCGGGGGGATACCGCATTCGTGTCCGGGAGATCTATTATTCCAATGCCGAACAGAAATGGAAGATGAAGACGACGCAGGCCTTCGCGCAAGAGACGTCTTCCAATAACGGTTATCCCGTCTGCGTGTACGCGGTGGTTTACGAGCAATACCAGGACGGAGGATATGATACTGAAGACAGGGGTGCGCTGTGGCTGCTGCATGGCGGGAATTCCTCCCGCAGCTGCGTCAAAATCGCCACGGTGAAGGGAGTCCATTGCTTTGAGAGTATTTATCCATTTTCCGGGTACTATCTTGATATGGAGAATACCAACAGCTGGGCGTTGTCCGGAGCTTTCCTACCTGCGACGATGCACTTGCATTGCAATAACGTCAATCCGGCGTATTACGGTTTTTCCTCCATGGAGAGCAATATCATTGTCTCCGAGGCGGTGGAGGATTTTGTTGACCCGGAAGCCGAAACAATTACCGAAGATTGAGCATGAATGACGCAGCGTCCCCATTCCCGATACCCAGCAACACCTCTGCGTCCCTATTCAGTTTTTTTCCGCCACGGCAACCGGGTTCCCGCCATCTCCAGCGCACGGCGCACCATTCCGCGCATGCCCTGCGTACCGCAATACATTAAAAGAACCGTCACACCTCCATAAGAAACGGCCATGAGGAAGGCACATAAAAACCAGGAAAAGAAAGACGCGGAAGGCTGCAGGGGAACAAATTTCCAGATCCAGCCCATGAACACGGCCGAAATCAAAATCAGCGCCAGCTGGTAACCGAATTGGAACCAGTAGTTCATCACATTTTTCCTGAATCCCCAGTTATACAGCATGAAAGGCTTCCATATGCCCACAATAAGTATCAGGCTGGAGATGCCCCCCAGCAAAACGCCGGGCAATCCCCATAAATAACCTCCGATGATCGCCACGGAAATGTTGATCACGCTTTCCGCAAGAGGAGCCCATACATCCCAGAACAAACCGTAACCGTATAAAAACTGATCCACAACCCCCCGCGTAATGGTGATGAACAGCCTGATAACGAGCAGCAGCATGATTTCCCGGGGAAGGATATAGCCCGCTCCCAGCCAAAGCGTGATGAATGGCTCCAAAAGCTGGTAAAGGGGGAAACATACCGTCCCGGCAATCAGCATGCGCAGGGAAAACAATTCACTGAACACCTTGCGGATTTTTCCCGCATTTCCCTCCGCAATCAAGTTGCCCACACTGGCTTCCGTACTGCCGAGCAGATTATTGACCAGAAGGTGCAGTTTCTCCACAACGGTGGAATAGTTGCCGAAGTAGGCCGCCATCTGGAGGGAAACAAAGGCATATACCAGAAACGGCGTCACCTGGAACTGGAAAAAGCTTCCCAGTCGATGCATAAACAACTGCTTGGTGTATTTAGTGACTTCAGGATATTTTTTGAACAGCTCCTTTCCCAGGGCCACATTGCTCTTCAGCCAGGGATAGACCTGATTGATCTTCCAATTCAGGATGAAGGAATAAATAATGCCGAAGAACAGCTCTATCCCTATCCATAAATAATAACTTCCCGTATACCATGCAGACAGCATCTGGCATATGATTTTGATGATGGATGCCGTCTGGAAATAAAACGCCACTACGTAATTCCTCTGGTCCGCCCCCAAAAGGGTCTGCCTGTAGTTGGCAAAATACCCGATCAGGGAAGAGGCCAGAAAGGAATAATAAGCAAAATAGATGATTCCATAGGAAAAGCCTGTGGAAGGGAAAATAACCGGCAGGAAACAGGAAAGCGCTACTCCAGCCGCGATGATTATCCGCCCTATCCACCGGTACATGTATCCCAGCACGGAGATAATTTCATTAATCCTGGTTTCATCATGCTCAAAGATAGGCTTGTAAAGCACATATCCGATAGCCGTGCTTATACCGAGTTCCGCCAAATTGAGGAAATTCAGCAGACTCATTAATGTTCCCGTCAAACCGACAAAATCGGCACCCAGGCAATTCAAGAATATCTTCCTTGAAAAAAAGGAAATGAGAAGAATCAAAACATAAAAAATGAGATTGACCCTGGCGTTCAACAGGCTTTTCTTTACGCGGGATTCTTCCATGTTATTTATTCCATCAACCTTATCCTTTCCCGGGAGAAATTAAAAATATCTGTTTTACTGATAACCGGATATTTATTCAACCGACAATATCCCAACGGCATATTGCCGGCCATACGGGCACGGAAAGCGGCGCCAATCTAGCACAACATCCTGCCGCATCAATATCTTTTTATGAAGCCTCAGCCAACAGGCCTTCACAGGAGATAGAAACCGGGCAGAATCGCCTGTTCCCATGACGCCTCCTTATCCGCTCACCGGATAAAAAACAAATTCCTCATTTTTACAGGTTCCATGGACCGGAACAGTTCCATAAAGTGTCCTTGTTTTATTTTTTCTTTTCATCTACATTACCGCCCGTGAGCAAGGGCAGGGTTCTCATCGTTACATATGTTTTTCCTCCGGAGGAAGGAGGCGTAGGCATGGCTGCCTATGAAATGGCCTGCAGCCTGAGTTCCCTGGACTGGGATATCCACGTCCTCACCCGCCCGCTGGATTCACCGGATGAGTCCTTCCGCTCCCACCCATACAGCCCTCTCACAACCCTGCCGGACACCCTGACGGAGGACAGCGCCCGTTTAAGGGAATACCTGGACGGGTTTCTGAAAGATTTCCGGCCGGATGTTATTATCTACCACTCCTGGGCGGACTGGTGCCGGGAAGAATTGCTGGACGCGGCACGGGATTCAGGCATTCCGTTTTTCCTCCGCTCCCATGGTGCAGCTACCAATTTCCGCTCTTTTTTCCGCTTCAATTACCCTCCTTTCTTCGGCCTGAAAAAATGGCTCTGCTCCTTTTTTCAAGTACGCAGGGATATCCTCAACGTATGCCGGAAATCACCGTTAAACCGTCTCGTTTTTCTCGATCCTTACGGGACACTGTTCAAGAGCTTTGATTATTACTGCGCATCCAGAAGCAAACTTGCCCATTACTCCTGCATTCCCAACACATTCCCGGCTCTGAAAAGAACCGCTCCTTTTTTCCGGGAAAAATACGGACTTTCCTCCGCCCCCGTTTTTACCTGCCCTGCCGGCGCCAGCATGAGGAAACGGCAGCTTCTCTTCATCCGCCATGTGAAACGCTCCCGTCTGCGGCATATCATTTTTCTTTTTCTGATTCCCCAGCACAATGCCTACGCGGAACAAATGGAACAAGCCATCGGGGATGACCCCAGATTCAGGATTCTCTACAGGCTCCCCCGTTTGGAAGTAGAAGCCGCCATTATGGAAAGCAATGCCGTTTTCCTTTACTCTTATCAGGAACAGCAGCCCCTCTCCATTCTGGAGGCGATGTCATGCGGCGTTCCCTGGTTCGCTCCGGACGCAGGAGCTCTTTCCACCCTGGAGGGGGGAATCGTCCTGAAAAACACTTCCCCCTCCGTGCTGGAAAAAGCCGTGGAATCGTTGACGGACGAAAAAACACGCAAACTACTGGGGAGTAAAGGCCGCCGGCAGTGGGAAGCCTGTTTCGCCCCCGACGCAGTAAACCAGGAATGGGAGCAACTGCTTTTTTCCTCCATCCGCCCGGAAGGAAAGCCTCCGTTCGCGTCTTCCATCGTCCGGGAGCATTTACCCACCTGCTAACCTTGCCTCCTCTTTCCAATCCATGCCGATCAAACGCCTCCGTCCCGTATTAGCCATAGCAGCGGACCTCCCTCTGGGCCGGCTGCTGACGTCTTTCCGTAATAAGGACCGGCGTACGATTCCCTGGATTTTTTCCCTTTTTCATGCTCTGGAATCTCAGGAAGATTTTGACATCCACTGGATCACCCTCAGCAAAGCCGTTTCTGCCCCGGAAACCATCCGGATGCGCAACCAGACCATCCACATTCTTCCCCTGGGCAGCATGGGCAGGAATATCCTGACGGCCCATTTCCTGACCGTCCGGAGAATACGCAAGACCCTGAACGATATCCAGCCGGACCTCCTGCACGTATGGGGCGTGGAGCAGGCTTACGCTCTGGCGGGGATTGCCTTCCGGGGAAAGAAGCTCCTTTCCTACCAGGGAGCCCTCACCGCCTACTGCCAGCGCGCTCCGCAGGCCTTCCTCCTCCATATGCAGGCCCTCTGGGAACGGATGGCCGTCAAACATTATGATCTTATCACGTGCGAATCCCCCTGGGCGTGCGGCCGCGTTGCGGAAATTGCCCCCCATGCCCGTCTATCCTGCATGGAATACGGCGTGGAACCTTCCTTTTACCATCTTGCCAGAAAACCTTCCCCGGAACCTTCCTGCCTCTTTGCCGGAACCATTTACGAGTTGAAGGGCATTTCCTACCTGGTGGAGGCCTTTACGCATCCGTCCCTTTCCCATGTCCAGCTGTTCATTGCGGGCAACGGAGCCCTCAGGGAAAGGCTGGAAGCCCTGTCCACTCCCAATATCCACTGGCTGGGCAGCATTTCCCGCGCAGAACTTCAGCAGCACCTTTCCACGGCGTGGTTCCTGGTGCATCCCACCCTGGGGGATTGCTGCCCCAACATCGTGAAGGAGGCAAGAGTCATGGGCCTTCCGGTAATCACCACGGAAGAAGGCGGACAGACTCAATATGTTCAGGACGGCGTATCCGGCTATATTGTCCCTGTCCGCAACAGCGCCGCCGTCAGGGAAGCCGCGCAGAAACTTTCCGTCAGCCTGGATAAAGCCATGTCCATGGGAATGGAGCGGCATCAGGAATGCCGTCGCCTGCTGGACGTAAAGCAGACAGTAACCGGGTGCCTGTCACGTTATCATACCATGCTGTATCCACGCTGATGAAATTATTCCTTATCCATCTGCTTTCCGGGATAGGCCGCCTGCTGCTCAGGCTCAGGGGGGTGCGCACCGGAACAGGCATCATTCTTTCCGGATTTCCCCTCATTAAAAAATTCCCGGGAGCGTCCATCACCATCGGCAACGGAGTCACCATCCACTCCCTGACCCGGATGAATCCGGTACTTTCCCATCACACCTGCCTGGCCGCCCTTTCCAATCAGGCAAGCATCATTCTGGAGGACGGCTGCGGCATCAGCGGAGCCACCCTGGTCTGCGTCAACGGCATCCGCATCGGCCGCCACACGCTGATAGGAGCAGACGCGCTGATTCTGGACAACGACATGCACTATCCCCGGAGCGGCGCCAGGTGGGGATCAACCCTGGGACAGCCCGAACAGGGACAACCCATTTCCATCGGGGAAGGATGCTTCATCGGCGCCAGGGCCACCATCTTGAAAGGAGTCACCATCGGCTCCGGTTCCGTAGTCGCCGCAGGAGCCGTCGTCACCCGGGATGTGCCTCCCGGCTGCCTGGCCATCGGAAATCCCGCAGTAAATAAACCGCTCCCCGAACGTCTCAAACATCCCCGGGAAACACAAAAAGCCATCTGCCCTTGAGCATTTCCCCTGCCTGCCTCAGGGGGCTCCAAAGGCAGACTCTTTCATGACACCGCAAAATCCTACAATTTTATTACCCTCATCCCGGGAACATTGGATTGACATATCCCGATTCCTCGCGGCATGCCTGATTGTATGCGTCCACGCGCCGGCCTTCTCTTTCGCCAGCCTGTTCCAGCTTCCGGTTTTCAACGGCCGCGTGGCATTTTTCCTGATTCTGGCAGGCTATTTCATGGGCCGGAATAATTCCTGGAACAAAGCGTTCAAACGGGGTTATACGCTTCTCATTCCCTTTCTGTTCTGGAATATAGTCATCTCTTTCCTCCATCCGGGAATCATGAATATGGGACTGCCGGAATACTTATGCAACCTTGCAGGCTTCCGCTCCCTTTTCACTCCCGATTTTATTCCTCTTTCCATCAATGGATTGACGGGAGAACCCTTTTCCCCTCCCACATGGTTTTTGAGGGATATCATTCTCTGTTCCCTCATTTCCCCCATCCTGCTGAAATTGAAATATCCGGTTTTTGTCCTGATCCTGATCTGCTTCAGCACGGACTGGCTCCAATACCCCGTGCCGGCCAACAAGATTACCCTTGCTCCATCCACCGTCTCCCTGTTCAGTCTGGGCCTTTTCCTGTCTTCCATCAAACTGGCTGAAGTAAAACACGTTTACAAAAATTCCTTTACTCCCCTCGTCCTGCTCGCCGTAGGAACCGGGTTTCTGCTCAGCATCACCAATTACTTGAGCGTTTGCCAGAATAACCCGGAATGGAACATGCACAAAATACTGGCATCCTATGGAGTATGGAATATCTCCTGGCCGGCTGTCCATTTGAATTCCCTCTGCCCAGTCTTCGGGGCGCTTCTTCTCATGGCCCTTGGAATCTGGCTGGAAAAGAAAATTCCCGTTGCCAGAAAGCTGTCCAACTATGCTCCCGCCTGTTTCCTGATATTCGTTCTTCATTATCCTTTGATCATGCTGATCCCCTCCCACATCTGGAAACAATCCTTTTTCGCTCCCTTTGTATTAATACCGGCCATCATTTTCCTGATCGTCGCATTCTATCTTTTCCTGAGAAAATTCTTCCCGGCCTGCCTGCCCTACGTCGCCAACGACCGCATCACCCATGTTCCCAAAAAAAATTAAGGCCTGTATCCTCTTTCTTCTTTTAACCGTTCCGGCCGCATTAGGCGCCGTCTGGTGCGCCAAACACGCCTACCGCTACCATTTGGCTGTCCATCCCCTTCCCTATTCCCCGGAACAGGGCGCCCTGCTGGAAAAACACCGGCAGGACAAACGCAATGCCCGGCTGAATCCCCATGCCCCCGTGTTGTTCCTGGGTTCCTCCACCATGGAATTCTGGCTGAAAGAAGGGAAACATTCCTGGGAAACCTGGTTTTCCCCTCTGGGATGCCTCAACCTGGGAACCAGGAGCGAGACCACGGGCAACCTGCTCTGGCGCCTCAATGACGGCCTGACAAGCCCGCTGGCGCCCAGAATCATCATCCTGTATTCGGGAGTCAACAATCTGGGAGTACAAAAAAGCCTGGGATGGACGGCTTTTCAGGGAAACGTGGCCATCGTCAAAAAAATCAGGGAGATTTACAGCCCGGAAACGACCGCCATCATTGTCATTCCCCCGCTCATCACACAAAAAGGGTCGCGCATGGAAACCTTCAGGAATTGTCTGCTGCAACACGACTTTGGAGAAAATGTCCATGTCCTCCCCCTCCATTTCTTCCTTCCGGGAAAAGACGCCAGCCTTTATACTTGGGACGGCCTCCATCTCAACGCCCTGGGATATGAAGCCATTTCGCCTCCGCTTTTCCGCTTCCTCCAACAGCTTTTAAGCAGGAGCAGCTTTTAGGGCTTCATAGGAACAACAAACTTTATCCGCCATTACTCCACGTGATGATTGAATCTTCTCCACCCCATCAGGCAACACTTCCCATGACCCTGTTTCTGGCAGGTCCCACCGGATCGGGCAAATCCGCGGTAGCCGTGGAACTGGCGGAGATGCTGGACGCAGAAATCGTCAGTTCCGACGCTTACCAGGTGTACCGGGAGCTGCCCATCCTGACGGCGGCGCCTTCCCCGGCAGACCGGGAACGGGTCCCCCACCACATGGTTTCCATCATTCCGGTCCAAAGGAACTGGAATGCCACGGAACACTACCACCGCGCCATGCGCTGCATGGAAGAAATTCACGCACGCGGAAAAATCGCCATCGTCACGGGCGGTTCCGGCCTGTACTTCAAATTCCTCTCCCACGGCCTGTCGGAAGCGCCGCCGGGGGACGCTGCTCTCCGCGCCGCTTTCGCGAACTGTTCCACGGAAGCGCTATACGCCAGACTCTCTTCCCTGGATCCGGAAGGAGCGGCCTCGACGGATGCCTCCAACCGGCGTTATGTGGAACGCAATCTGGAAATCGTCCTTGCCGGGGGGAAACCTCTTTCCTTCTGGAAAAGGAACTGGCTGACCCCGCCGCGCGGGCCCGGCTGGGTCATCAGCAGGGATGTTCCTGAACTGGACGAAAGAATAGCCCACCGTGCCGCACGCATGATGCAGGAGGGGGCCGTGGAGGAAACGGCTTCCCTCGGCCCATGCTCCGCCACAGCGGAACGCACCCTGGGCCTGGCGTTGATACGAAGCATGCTGCGCGGGGAAATCTCCCGTGAAAACTGCCAGGGCCAGCTGGCCCTCGCCACCCGGCAATACGCCAAACGGCAGCGCACCTGGCTGAAACGCGAACAATGGCTCCGGAAACTTCCGGCTTCCCCTTCCGACTCTCCCCGGGCTCTTGCAGAACGCATCATGGAAGAACTGGAACATTCACCCTTGTCCATACGGCGGTAAATATCCGGAACCGTCCCACAGCGGGGAAAATGCCAGACGCCATCCATGATGCATGCCGCAACGAACCTTGGACACAGGATGCGCACTGCAAATTGAGCTTACGCCACCCGCTTAAAAGCCAGAGATCTGTCGAAAGCTCCGCCGAATAACCGGATCGGGATGCCTGTCTTCCGTGCTTTTTGTCTTGGCTTACGGAAACATCTCTGGTTTACAGGGGCAGGCGGCAAAGCCTTTCTCAAGGCGGTCCGCCTTATCACCCCCATATCTTTTCCAGCATCGTGGCACGCATACTTGTAGGCTTATCAGGCGGAGTGGACAGCTCCGTGGCAGCGGCCCTGCTCGTGGAGCAGGGCCATGACGTAGTGGGGGCCTACATGAAAAACTGGGTGAATGACGAAGGCATTCCCGGCGAATGCCCGTGGGAACAGGACATTCAGGACGCGCTGGCCGTCGCCAAAACAACAGGTATTGAATTCCGGGTCATTGACCTGGTGGACGAATACCGCGCCCGCATCGTGAATTATCTGATTGAAGGCTACCGCGCCGGATATACGCCCAACCCGGACGTATTGTGCAACCGGGAAATGAAATTCGGCGTCTTTCTGGATTATGCCCTGGAACAGGGGTTCGACTACGTCGCCACCGGCCATTACGCCCGCAGGATGGACACGCCGCAAGGGGCTTTCATCCTGCGCGGGCGGGATCCGAACAAGGACCAATCCTACTTCCTGTCCCTGATGCGCCCGGACCAGATAGCCCGCGCCGTCTTTCCCCTTGGGGATCTGCTGAAACCGGAAGTGCGCGTTCTTGCGGAAAAATACGGCCTCCCCACGGCACGCAAGAAAGACAGCCAGGGAATCTGTTTCATCGGCCAGGTAAAGATGAGCGATTTCCTGCGCCACTACCTGCCGGACAAGCCCGGCAAAATCGTGGACACGGAAGGCCGGACGCTCGGCACGCACAATGGCCTGCATCTGTTCACCATGGGCCAAAGGAAAGGGCACGGCGTCGCCTCCCCGCGGGAGGGAGTCGCCTATGTGGTGGTGGGAAAGGATGTCCAGCGCAACCGCCTGATTCTGGGATACGAAGACGCGTCCACGCGGGGATTGTACGCATCCCGCGCCGTGGTCGGCGGCATTTCCAATACGCTCGCTCCCCTGCCGGCCCGCGTCATGGCCCAGCCCCGCTACCGGGCCAAGGCGGAATGGGCCTCCTGCGAATATCTGGAAGAAGGAAAGGTGCGCCTGGGCTTTGACACGCCCCTCCGGGCCCTGGCCGTGGGACAGGTCTGCGCCTTTTACGACGGAGGCAAGTTGCTCGGGGGCGGTTTTTTTGAATCCATAGAACCATGACTGACCCGGAACGCACCATAGCCGCACAGGCCACCGCCGCAGGACAGGGGGCCATCGCCGTCATCCGCATGAGCGGTCCCGGCTGCATGGACATCCTGAAACAATGCACCCCTGCGGCTTTCACGGAACGCCTCCGGCCGCGCAGGGCGACGCTGGTCTGCATCCGGGACGCGGAAGGAGCCGCCATTGACCAGGCGCTTGTCACCTGGTTCCCCGCCCCGGCCAGTTATACGGGGGAAGATACCGCGGAAATCTCCTGCCATGGCGGCATGCTGGTGACGGACCGCCTGCTGAGACGCCTCTACCAATGCGGGGCCTCCCCAGCGGAACCGGGAGAATTTACAAAAAGGGCCTTCCTGAACGGGCGCATGGACCTGACCCAGGCGGAAGCCGTGATGGATGTGATTTCCGCCGGGAGCGACCTGGCCCTGAAAGCCGCGCAAACCCAGCTGGACGGAGGCATCGGCGCCCAGGTGGACGAACTGAAAGACAACCTAGTTCATGTGCTGGCCCACATTGAGGCCTATATTGATTTTCCGGATGAAGACATTTCCCCGGACACCGCCTCCGATCTGCTGGCGCGCCTCCGGAGCATGGAGGAAAAGCTGGACACTCTCCTCAAAACTGCCGAAGGCGGACGCCTGCTGCGGGAAGGCATCCGCACGGCGATCGCCGGACCTCCCAACGTGGGAAAATCCAGCCTGCTGAATACCCTGCTGGGATATGACCGGGCCATTGTCAGCAATATTGCCGGAACCACGCGGGACACGGTGGAAGAATCCATTCAGCTGGCCGGGCTGGCCCTGCGGCTGATTGATACGGCCGGCGTCCGCGAATCTTCCGACGTCATTGAACAGGCAGGCATTACCCGCACCAACAGGGCGCTTGAAACCGCGGATCTGGTTCTGGAAGTGGCGGATGCCTCCACGCCCCGGATCAAAGACTTCTCCGCCCCTGTTCTCACCGCGCCCCGGCTGCTCATTCTGAACAAGTGCGACCTGGGAATCCATCCGGACTGGAAGGCCGTGCCCGGCATCCGGTTTTCCTGCGCCACCGGGGAAGGAAGAAAGGAATTGGAGGAAGCCATTATCCAGGCCTTTTCCTCCTCCCTGCCCGGTGAAACGGGCTGCTCCCTAGTAGCCATCAATGCCCGGCACCAGCATGAACTGGGCCTCTGCCGGGAGCATGTCCGGCTGGCTTCGGAATCCATCTCCCGCCAGGAAAGTCCGGAATTCACAGCCCTGGAACTGAGAGAGGCCCTGACGCACCTGGGAGAAATCACCGGAGCCGTGGATACGGAGGACGTGCTGGGCGCCATTTTTTCCTCCTTCTGCATCGGAAAGTAGGAGTACCTGAGATTCGCATAGTAGTAGAGGAACATAATCTTAAATTCTGTAAAGCTTCTGTGATTTCAAACCGAAGGAATGCAAAACATGGTAAAAGCCATATACAATAGTTGCTAAAAATTATTTATCCGACAAGGAAGTTCCAGCCTTGAATCTTCTATCTGCTATTGCTTTTGATTTGACAGAACTTCGTACAGAACGGCAGATATTACTACGACGGTAAACTGGAAAAAGCAACTGGATGATTTCCTGACCTCATATGATATATTGAATGATGCCGATACTATTTTCGCTAAACAAGCACAAGAAAAAGCATACGCTGAATACAATAGATCAAGACAATGAGTATCTTTTGGATTTTGAAAATAAGTTAAAATTGGAAATATAAAAACTTGTTTGATAATATTTAAATTCATCCGCATAATACATTTTTAATTAGAAACACACAATGAATAATGACAATATATTCCAACTCGTGCTGCAACTTTTGATTAATCAAAATCAATAGTCAAACTTGCATCTATCGTAAGAAATGAGTATTTAAATAAGATATCGCAATCCGGGGTTGTTAAAATGATTATCCTAGACAAAATCCAAAGTCACAAACAAAAATATAAATTAACTATAGTCTAAGAACTTTTTTTCGAATAGAAAACCTATAATGAGTATCTAGAGATAATGAAACTAATAATAGATAAGTGTAAACAAATCATAGGAAAACAGTTATTTGAGAATAAAAAAGAAAATATTCAGTTACCTTATATTCCATTATCTCCAACAGATAGTGCGGAAGATTGTGATGTTTACTTAGATGCTTTGTCATGGGCTTTGTCTAATAAAAAACAGATAAAAAATATTGCAATATCAGGTCCTTATGGTTCTGGTAAAAGTAGTATTCTCCAAACGTTCATAAAGCGAGAAGAACATAAGAAATGGTCATTTCGTAAGAATCATTTCCTTAATATCTCATTGGCAACTTTCGAGGCTCCAAAGAAAAGTAATGACCAAGAAAATAGCAATCACCATACTTGCGATAATGACACTCAGCGACTAATAGAATTAAGTCTACTACAACAACTATTTTATCGTGAAACAAATTCTAAAATCCCTGATTCAAGATTAAAGAAGATACAAAGTCTAAAGTCATGGAAACTGTTTTTACAAACAATAGTTTCCATGATTTTTATTTTTTCTCTCATTGTCCTTATCCTGCCGAATGAGATGGATTATTTTTTTAATTTGAAAGTATCTATCTTTGCAAGCAATATTGCCAAATATATTGCACTGGCTGTTAGTTCAATAATATTGTTTGTTTTTCTCTATAAATCTTCACGTTCGATAATAGGTCTTTCTATTAAGAAATTGAATCTAAAAGGGACTGAGATAGAAATAGATAAAAATATCAGTAAGTCTATCCTAAATAACTACATTGATGAGATTATTTACTTCTTTGAAGCTACAAACTACAATGTCATTATCATCGAGGACTTAGACCGTTTTGGAAATTCAGAAGTATTCACAAAGCTTCGGGAGATTAATCTCCTTATCAACAATTCAAAGAAAGTCAAACAAGATATTGTCTTCATATACGCTATAAAAGACGATATGTTCCTGGATAAGGATAGAGCCAAATTTTTTGATTATATGCTTCCTGTCATCCCTATTGTCAACTTTTCAAACTCAGGAGATAAGCTGAAAAAGATGCTGGAAGGAAAATCTATCAAAATAGATAATGATTTGATAGATGACTTGTCACTATTTGTGGACGATATGCGACTATTGTATAACATAATGAATGAGTTCCATGTATATGCTACAAAAATCAATCAGCAACTTGATATGAACAAGCTGCTTGCTATAATTGTATATAAGAACCTATTTCCAAAAGACTTCACCGATTTGAGTGAAAACAGAGGTGAACTCTTTGAAACGATCAACAACAAGAACAAATATATAGAAGACGCAGTTTCTGAAATAAATAAGCAGATAAATCTATTAAAAGATAGAATTAAAATAGCAGAAGAACAGTTTAATCTTAGTATAACAGAGCTACGAATCATATATAATTGTAAAGTTGCAGAAAAAATCGATTCTAACTTTACCGCATTTAAATTAAATAATACCAAATATAAAATATCAGAATTTACTACCGATGATTTATTTAATATTATTAAATCAGGAAGAGTTGAATACTATTATAAAGATTGGCATCATAACAGCAATTCATACTCTACAATCACTTATAATTTTAAGGATTTAGAAAAAGAAATATGTCCTCTATTAACTTATAACCAACGAGAAGCCATTATTTCAGACAAAAAAGAAATCAATACACTAAAGATTGAATTAGGGAAACTAGTATCAACACAAGAGGTTATAAGAAAAAGCAAATTAAGCGATATAATTTCAAGAAAACAAATTACTATAAAATCAGATGATGATAAAAAGAAGGATTTAATTGATATTCTGTTGCGTAATGGTTATATTAATGAGAATTATTTAGACTACATTTCAGTTTTTCATGAAGGTGCCCTTTCAAAAACAGATTATCAGTTTTTGATAAATATAAAGAGAGAGTTGCTACCTAAATTCGACTATGTACTAAATAAAAAAGAAGAACTGCTCAGACGTATAAATCTATATACATTCGAGAAAGAGTGTATCTTAAATTTTGATCTTGTTGATGCGCTAATTATGAGTCAATATACAGATAAAACTGATACATTATTCAGACAACTCGCAAACGAACACGAGATAACTATCAAATTTATAAATGAATATATTGATAGAAGTAAATGTCAAGAATCATTTGTTTGTAAATTGTGTTCATGCTGGAATAATATCTGGAGATATATACGACAGGAGCCTAGTTACACCGATGAAAGAAAAGAGCAGTATTTCTTATTGATTTTGAAATATGCAAACATTAATGATCTTTACAATATTTTTGACGAAAACGATACTTATATAAAAAACTATCGTGATTTCTTTATTATACATGTAGCTGTCTCTTATACACATCTCCGAGCCCACGAGACGGACTCCTCTCTCGTATG
>ENA-OZGV01000926-OZGV01000926.1-human-gut-metagenome-genome-assembly--contig:-NODE-926-length-14315-cov-4.926438_pt1 | contig 14315 bp, 10 predicted proteins | sample MGYA00245120_ERZ653665 | MGnify/ENA primary metagenome ERZ653665 (study PRJEB26926, sample SAMN06165250) | human gut metagenome | biome: ENVO:00009003; feature: ENVO:2100002; material: ENVO:00002003... | reverse complement strand
CATGAAACCGAGGAGCATATTAACGATTTAGCAATAAAAAAATCATCTGCGAAACTTTTGCCAGAGCATAGTGTTTTGATTGCTATGTATGGCGCTACTGTGGGAGCATATGGTGTCATTTCTAAACCGATGACCTGTAACCAAGCAGTCTGTGCACTTCTCTGTAACGAAAATTATCCATATACATACCTATTTCAGATTGCATATGAGTCACAGCAAAAATTCATAAATCTTGCGGTAGGTTCTGCACAGCAGAATATAAGTCAGGTTTTAATAAAGCATCTAAACTTACACAGTGATCTCGACATTATACAGAAATTCCACGGCTTTGCATTGCCGATGCATAAAGAAATAGAATCCTTGCAAGCTGAAAATATGCGCCTTTCCGCCTTACGAGACAACTTGCTGCCAAAATTGATGTCCGGCGAGCTTGATGTTTCCAACATAGACCTTTAAGCCGCTAAATTATTGTTTATAGTCTCGTTAAGTTCTATTTTCTCGTCAATAGCACTTAAAATTTCTACTATTTGTTTTTGTTCTTTAATAGGTGGATACTTAACAATTATATCCTTCACATTTTTCAACGGCAGGAACGTATCCCCCCAAGTGAACAACACCATCGAATAAATAAACAGCGCCAACAAAAAGTTAAACAACACACCGGCAACCATGATCATCAACCGTTGTCCGGCAGACTTAGAACGGAACTCATAAGGTTTCGGCGGCTGTGCCATCGCCTCCTTGTCCATACTCTCATCGATCATACCGGATATCTTGCAATAACCTCCCAAAGGAAGCCAACCGACACCATACTCCGTATCACTGTTTTTAGGCTTAAACTTGAAAATCGAGAACCACGGGTCAAAGAAAAGGTAAAATTTCTCCACCCGAACCTTAAAGATACGGGCAAAGATAAAATGTCCGAATTCGTGGACCAACACCAATATCGATAAACTCAAAATGAGCTGTAGAGCCTTAACTAAAAATGTCTCCATACTTTGTCTCTTGACAATTGACAATGAACAATTGACAATTAAATACCTTCATACTTCTTCTTGTCCCTTGTCCATCCTCAATCGTCTTGTTCTTAATTATTATCTATTATCTTTCTTTATAATATTTTCTCTCCTAACTATCAATTAAAAAATTGCTCCGCAATTTTTCTCGCCTCCGCATCCGTCGCCACATAATCTTCGTAGGTAGGGACAGAGATGAAAGTGGCTTTCGCCATTGTTTTTTCAATCACGTCACTCATCTGCAAGAAGCCGATCTCGTCACGCAGGAAAGCAGCGACCACTACTTCGTTGGCAGCATTCAAGATACAAGGCATATTACCACCTTTCCTGACTGCATCGAACGCAAACGCCAAGTTACGGAAACGTTCCATATCCGGCTCCTCGAAAGTAAGCGTCGCATATTGAGTGAAGTCCAAACGGGGTGCTTTACTGTGCAACCGCTTGGGATATGAGAAAGCATAGCTGATCGGAAGTTTCATGTCGGGAATCCCCAACTGGGCGATCACCGCACCATCTTCAAACTGAACCATCGAATGGATCACCGACTGCGGATGCACCACGACCTGTATCTGTTCCGGCGTAACCTCGAACAGCCACTTCGCCTCTATCATCTCGAACCCCTTGTTCATCATCGACGCCGAGTCGATCGTGATTTTCGCCCCCATACTCCAGTTGGGATGCTTCAACGCCTGTACCTTGGTCACAACTGCCAGTTCCTCCATTGTCTTGGTACGGAAAGGACCGCCGGAAGCCGTCAGCAATATCTTTTCCACTGGGTTCTCCCACTCTCCCGCTAAACACTGGAAAATGGCAGAATGTTCAGAGTCGACAGGCAGGATCGGCACTTTGTGTTCGACAGCCAAAGCCGTGATCAGTTCGCCGGCCACCACCAACGTCTCTTTGTTTGCCAATGCGATCGCCTTACCGGCTTTGATCGCTGCGATCGTCGGTTTCAGCCCCGCATATCCCACCATTGCCGTCAGCACCATATCGATCGGTTCCGACTGGACGACCTGGGCAATGGCATCCGAACCCGCCCATACCTTGATGGGAAGGTCTTCCAATGCCTCCTTCAGTTCGGGATATTTCTGCTCGTTGGCGATTACCACCACTTCAGGCATATATTTACGTGCCTGATTAATCAGCAGATCCACCTGATTATTGGCAGTAAGAGCATATACTTCAAAAAGGTCAGGATGTTCGCTGACTACTTCCAAAGCCTGCGTTCCGATAGAACCTGTAGAACCTAATATGGCCAAGTTTCTTTTCATGCGTATTAAAATGCTATATATTCTTCGGGATTGACTGGGCCACCTTTATACCACAACTCGAAATGGAGATGGGGACCGGTCGACAATTTCCCCGTATTGCCTACCAGAGCAATGGCCTCTCCCGCGACGACGCGGTCGCCCACCTCTTTCAGCAATAATTCGTTATGTTTATAAATAGATAAAAAACCATTCCTATGCTGCACCTGTATCACATTCCCGGAGTTCGGATCGAAGCCAGCAAAGACCACCGTGCCATCCAACGTAGCCAGCACGCTTTCCTTCGGGGCTGCAACCAAGTCGACACCATAATGCCGGATATTGGCATTATAATGAGAAGAGACCACTCCATCTACAGGCTTGTAGAAAAAGACACCGTCAGTAGGAACCGGATTCGGGTCCAAGACTGCCAAGTTGTATTTCTCCGCCTCTTCAAAATCCTTTACAAACTTCTTTTCCTCCTTCGTTTGAGGAATCTCATAGTCAGGGTTCACTCGTGCCAGCGAATCGATCTCTCGAATCGAATCGATCGGCATCGTCCCCGACAGAATACCCGCCACATTATTCAGATAAAGAGATTGTATCTGGATCATCCTTTCCAACGAATCGGCACGCAAGGCATTCTGCATGATCTCCTTACGAACTTCCACATCCAGATAACCCGGCAGATAGTTCCGTATCGGTGTCTTAATAATGATAAAGGCAGTAAAAGCGATCAGCAAGAAAGCAAACAAGGCCAACATCGCAAATGCGGAAAGCTGTGACAACCGGAAAGACCATACTTCCTCCAGCGTTCCTTCATTGAAGAAAGACAGTTTGTATTTAAACCTAATCCGGTGCCAGAATGATTTCTTATTTGTTCGTCTTTGCTTTTGTGCCATGTGTATTCGTCAATTTCATAAATCCAACAGACCTTCCGGGATGGAAACGGCCAGCGTCTTATTCTCATGATCGGCAGACAAGATCAGTTCCTCGGCAGCAGGCAACAACAGTTCTTCGCCGTTATGGTCGATCTGCAAAAGGACATTGATGGTTGACTCGTCGACATCAGTAATCTCGCCAATTTCGCCATGATGTTCGTCTATGACCCGATAACCGATAAAGCTATCCCATGTCATATCTCCCACCAAGTCATCCCTGTCCACTTCATCGAGCGAATAAAAGACTTCGCGGTTGGAAAATTCACGGGCCGCTTTCTCATCGTCCACATTCTTCAACTTCAGAAGGATAACGGTATCCGTCTTATAGCGATACTCCTCGATGAAAAAAGGGACCAGGATCCCATCCATCTCACATATGATATACGGATCGTCCGAATCGTCAAAAACATCGCTGTTTGTAACCAGCGCGATCTCCCCCTTTATGCCGTGAGGTTTGGCAAACTGTCCTATCTTGAAAACATCTTCTTTCTTAATCATGACAAGAATGTTTAAAGTCGGGTAATACGCGCCCCGATGCCGTTCAACCGTTTGTCAATATTCTGATATCCACGGTCTATCTGGTCGATATTATGAATATGGCTGGTACCTTCGGCACTCATCGCCGCAATCAGCAAAGCAATGCCGGCACGAATATCCGGAGAAACCATATTGGAACCACGCAGTTTGAAACGATTGCCCAACCCAATCACAGTCGCCCTGTGCGGATCGCAAAGAATGATCTGCGCTCCCATGTCGATCAGTTTGTCGACAAAGAAGAGACGGCTTTCGAACATCTTCTGATGGATCAGCACACTGCCGACAGCCTGCGTCGCCACAACGAGGAAGACACTCAGCAAGTCCGGCGTCAGTCCCGGCCAGGGAGCATCGGCAATCGTCATAATGGAGCCGTCGATAAACGTCTCGATCTGATAAGAATCGTGTGTCGGGACATGGATATCGTCACCGATTTGTTCGACCGTAATTCCCAGACGACGGAATGAATCGGGAATAATCCCCAACATATCATAGCCTGTATTTTTGATCGTGATGTCGGAACCGGTCATAGCAGCCATTCCGATAAAACTGCCTACTTCGATCATATCCGGCAAGATCGTATGTGTAGTGCCACCCAACGCCTCAACCCCTTCTATTGTCAGCAAATTGGAGCCGACACCCGAAATACGGGCTCCCATACGATTCAGCATGGAAGAAAGTTGTTGCAGATAAGGTTCGCAAGCGGCATTATAAATCGTTGTTTTTCCTTCTGCAAGCACGGCCGCCATCAAGATATTGGCCGTACCGGTCACTGAAGCTTCATCAAGCAGCATATAGGCGCCTTTCAGCTTCTTCGCCTCTATTTCGTAGAGCTGGCGGTCAGGATCATAACTGAAGCAAGCCCCCAGCTTCTGAATACCGACAAAGTGAGTATCCAGACGACGGCGTCCGATCTTATCGCCTCCCGGCTTAGGGATCAAAGCCTTGCCAAAACGGGCAACCAGAGGACCGACTATCATCACCGAACCGCGCAAGGAACCGCTTTTACGCAAAAACTCGTCCGTTTCCAGATAGTTCAAGTCGACAGCATCGGCCTGAAATGTATAGGTATCGGCAACCGGATGCTCCACCTTCACCTGCATGTCGCGCAGGAGTTGTATCAGGTTATTCACATCCAGGATATCCGGTACATTATGGATTGTCACTTTTTCCGGCGTAAGCAATGTTGCACAAATGACCTGCAAGGCTTCATTCTTTGCGCCCTGCGGAACAATCTCACCGGACAACCGGTAACCGCCTTCTATGACAAATGAACTCATCGGCCTTTACGTGAATAGTTTTTCTTGTTGTTCGTATTGTTGCGAGCGAGTATATCACGGCTTTCCGCCAGCTTATGTACCTCTTCATCCAAGATGATCTGACCTTCCGACAATTCGTCGAGGTCTTTGAATATCTTCCGATCGTCTACGGATTCCTTGTTCCAGGTAAGGAACGATTTCTTCATTTGGGTAGCCAGCAATTTAATCAACTGGTCCTTTTCCACACCCGGTTCGAATTCGGTTGCTTTCTGGATCATTTTCTCAAGCGTCTTGCCGTAATGACGATAACGTATACGCGAATTGTTATAAGGTATACGCGGAGGACGTGAGTAAAGGTCTTCTTTCTTTACGATCTCGTACGGATAATCGATATCCAATTTGAAGTCGGCCATGATAGCCAGGTGATCCCAGAGAATATGTTTGAAATCGTTTACATCGCGTAAATGGGGAAACATGTTTCCCATGATGTTGATTATTGTGTCTGCACAGCGTTTACGTTCTTCCCTGTCCTGAATGGTAATGCAATAGTCCACCATATTCTGTATATTGCGTCCATATTCGGGCATAACCAATTTCTTTTCTTCTGTATTATATTTCATTACAAATTCTGTTTATCCGGCAAAGTTACAGATTATAATTGATTTAAACAATACGGCTCCTCCCCCGCAGAGTGTTAAGAAAAGCCTATAAAACCAAGGAGAAAGAAAACCGATTATAATATGTTTGCTTTCCTACTACTATTTTGAAAAGCCAATGAACAAACGTATCAAAACAAGGCTGGACAAATGACCAAAATGACATCGGTCTGCAGATAACCGGTACACTAACTCGTTTCATGCCATCAACTAACTCCAAACACCTCAAGAACTAAATGATAACATATAGCAAAGTATCTATTGGCAGTCACTACCAATTGCCTATATGTAGTACTACCAATTGATGATAGATAGTACTACGTATTCGTGATAAGTAGTACTACATATAAATAATATGCTATATGCCTTGAATTAGTTTACTATGACTTCCGAGATAGTTTATGGTATGTTCCGGATCAGTTGCTTCTTGAGAACGGGCAGAGTCCGGATAGGATCATTTTGCGTTTTCCCTACCACTTTGAGAAACAACGCTCCGAATAGGCACAAAAAAATTAGGGGACAAGGATATTCCCTGCCCCCTAATTGATTTTTAGTCCGTTATTATTTTGATTCTGGTGTCTTACTGAAAATGGCGTGGATACGCTTCATGTCGAACTTAGGGGTACGGTCGTAATAATAAATACCGTTTTGCTCCTGTTCCACATCCGTAAGCTGCGTATAGCAATAGCCCCAAATATCATTTGAGAGAGAGAGCACAGCATCCACCTGGCCTTCCAAACGAGCATAGAACTCTTCCAGGGAACGGGGCGGTTCGCCATATCCCCAGGATGTATTCTGGGCGCTCTCCATCTGCTGCGACGGATTCCATTTGATACCGCCAAACTCATCCACCAAGTAAGGCATGTCCTTCTTGTATTCCGGGAAAGCATACTGGTCGGTATATTTCAGGCCGTTGTAACCGATATTCATCGGCATCAGATGGATTTCCCATTTCGGAGCTTCCATTAGTTTGCCACCGTTATACAGTTTCTCCTTCAACTTGGCGGGGTCCTGTTCGTAATTATGAACGGTCCAGATATCGGTTGCGATATGCGTTCCACCGCTTGCCCCATGGAAAGGACGCGTCGGATCGATCATTTTCGTCAGGTTGTAGAGGTCGTGCATCAAACGCGGATATTGCACACGGTCGGGCCAGAACTCCTCGTTGGTCGGCGTCCAGATCAGGAGTGACGGATGGTTACGGTCGCGCTGCACAATCTCACTCCATTCGGTAATGAAATTACGAGCCGTTTCCGTATCGTTACAATCCATCCCCCAGCTGGAAGCTTCCCCCCAAGTCAGATAACCCATCTTATCCGCCCAATAATAGAAACGTTCTTCGAAAACCTTCTGATGCAGGCGTGCTCCATTGAAACCTGCCTCCATAGAGAGTTCAATATCCCGTTTCAACGCCTCGTCACTCGGAGCCGTCCAGATGCCGTCGGGATAGAAACCTTGGTCGAGCACCAGGCGCTGGTAGTAAGGCTTATTGTTCAGATAAATCTTATTGCCTTCGATATGCACCTTGCGCATACCGGCATAACCATTGACCTCATCAATTATATTTCCATTCTTATCCAATACTTTGTACTCCAGATCGTAAAGGAAAGGACTTTCCGGACTCCAAGTTTTCATCTTCTTGACCGGAAGGACCACAGAAGACAGAGAGCTTGCCGAAACCGTCCGGCTGGCAACCACCTTGCCGTTGTCTTTCAATGTCACCTGCAATTTTCCACCTGCTTCCTTATAGAAACGAGGACGGACCACCAATTGCTGCTGGTCGATATCCGTCAGAAGCTGAACCGATTGCAATCCTTCCGGATGGACCGCTTCCATCCAGACCGTCTGCCAGATACCGGTCGTACGGGTGTAGTTGCAGCCATAAGAGGCGTATTGCAGATTCTGTTTGCCGGCTGCTTGTTTGGCCCCACGGACGTCGCTCTCCACATAAACAACCAGACTATGTGTCTGGCCTGGCTTTACCAGAGAAGTAATATCCACGGCAAACGAGGAAGTCCCACCGAAATGGCGGCTAGCCAAAACACCGTCGATATAGACTTCCGATTTATAGTAGACCGCACCGAAATTAAGCAGAATGTTCTTTCCGTTCCATTCCTGCGGGATCGTGATCGGACGCTGATACCAGAAATGATTGATAAAGTCCGTATATCCGATACCGGACAATTTACTTTCCGGGCAGAAGGGAACAGTGATCTTCTTATCAAAACCTTTCGATTTATAGAACTCGCGTTCCATTCCTGAACCGCCGAAATCAAACGAGCAGGTCCATTCCCCATTCAGGTTGACCCAACCCGCCCGCTCGAACTGCGGACGGGGATATTCGGGACGAGGCATAGACCAGACAGAGGCCACGCACAGAAAAAGAGATAAAAAAGCTATGCTAATCCGTTTCATGCTTTTACTTTAATTCGTTAATAACTGACTGATTGGCTTTCTTTACAGCAGCTTCGTCGATCTTGATCACTTTGCGGTCGTATGTCATCAGACCGTTCACTTCACCTTCCACATCAGTTGTCTGCGTATAGACAGCGGCAGAGAAACCACGTTTCACATAATCTTTCAGGATATTGGCGTATTTGACATATTCAGCCGTCACTTCGTCGCTGTTCTTAAACTGCACATATCCCCAGTTGCGTTTGTTCCACCACAAATGGTTTTCTACCGGAAGGCCGATTCCACCGTATTCACCCAACACATTCACACGTTTCGGATCGAACAGGAACATATCGGGAGCCGGATAGTTATGCAAATCCAAGATATCACCACAAGGACGATGATTACCGCCGCTTGCCGGGTTCACCAGACGGGAAGGATCGTAAGTCTTTGTCCATTCAGCCGCTTTTTCCGTTTCAAACTGTCCCCATGCTTCGTTGAAAGGAACCCAAACGACTACGGAAGGATTGGATATGCAAAGGTCCATGATCTCTTTCCATTCACGATAATAGTTGGCCTTGGATTCAGGTGTACGTTCATTGTCTTTTCCACCGTTATATACATGGTGATCCCAAATATAAGAGCCATGATCGCCGCTCGGCATATCCTGCCATACCAAGATACCTTCCTTATCGCAATGATAATACCAGCGTGCCGGTTCCACTTTCACGTGCTTACGGATCATATTGAAGCCCCAGTCTTTTGTTTTCTTGATGTCGAACAACAATGCTTCATCTGTCGGAGCCGTATAAAGTCCGTCAGGCCACCATCCCTGGTCCAGCGGGCCGAACTGGAATAAATCCTGATTATTCAACTGCATGCGCATAATGCCGGCAGCATCGCGTTTAGAAGAAATCTTACGGAAAGCCGTATATGATTTTACTTCATCCAGCACCTTTCCGTCTTTCGACAAAGAAACCGTCATATCATACAAATAAGGATTGGACGGGCTCCAAAGTGTCGGGTTTTGTACGGACAAACGCAATTCCTTTCCTTGAACACCTTTGGCCGTAGCCACAACCTGGCCTTTGTCCAACACCTTCACGGTTACGATACCGGAATTGCAGTCGCAGGAAGTTCCGACCGTCACATTCAACGTATTATTGTCAATATTGGAAATAGACTTTACCGAAGTCACATGGGCAGCAGCTACCGGTTCCAACCATACTGTCTGCCAGATACCGGTTACTGGTGTGTACCAAATGCCTTCCGGACGGGAAGTTTGTTTACCGCGCGGTTGATATCCCTTATCACTAGGATCCCATACACGGACAACCAGCTTCTGGTTGTTCTTTCCTGTCAGATACGGAGTGATGTTGAAGGAGAACGGAGTGAAACCGCCTTTATGAGAACCGATCAGGATGTCGTTTACAAACACGTCCGCTTTCCAATCCACCGCACCGAAATTTAACATGATGTCCTTATTTTTCCAGGCTGAAGGAACGGAAAAAGTACGCTTATACCATAATTCGCTGTTTTCGCCAACTTCTTTCTGTACGCCAGACAGAGAGGATTCGACAGCAAAAGGAACCAAAATCTTACCATCGAATGTTGCCGGTTCTACATCGCCAACCGGTTTGATGGCATATTCCCATTCCCCGTTCAGATTTTGCCAATCGCCACGTTCCAACTGAGGACGGGGATATTCAGGAAGGACATTCGCCGGATTTACCTGTTCCGACCACGGTGTCTTGATCTTATCTCCTACCGGTTTCCATTGAGCCTGTGCACCCAAGGCCAGTGCCAATGCACAACATACAAATAAGGTCTTTTTCATGATTTATACTTTATGATTTGTGAATGATTATAATTTTCAATTAATAAACTCCGGAGCTTCCGCTTCTAAAGAAGGACTTGCCCCTTCAACTTCCGGCCAGCCATCTCTCCAACGGATCCGATCCAACATCAGGACTCGTCCGGTAGGATGTTCACGGCTCACGGCATGATAGAGAACCCAGTCGTTCCCACGGTTGTCCGTAACGATTTCCGAGTTATGCCCTGTACCGACAAAAGCATCATTTCCATGAATCAGAACTTCGTGATGATTTTCCATCATCGGTCGTCCCTGTTTGTCGGTGTACGGGCCGAACAGGCTGTCAGAACGGCCTACAACTGTAGTATAGGTACTTTTCAATCCCTCACAACAACTCCCTATCGAGGCAAACAAATAATAATAATCGCCCCTTTTATGGATGTAAGTACCTTCGTAGGCGGTTCCGGCAACCTGTTTCTTTTTGGCTCCGTCCCGAACAGATAGGCCGTCTCCCGACAACTCTATCCCATAGATACCGCGGAAACTACCCCAAAACAGGTATTTTTTCCCGTTATCCTCCATGAAAAATTGGTCTATAGAATTTTGAACTTGAATTGTCTTGCTTCGGAACAACGGTCCCTTGTCAATGAACGGCCCTTCCGGTTTGTCGGATGTAGCAACTCCGATCCCACAGGTCCACTCACCTCCCCAGACGGACATGGAATAATACAATACATATTGTCCGTTAATATAATTGATATCCGGTGCCCATAAGCCTCCTTTCGGCTCGAAGGTCGGACGTGTTTCTTCCGTGAAAGCCGTTCCGATCTCCTCCCAGTCCACCAAGTTGCGTGAACGATGGATCGGCGTATTGCGGATATCTTCGGTTGCATACAAGTAGAAATAGCCATCATCCGCTTTGATGATGGTCGGATCAGGCAAACTGTAATCGATCACCGGATTCCGATAAGTGCTCTTGGCTTCCACCACTGGTTCTTCCGCCGGCTCAGGACGAAAAGAGGGTTTATACATCTGCTTTTCCAGCATCTTCATAAAAAAGCCCCCCACTACCGAACGGGCACGCATGTTGATGGACCGGCCGTCGGTAGCCTCATACCAGTCGGTCAGGGGTACGCGAGGTTCGGTTTCATTCACATATTTATAGGCGGGTGATAACAAACGGGAGAAATCCTCCTGCGTATCTGCCAAGCACGCTGTCCATAAAATCCAATCAATCTTGGTATAGGTCTTGCGGCTGTCAAGCGGAAGGCCGAACGGCTGTTGCCGACTCAAATAGAAAGCGACCTCCTTCCGGGCGATCCTGTCCGGAAAGATATGCAAGCCCAAAACTCTATCCCAAACCAGATTATACTTCTGGCTCCAAGTATTTTCCCGGTCGAATGTCAGCCGGTAATGATCTCCATCATCAGCCATCCGCTCCCATTTCTCTGCCATCTCGCGAGCGGCTGAAACATACCTGACAGCCTGTTCCTTATCTCCCAACATCTCGGCCAACTTTCCATATCCGGCAATCCCTATGATCGCCTTTATCGAAAGGTTTGCATTATGGGCCAGGTGTCCGGCAAAATCATCCGTACACAACTGATTTTCCGGATCAAGTCCCTCTTTCAGCAAATAATTAGCCCAAACACCCAACGTCTTCCAATGTTCACGAGCATAATCCGCATTACCTTCGCGCAGAGCGATGGCAGTTGTCAGAATCAACATATTCCCACATTCTTCGACCGGCATATCGAAAGGATATGTCTGCCCGTTGGCATGAGGATAGGTTCCGACATCATGGGCGGCAAAAGGCTTGTTCCATCGTCCGCTTTCGCTGTAATGGAAAATCGGATTCAGCATTCCTTTCAATAATTCCGGATTATAAAGTAAGAACAAGGGGGCAGACGGATACGTCACATCAACCGTACCGATCGAACCATTGCTAAAATTCTCCTTGGAAAGAAACAACAGATTCCCGTCTTTATCTTCTATAAGTTTGTGGGCCGCCACCGCCTGGCGGTAAGCAATGGCACAAAGTTCTGCATATTCTTTTCCACCGGCTTTTTCCGCGTCTTCCATCAGACGAGTGTCGAAATGACGGCAGCGCTCCATAACCGAACGATATTCCTTCGCTGATTCTTCAAATGCCTGCCGGATATTTTTCTTACCGTTATGTTTCCAATACGCCATCCGGTTATCCTTGAAATACTGGATGGCATACAAGTCGTCATAGCCCACCATCAGGAACCCGGCCTTCGGAGAAGAAGACACTGCCTCCAAAATATGGCTGTAGACAAGTTGTTTCCGATCGCCAACCTCCATCACCGTCTCCTTTTCCACTTGTGCCGCCAAATAGAAATAACCCCAGTCAATACGGACATCATCCCCTTTGCGTAACAAAACAGCCTGCTCAGCCGTTCCTGTCTTCAAATAAGAAATACCGTTTTCCACCTCCCTCTCAACCATGACCGCCTGATCCTCCGTGTTGACGGCCAAAGATGAAAAAGCTTCGACACTCACCCGTACCTCATGCTTCTTTTGATCTGCCGAACGAACCTGCCAAGAAATATAATTGACCGGCATGGACATCCGATCCAAATCATCCAGCAATAACGGAGCCGTAAAAACGACATCGAGCAAAACCGGACCACATTCAAATGTATAATAAGTTTGCGTGGGAAGGACATTCACAGACAACTGTCGGGCAGCAGTCGCAAAACGAACCGATGCTCCCTCTTCCGGTGTTTCCTTTCCCATGAAACGATAAGAAACACCATCCACATCCACTACCCCCAACAAGGCCTGTTCCTTGCCGGTCCAATGGCGGGTCACATCAGCATTCAATTCATCTGCAAACGACCAAACGCTGGTATATGGATCTACGGAAATAAGCGGATAAGAAGGAGCGCGCAATGCGTTCCTTTTATCCGGCTCAAACAAACTCCCTGAACCGCAGGACACGTTCAGCAGTATCCCTTGGCAACAAATCAATAGTATCAGAAAGGCCTTCTTCATTTCTAATAAATATATATATAATTAAACACAAACTGACTTGATAATAAATCATGTGCAAAGGTATTCTTTCGCCTTCTATCACATTTTCAATTATCAATCATTTACTTTCAAATATCAATCAAAACTACATGAAATCAGCTTGATACGCAAAACCGGATAGGATAACCGTTTTTCAAGCATCCTATCCGGCAATAACCTTATCACTTCAACCGAACCACTGGCGAATAGATAGCCTGATCCGCTCCGTTAGCCAAAACACCGACACGAGCGTAAAGGGCTTTTGCCTTTACTATTTCGGTATTACCGCTAATATCGGCAGAAAGATTCACGCTACCGGGAACGACATCCGAGAAGTCCTGACGGTACAAGTTGTTGACATCATCCGCAAATTGCGTCTTGCTTAATAACAACATCACCCGACTGATCTTCGCATCCGGCACAATCCTGTTAATCATAAACGACGCGTTCATTGCCGATCCCGTAACAGACAATTGTTCGTTCGAAATCATAAAATACGGAGTAACTTCCAGATTCACTTCCGTATGTCCTTTCAAATTCACGGTTACGGACTCATGATTATTCACCCACGGTCCGTTCCCGTCTCTTGTCGTCAAACGATATTCACCATCAAACAAAAGAGCGGAGAAAGTACCATCTTGTCCTACAAAAACAGAAATCGGATCATTCTTCTCATAACCATCCTGATACAACTGCAACTGGACTGCTTCGCCGGTTCCACGCAAGTTCAAAGCCTGTCCCTGATAAGTAACTCTACCAACCAGTTTGGATTCCGGCGCATCAAAATTATCTTTTCCACAGCCGGAAAACAATACCAGCAGTAAAATTACCGAAAAAATATTAGATATAATCTTCATACTCATGCATTTTTAATTATTGATACGGGTTCTTTACCAACTTAGGATTATTGTTAACCCAGCCCAAATCGAGGAAGTTGTAATAATTCTGCATCCGGAAATAACGTGCATTCGGAGACATGAACAAGAAGTCTTCCACAAACACCCACTTGCCGTCATTCGGGTCACCCGGTGCAACCACACGATACGGCCAAAGGCGACGGTGACGAGCCTGCGGATCATTGTTGTTTCCATTCCAGACCTTATCAGCCAAACGCCAACGCTTCATATCCCAATAACGATGGTCTTCGAAAGCAAATTCAACGCGATATTCATGCACGATATTCTCAAATGTAACAGTTTCCAACGGCTTCACACCTGCACGATTACGCACGGCATTGATAAATTCGGCTGCACGTCCGTTTTCCAGTTCGAAAGACGCTTCGGCCGCAATCATATAGGCTTCAGACATACGGAAACGAGGCATCCACATTTCGGAATTACGACCACGCGTCGATGCTCCAGGAGTTTCATCAATAAATTTACGATAATAAAAACCTGTCTTATTAACATACTGTTCATT
>ENA-OZGV01000915-OZGV01000915.1-human-gut-metagenome-genome-assembly--contig:-NODE-915-length-14404-cov-5.414454_pt1 | contig 14404 bp, 16 predicted proteins | sample MGYA00245120_ERZ653665 | MGnify/ENA primary metagenome ERZ653665 (study PRJEB26926, sample SAMN06165250) | human gut metagenome | biome: ENVO:00009003; feature: ENVO:2100002; material: ENVO:00002003... | reverse complement strand
CAGCGTCAGATGTGTATAAGAGACAGTGGTGGGATAGCGTGGCCGACGACCCGGATTACTGCAAGATCGTTTATCGCCTCGATGGCGAGGAGAAGTCGATGCGACTTTTCCTGGATCCCGAGGATCATGAGCGTGTTATTGGCTGCGCTGGGGAGCCGGGTATGGCGGAGGCCATGGATGCAGCGGAGCTTCTCAAGAAGCCGGGCGGCCTGGATGCGCTGTCCGAACGCGCGAATCAAGCCATAGAGGCGATGGGCGGCACCGTGCTTCGCCACGAGCTATGGCTCCCCGCCGCCAGTCGCGAAGACGATGATCCTACCAATGACGATATGCCTTACTCAGTTTGCTTCTACGCCGATTCCGACGACCAAGATATCCCATGGCTATGATCTGGGCTTTTGCAGTTTCCGAAGTTGAAGGTGCATTGCGCTACAGACAACGGCGCCCCGCGAAATCGTGACAGGTGCTGACGCCGTCGAATGAGGAATCGTAGCTGTGGGCTGGTGGTACCAGGTGCTGTCGAGGACAATGGGAAGGCTGAGGCTAGGTGCTCTGCTAGATGAGTTTCCAGGGGGCTGGCCGAACGAGCCCCCGAGATTCGCTGATATACCGTTAATAATCTAGCTAAGACTCCGAGATCGTCTCTACGGAGGTGACGGTGCCGCCGTAGTCTTCTATGTAGGTGCAGACGGCCTCTTCGAATTCGCTGGCGCTGCCTGGGATGTTGTAGAACTGCTGGACGTCGACAGCGTCGGCTATGGTGGGGGAGCCGGTGCAGCCGATGGCTGTCGTGGGGTCATAGGCGTCTAGGTCGATGACGAACTGGCTTGTCTGGCCGCCGAGCTCGTATTCTATGATAGTACGGTTGATCGCCGCTTCTTGGGTCGCTATGGAGCCCGAGAACTCCTGTATGGCAAAGAGGGCGGCGCCCAGCACAAGGCCCTCCTTGTCGCCGATGATCTCATTCTCCTTTCAACCATAGCGATTGCCGCCCGATCAGGCAAGCAACTGAAACTAACACGGCGGTTTCTGTGCGATACTGTGGCACAGAGTGCGATAAGGTTCGGCCGTGGTCGCAGTTGCAGGCTCGGAAAGGAGCGATGGTGCTGGCGGATTGGTGGGACAGGGTTACCGGGCGCGCGGGGAAGCGCGAGGTGTTTCCTTCTCGGTTCGGAGAGGCGGCGGTGTATGCGATGCCGGCGGAGGACGGGTCGCTTGTGCGCATGCTGAATGTGGGCGGGGTGCTGCAGTCGGCGACCTATCTGGACGAGCGTTGGGCGACGTGCCCCTTTGCGTACCTGCGATCCTTCGACCACCTCTTCGAGGCGGCGCTTCCCGAGGCGCTGGATCCGCTGGTTGTAAACCGTGTGCTCATGCTTGGTGGCGCTGGGTTCGCCTATCCCAAGCAGCTGCTGCTGGAGCATCCGGGCGTTGCGCTGGACGTGGTGGAGATTGATCCGGCCATGGTGCAAATCGCCCGGGAGCGTTTCTTCCTTGATCGTCTGGAGATGCAGCTGGCCGCCGAGGGCCGCGCCGACGATCTGCGCATCTTCGTGGAAGACGGCGAGGCGTTCCTGCGGCGGTCGGACGGCGCCCCCTACGATGCCATGATCAACGACGTCTTCGTCGGGCGCGAGGCGGTACCGTTCTTCGTCAGTGACGAGGGTATCGCCTGCGCCCGCGCGCGCTTGACGCCGGGCGGCCTGCTCATGGCTAACTGCGTCGTGGAATACACCGGCGACGCCATGTACCGCCTCTTCTCCCAGGTGGAGCGCTTGCGCGGTCACTTCGCCAACGTGTACGTCATCGACGCCTCCGACGACGAGTTCGGCGGCGCCGACAACTACCTCCTCATAGCCACCGACGGCTCCTACCCTTTCACAGGCGTCATCCCCTACGGGGATTAGGGGCAGCTGCACGATGATAGCCCGTCGATCAGGCGCTTCTCGTTCTCGGCGCGGCCCTCGACGATATAACGACGCAGGACGTCGGTGGCCCAGCGACGGAACTCAACGCCGCGCTGAGACTTCACGCGGTAGCCCACCGAGATGATGACGTCGAGGTTGTAGTATTCAACCTGGTACGATTTGCCATCAGAAGCAGTTGTCGCAAATTTTGCGACAACTGGTTTCGGCGAATCTTCCAGCTCCTCCTTAAGCGCGTTGGCGATATGCTTGCCTATGGTTTTGACATCGCGATCGAACAGGAGAGACATCTGAGAGCGGTTGAGCCAGATCTCGTCCTTTCCGGCGTCAACCGCGACATCTAATCTCACCTCCCCATCGGAGGATTCGAAAAGGACGATGTTCGATGTGCTAGCTGCTTCAGACATGCTCAAGTCTCCTTTAGCTCCCGAGGCGGCAGGCGAGGTCGGCGCGGCGGTTGATGCCGAGCTTTCGATAGAGGTTGCGCACGTGGGTTTTCACGGTGTTGGGCGAGACGACGAGCTCCTCGGCGATTTGCGGTGCCGTGCGTCCTTCAACGAGGAGGCGTAGCACATCCTCTTCGCGGCGGGTGAGGTCGTAGGTGCGGGCGGTCTTGGCGCAGAGGGCTTCGATATCAGGCTCTTGCGGCACCTCCGGGTCGGCCAGCTGTGAGTCAGCGTAGCCGCTTTTCGCCAGTTGCAAACGCTCTGCTTCGCGCTTCATGGCGGCTTCGCGCCAGTAACGACTTAGGAAAAAGGAGACCAGTGCGGTTGCTGCCAGCAGCGCCGCTGAGGCGATCGCGGCCGTTTTGGATGCCTGAAATCCATCCAGTGCCGGCACGACAATGGAGAGCCCGATGCTCGCGACCGACCACAGTACCGCCAGCCGTGTGCTCACATCGTCGCTGCGTCGGCGAAAGCAAGCTTGCCCGACGGCCGCGCAGGCCGCGCCTACGCCGATTAGGGCGGAAAAGACGATAATGAAGCTGGCGAAGGGAATCACGGGTTCGGCTCCTTTTCCGATTGGATGCCTCTCACTTTATCTTATTGCAGGCGCTTGCCCTAGGGTGAAAAACCTCACCATTGCCCTTTGGCCTGATCCCGTGCTAGTTTGGACTCGGTAATCGAGCGAAAAGGAGCGAGCTATGGCCGAAGAGACGAGCTTGAAGGCGTCAGAGCCGAACCGGGCGATTCGCGTTGTTGTCGGCGTCGCGGTCATAGGGGTGCTTCTGGCGGCTCTCGGCTGGATGGTGCCGCATTTCATCGCCCAGCCCGCGCGCGCTACCTTAACCCAGGAGACGCCGACGGGGATGTCCTCGGGCTACGCTCCCCATTGGAAGGCCGAGGAGATTGTGGAAGTGCCTTTTGGCGAGACCGTCGTGCTGGATGACTTGGACTGGGGAATGAAATACGACCTTGAGGCAAGCCCCTACCTGCAGGAGGACTGGGATTCCATGACCGATGCCGAGAGAAAGGCCTCGATGGAAAGCGAGAGCTGGGATGAGGAGATCGCCCCGTTCTCGGCCCGCGTCGTCGATTGCGCCATGGTGTCTCCGGCGGCGTTTACGGAATGGTATCCGCTGTACGTCGAGACGAACCTCTCGGCAGGTTCGGGAATGCTGTTCGCCGACGAGGACGTTCGCATGGTGGTGGTCGATGCAGAGGTTGGCAATCTCGGCACCGAACCCGCGGCGCCGCCGAACCCTGTGCTGCGGTGCGCCGCCTTCACGGGCGATAACGCGATGATGGATGCCGGGATGCTTCCAGACAATTATGCTCAAGCAGCGCTGTATCCTCTTGGTGGCGATGACTTCATAGTGGGTCTTGCCGGCGGGTATGACACGCTGATGCCGGGTGAGACGCGCGTAATCCGCTACGCCTTCGTCATTTACCGTAACAGCTTCGCCGAGCAGGACGGCATCGATAATGCCGATCTTTCGGCCATGGAAGTTGCGTATCTCGATTGCAGCCCGTGGCGCGTTATCGCCCTGAAGCTGGCGAACGCTCGCGATGCCGCCCAAGTGCACCCGCGCAACGCCTACACCGACGGGATCCTCGGGCGCTAGATTGGCGAGGCGCCTGGTCGACGTTCTTGTCCCGCGCGTTTCTTCGTAGCCCTCTTTCGCGGTCGAGGCGTTCTCTGGTTCGTGCTGCTTTTGTGGAAGGTGGGTGGGGCGTGCAACAAAGCGGGCTTCCCAAACGTCTAGTAGATAGAGAATCAGAGCAGAACGAGCGCGAGGAGGCTGACGTGCACAAGTTGAGCGACATTATGGCCGTTATGGGGCTGGCCGTCGTGTTCGTGGGCATTGCGATGTTCATCGCCTGCTGGGGGTAGGCCGCCGGCCGCTTGTTTCCCGTAACCGCTGCATAACGAGGGCTTATCGGGTTGGCAGACGTTGCGTCAGCTGGTCATGGTTTCACAGAGCGCCCCTTTACACTGGATGCCGAGACATGCGTTCAGGGAAAAGGAGGCCGGCCATGGGAGATGAAAAACGCCATGTAGATCACCTGGAAGAGGCCGCGCACAAGGCCGAGGCCGACCTGCGGGACGACCTTGAGAAGGCCGTGGAATTCGAGAAGGCCGACGTGGCTGAAACTCATCGCGAGTGGCACGACCAGCTACATAACGATCATGCCGAGCTGGTGGCCGACGTTGCTCGCGACAAAGAAGAGATCCGCGAGGCCTTAGACGACGCGCGCCACCCCGAGCGCATCGTGCATGCGGCCGAGGAAAAGCTCGCCCACGCCGCCGACGAGGCCCGCGATGTCGTGCGCGCCGTGGAGCACCCGAGCGTCATTGTCGATGACGCTAAGGAGGCTCTGGCCGAGAAAAAGCACGCCCTTGATGAGACCGCGGCCACTATCGCTGCCGAATTCGCCAGCCCCGCCGACAAGAAGCGTCTGCCAGTGGTGCTGCGCGTGTTCGGCGTGCTGCTCATTATCGGCTCGGGCGTCGCGCTGCCGGTCATCGCGAAGACCATGTATCAAGCTGTGACCATGTTCGACTCTGGGGCTATGCGCGGCGAGGGCATCTCCACCATCGTGGTTACCTTCGTGAATCTGGCCGTGCTGGTGGCCCTCGCCGTCACGCTCATTGTGTTCGGCGTGCGCCTCATCCGCAACCAGCGGCGCTGGGCGGCGCTGCTCTCCTACGGGTTGTACGTGCTTCTTCTGGCCGGGGCTCTGTGCTCCATCATGCTGGCCGGCATTGGCTACGAGCTTATTCCCTACGGCGTCGGTTTCGCAGTCACGGTGGCGCTGCAGAGCTACCTTGACCCCTCGCTGCTCGAAGAACGTCGCGCCCACCGCAAGGCCCGCGAGGCCGAGGAGCATGCGGAGGGGGAGGCCGGCACGCTCGGCCGCGACCCCTCGGGCAAGGGCTACATCACGCTGAACTTCTTCAACCTGTTCTGGATATTCGTCGTGGCCAGCGTGCTGGGGCTGCTCATGGAAGAGATCGTCCACTTTCTGTTCGTGGTGCCAGGCCAATGGCAAGACCGCGCGGGGCTGCTGTTCGGCCCGTTCTCGCCCATCTACGGTTGCGGCGCGGTGCTCATGACCATCTTCCTCAACCGCTTCCACAAAAGCAATTGGCTCGTCATCTTTCTGGTGGCGGCGGTCATCGGCGGTGCCTTCGAGGCGTTCGTGAGCCTGTTCATGCAGTACGCGTTCGGCGCGGTGGCCTGGGATTACTCCAACATGCCCGGATCGTTGTTCGGCGGCCGCACGTGCCTGCCGTTCATGGCCTGCTGGGGGCTGCTCGGCGTGGTGTGGATAAAGCTGCTGTTGCCGTTCATGCTGCGGCTCGTGAATTTCATTCCGTGGAACTGGCGCTATATGCTTACCACCGTGGCCGCCTGCTTCATGTTGGTGGACGCCGTCATGACCCTGCAGGCCCTCGACTGCTGGTATATGCGCCTGTCCCACGACCCGGTGGACACGCCCCTCCAGCAGTTCTACGATCACGAGTTCGGCGATGCTTACATGGCCGACCGCTTCCAATCGATGACCATCGTCCCCTCGGACGCGGTGCGCGGGTAGGGGCCGTGCGTCGCGAGCAAGTCGCGTGCTGTGCGCCATTCTTGCAAAAGAGCGAGGAGCGCGCAGCGGCGCTCCTCGCATGGTGAGAGGGGTGGGCAGTTAAGCGACCGAAGCGGTCGTGATGCCTACATTCGGGCTATTGGGGTAGGTGTGTCCCTCGCCCGGTATAGCCGGTGTCGCTTCCTCTTTTGTGATGCGCACCTCGACGATATCGCGCACAAAGTAACCGGCAGGCGTTCGCGTCATCCAAAGCTGATTATTGCCTCCGACGGATGCGGAAAGGTCTTCGCCATTCACCTCGTAAGAAATGACAGCGTGACGACCGATGACATAACCTAAAGGCATCATAGTTTCAGTGCCGTCCGAGGAGATGAAAGTGATGGCGTTCGCCCCGTCGCAGGCTTCGGCACGCTCGATCAGGTACGTAACGGGAATGCCCTTGACCTCGGCGGTAATAGTGGCGCCGCCGTCGGTTGGATTGGCGCCACAGGTGCAGGACATGGTGTCTTGCACGGAGTCCTCGGCGGCCATTTCGTCCACGGTGGCGGTAAAGGCGTTCGCGACGTCACCGGATACCGCCAGTCGCCATTGCAGAGGGTTGTCCTGGGCCAGATCGGCAACGGAGCCGCAGAGGTGTGCCACCGCCTTGCTGAACATCTGCGAGATGCGCTCGTTGGAGGTGATGGTGCTCTGATCCCAAGTAAAGGTACCTTCGACGGGCCTCGGGTTGCTTGCTCGTTGAATGGCGGTTGCGTCATCGACGGAAGATGTGGCGGTGGTGGCTTCGACGTCGGCGGTATCGGTGACAGGGTAGTCGGCGGCCAGGGCAGTTCCCGCGCCGCTTGCCAGCAGCGTTGCGGCGGCCAGGCTGCTCAGCGTGATGCGTTTGATATCGGTCATGATGAGTCCTATCTAACCGTGAACTGGTAGTCGGTGGTGTAGGTGGGGGCGTGCTCGGTGCCATCGGCCGCTTGGGAGAACGCGCGGATCTTCAAATGGTAGGATCCGGCTTCCTGCGGCGTGAAGTTCATGCGCCAGTAGACCCAGCGATCGACATCGGTATTCGGGGTCTCCATGGTCAGCCACGTCTTGCCGCCGTCGAGAGAATACTCGACGCGGGTGATGGGCTCGGTGTAGGCGTCGGCGTAGCCTTCGAAGGTAATCTCCTTGCCGACCTGATCGTTCAAGACAACGTTAGTGGGGTAGTTGAGCACGCCGGCGTTGGGGTAGAACACGACTTTCGGATCGGGCGTCACGCTGGGCTTGACATTCGTTCCGTGACGCGGGTGCGTCCACAGTTTGTCGGCATCGTCTTCTGTGGAAATGGTGATGCTCGAGACGTACTTGGGGAACTCGGCGCCCGCCGCGCCGCCGCCGACCCAAATGGCCGCCGGATAGCCCTGAGAGGGCCGCAGCGTCTCCCCATTCACTTCCAGCACGATGAGCGCGTTCTCGTCGAGGTATTCCATGGGCATGAGGTTGCCGAATCCGTCGTAGCCTTTCGGCGTGTAGCCGTTGGCGCCATCGGTCGGCTGACAGAACTCGATGACGTCCTTCAGCGGAATGCCGGTCACCTCGGCCTGGTAAATGGTGCCCTGACCGGTACCGTTTACGTTGCAGTGGTTCTTCAGCACGGCGGTCTTGGTGCCGAACTTCTCCTTCAGCTCGGGCAGCGTCATCGTGATGGGGTTGGCTACGTCGCCTTCGATGCTGATGGTCCAGTTCTCGTAAACCGAAGGATCGATGTTCGTGTCGTCATTGGTCCACTCGGAAGGCTCTGACTTGATAGTCTTGTAGAACTGGTTCTCGAGCGGCGTGATAGTGTCCTGATCGTAGGAGAGCGTTGCGCCCGACTCCTCGGCATCGACGAGGTTGTAGCCTTTGTACAGGTCGTACTTCGCCACATCCCACAGCACGAAATCGCCATCGTCATTAATATGGTGACACGACATGCAGTTGCCGCCCATGTCGTCGAACAGCTCGTTGTTCATATGGGTCTGGTGGATATTGTCCTTCAGCTTGTTGGCGTTGGGCTGCCAAGTGTCGTGACACATCAGGCAGTTCTGCACGCCTTGCTCAACGGGATAGCCCATGATGATGAGGCGATGGTAGGTGGGCTGGTTCATCTGGGCGTCTTCCAGCGTTTCGTGGCACGACAGGCAGCCGCGCTGTTCGCCGTCGAGCCAGGTCATGTTGTAGCCTTTGGGGTCGGCCGGCACCGGCTGAATCTCGAAGCCGTTGCGGTCGGTGTAGGTGGACGGCTGGTTCAGTTCGGCGTTGCGCTCCTCTTCCTCGGCATGGGAGTAAATCTGCGGAAGCTGATCGATGTGATCGATAAGACGGCCGTCGCTCTCATAACCAATTTTGCTGCCAATTTTGCCGTCAACGTACACCTTGCCGTCGTCGGCGTTCCCCTCTTCTTGGGCTCCGGTCGATGCCAGCTGCGGCGAGCAGGCGGCCAGCAGCATTACGGCACATGTGGCGCAGGCGCAGGTGGCCAGAGCGACCCTTCTCTTCCCTCTCATAGTATTCCTTTCTTCAAGATTCCTCTCACCGGCAGGGAGGGCGGCCGGTGTGCTTGGCCGGCTCGCTGGTTCTCCTCGCCGGTGAGTGATTCTAGGAGGCGAAAGAAAGGCGCACCATCGTCCTGATACCCGATTTTTGTCCGTAAACAAGAGAGCGGCCCATCCCCCTTCATGGAGGATGGGCCGCAATAATGCCTGATCAACGGCATCGTCGGTCGCGTCAGTCGGTTTTTTCGAATATTTCTTCCATGAGCTGCTGGCGATCGTTCACGCCTACCTTGGCGTAGATGTGCTGCATATGGGTTTTCACGGTGCTGGCTGCCAGCGTCAACTCCTCCTGAATAGCGCCGCTGGTGCGTCCCTGGGCCAGCAGCCGCAGCACATCGCGCTCACGCGGGGAGAGGCCGTACTGGTCGCCCACCTCGTTGCAGCGGGCGGCCACGATGCGGACCAGTTCCTCGCTGGCATTCGGAGCGTCTTCGTGGGTTTCGGTGACGTTGGTGCCGGCCAATGCGGTCACAGCGACGGGCGCGTCGGCAACCGAGGTGTCGGCATTGCTGCGGCTCGCACCCGGACGCAGCTGTAACGACGCTGCCATGAAAAAGAGGAACAGCAGGTACACTGCAATCAGCACGAATGCGCTATCAACGGCATTTTCCCCAGTAATGAGAACGACCCATATGATGGAAGGCAGCGCATAGGCTGCTCCCGCTCCACCAACGATGCGGTTGCTCGGCAGGCGAATGGTTTGAGTCGCGCAGGCCGTTGTCGACCAGAAGAGCAAGAGCGCCATGGGGTCGTTGACGTTCACAATGCTGTCGAGCACCGGCGATGCGCCCCACGAGAGCGACGAACGCAGCGCGGCAATGACAAGGCTCGCCATGACGAGTGCAATCCCAACCTGGAAGCGCACGGCCATGGGATAGCGCGTCATGTGGATAATGGCGAACTGGCAGAAGAGCCCCAGCACGACGATTTGGAAGAGCACGTTGAAAGCGACAGAGGAGAAGCTCAGCCCGATGGTATGGTCGGTGCCCCAGACGCCCGAAATACTGCAGGCACGCACCACCGATAGCATGAGGGCCATGGCGAATACGACAATGATCAGGTAGCGCTTCTCGCTTTTCGGAGTGCGCTCTGCCTTGTCGGTTGCGGTCGGCGCCTCATCGGCGGAACCGACGATGAGGCGCGTTGCGCCCAGCATCAGCGCGGCGATGACGGGAAGCGCCATGGCAAGCAGCACTTGGGCTTCGTGGGACATCGTGGCGTCCAGGACAGCCAGCGTAATTTGTCTCAGGGGGAAGGCTGCAGCGAAGGCCCACACCATGCAGGGCAGTCCGCGGGAGAAGGTCAGCGTGAGCACGAACCGCGAGATAAGCCAGAAGTAGCCGAAGCCTGAAGCGATAATGCCCGCCACTGCCAGCATGCGCGGGTCGAAGAAGTCCTGGTGAAACGACAGGGCGAACATCATCGCACCGGCTGCGCCGATTAGAGGCAGCACGTACTGCAGTATAGCGTCGGAGCGCTTCATCGATTGCGGCAGAAACAAACACAAAAGCGAGCACAGAAGTATGCCGACCAGCCAGAACACCCGGGCGTTGGCCCAGTCGCCCAAACCCGCGGTGGCCAGAAGAAAGCCTGGAGAATGCCCCATGAGCTTGCACCAGAGAATGGTGGCCGTGATACCGATGGTCGCGCACGCCACCGCCTGGGCGGTGCGTAGGTTGTCCGCTGCGATCCTCATTGCGAAACGACGATATCGGCGGCTGCGGCTTCGGGGCTCACGCGGCCGTCTTCGGTGACCGACCGCACTTTTAACGGATAGGCGCCTTCTTCCTCAGGTGTCCATTGGAACGTCCAGTGCACCGAGCGGTCGGGCGTACTCGCCTCGGTGGAGTGGCGCTCCCAGGTGGTGCCCCCGTCCAGCGAGAACTCAATCGCAACAATGTGCGAGCCAAAATCGTCGGCATAACCTTCCAGTGTTATCGTCTGGCCAACGCGGGCGTATACTGGTGCAATCATATCGTCCCCCTTCTTGTCGAAATTGTCTCACATGGCATTTCGCCACGCAACCTTTGCGTGGCGCGGGTGGGGCCTCTTGCGCCATATGAAAAAGATGGACTTTAGGCGGTTGCGATCTTCTTGGGACGGCCGGCGACGCGGGGGCTGTTGAAGTAATCCATCACGTCGTCAGCCGATACGAGACGGGCGCTGCCAACTTTCTCGGTTCTCAGAATGCCGTCGCGAATCATGGCGTGTATGCGCGAGGTGCTGACATCGAGGGTATCCGCCGCCTCTTGGACGGTCATGGTGGTGAGGGAAGGCGTGTCGGCATCGCATTCCACGGCAACGGCGATGGCCTTGCCGTTTGCGGGGGCGGGATGGTCCATCCGCGGCTCCGGCAAGGGCCGTCCTTCGCGAAGCGCTTGGGAGATCCAGAGGGTCAGCAGATCTTGCGCCATGAAAGCCGCATCGAACAGAGTGTCCCCCTGGGTGCAGATACCCAGGTCGGGAAACTCAGCTTCCCACCCGCCGCTCCACGGGGTGAGGATGGCTTCGTAGAGAAACTTCATAGGTCGCTTCCTCTCTATTGGGCGAAGTATTAGAGAAGCCCTAGCTTTTCTTTGATGGCTCGCTCGACCCCCGGCGAAAGATCTCCGGGATGTCGGGGGATAGGGAACTCTTCGCCAGCCGCGTTCGCGAAAATGTCATGTCTCGCTCCGTGCCTGACGAAACGTCCGCCCATTTTCTTGGTGAGCCGTATCGCTTCTCTAGCTGTCATGGGCATGTCTCTCGACCTCCTGCATGGCGCAATTTATTGTAACAATTAGTAACAATAAATGCAAGCACTGCCGTCTTCTCAAAGCGAATTATAGCAAACAAATGTTCTTAGAACAATAGTTCATTTCAGGATAATCGAGGGGGTCTCGGCAGAAGGCTCTCGGATTTTCCGATGGCGTTTGCTGGGGACTTCCTATAACGGGGGTGCTCCGGGTGCTTCTATAATAGGCGAGCGAAAAAATGCGAGACCAAAAGGAGCCTGAATGAGCGAGCGGATTGGAACAACCTGCGTGCAAGGCGGGTGGCGGCCCGGCGACGGCGAGCCGCGCCAAGTGCCCATCTACCAGAACACCACCTGGAAGTACGACACGAGCGAGCATATGGGGCGCCTGTTCGATCTGGAGGAGTCCGGCTACTTCTACACGCGCCTGGCGAACCCCACCAACGATGCGGTGGCGGCGAAGATCGCGGAGTTGGAAGGCGGATGTGCGGCCATGCTCACCTCATCGGGCCAGGCGGCGAACTTCTTTGCGGTGTTCAACATCGCCGGGGCGGGCGATCACGTGGTGGCCTCCTCGGCCATCTACGGGGGCACCTACAACCTGCTCGCCCACACCATGGGCCGCATGGGGCTTGAATGCACGTTCGTCGATCCGCACTGCACCGACGAGGAGCTTAAAGCCGCTTTCCGGCCCAACACGAAGTGCGTCTTCGGCGAGACCATCGCAAACCCGGCGCTGGCCGTGCTCGACATCGAGCGCTTCGCGGCGGCGGCCCACGGCCACGGGGTGCCGCTCATCGTGGACAACACCTTCCCCACGCCGGTGCTGTGCCGGCCCATCGAGTGGGGCGCCGACATTGTGACCCACTCCACTACCAAGTACATGGACGGCCACGGCGCTTCCGTCGGAGGCGTCATCGTGGATGCGGGCCGCTTTAATTGGAACGCCCACGCCGACAAGTTCCCGGGGCTCACGACGCCCGATGAGAGCTACCACGGCGTGGTGTATACCGAGCGCTTCGGCTTGGAGGGCGCCTACATCACCAAGGCGACGGCCCAGCTCATGCGCGATCTGGGCTCCATCCAGTCACCGCAGAACGCCTTCCTCATCAACCTGGGGCTGGAGAGTCTGCATCTGCGCATGGCCCGGCACGCTGAGAACGGGCGCGTGGTGGCCGAGCACTTGGCGGCCCACCCGAAGGTGGCCTGGGTGCGCCATCCCTCGCTTGCGGGCGACTCCGAGGCGGCGCTGGCGGCGAAGTACCTGCCGGACGGATCTTGCGGCGTGGTGAGCTTCGGTGTGGCCGGGGGGCGCGCGGCGGCCGAGACGTTCATGAAGAACCTGAAGCTGGCCCAGATTGCCACCCATGTGGCCGACGCCCGCACCTGCGTGCTGCACCCGGCCAACGCCACCCATCGCCAGATGAACGACGCCGAGCTTGAGGCGGCCGGCATCAGTGCCGACCTCATCCGCCTGTCCTGCGGCATCGAGGACGCCGCTGACCTCATCGCCGACATCGACCAGGCCCTGGCTGCCGTGGAATAGGAGGACGCATGCCCATTCGCATTCCCGATGCGCTGCCGGCCACGGCGGCGCTGGAGAACGAGAACATCTTCGTCATGACCGAGCATCGCGCCATGCACCAGGACATTCGTCCGCTGCGGCTGCTGCTGCTGAACCTCATGCCCACCAAGATCACCACGGAGACCCAGATTCTGCGGAAGCTGTCGAACACGCCGCTGCAGGTTGAAGTGGAGCTTCTGCAAACCGCGAGCCACGACTCGAAGAACACGGCCGCCGAGCACCTGGAGACCTTCTACACCACCTTCGACGCAGTGCGCGACGAACACTTCGACGGCCTCATCATCACCGGTGCGCCGGTGGAGCGTCTGGAATTCGAGGCGGTGGACTACTGGCCGGAACTCTGCGAGATCATGGAGTGGTCGAAGACCCACGTGCACTCCACGCTGCACATCTGCTGGGGCGCCCAAGCCGGCATCTACTATCACTACGGCGTGCCCAAGCACGAGCTGCCCGAGAAGATGTTCGGCGTGTTCCCCCACGAGGTGGTCAAGCGCACCTCGCCTTTGGTGCGCGGGTTCGACGATAGGTTCTTCGCGCCCCATTCGCGCTTCACCGAGGTGCGGGCGGCCGACATCGAGGCGCATCCCGCGCTCGAGCTGATCGCGGTGTCCGACGAGGCTGGGGTGTACGTGGCGAAGTCCACCGACTCGCAGAACTTCTTTGTCTTCGGGCATCCGGAATACGATCGCGAGACGTTGAAAGCGGAATACGACCGCGACATCGCCAAGGGGATGAGCATCGCCGTGCCGGCCCACTACTTCCCCGACGACGACCCGACGCGCGAGCCGGTTTCCACGTGGTTCTCCTGCGCCCAGTTGCTCTACACCAACTGGCTGAACTACTATGTGTACCAAACGACCCCCTACGACATCACCCGCGCCGGCGATAGGGAATAGGGGAGATGGGCGTTCGGGCAGCTTCCGTCTGCGCGAAATGAGCAAACGAGGGTACTTCTCGTAGTTTTCTGCAGGGCGATTTCTGTTGCTGGTGCTATTTCATCTGGTGGGGGATTAGCTGTAGAGTGATTTCGCTATCGGCGACTACGAGAAGTAGGCCATTTTGCCCATTTCGAAGGACTCGGGCTTTTCGGTTGTCCGAAAAGGTAGGCAGCGAGACGCGTTTTTGAAAGGTGGAAATCTGTGGCAATCGATCCAAAGAACGACCCCCATGCTCGTATCGTGGTGAAGCCGCTGCCGAGTCAGCAGGTGAAAATACGCGACGCGGCTGCTGGATCGGTTCACCTGCGTCCCGCGGCTCCCGACGACCCCTTCGTTCGCGCGGAGAAAGAGGACGACGACGGCTACGACCCCTATTCCGATCGCCCTGCCGAACGAGAGCCCTTGTTCTCGGAAGACCCCTGGAATTAGCGAAGGCGCCCTGGTTTTCGAACCGAGGCGCCCTCTGCATTTGTGCGCTGTCGCATGGTCGCGCTGTGAAACGGTCCGAGCGTCGAACGACCGCTAGCTCGCGTACATGGCCGCGTAAGGGCGGCTAGAGGCCTGTCTCTTATACACATCTCCGAGCCCACGAGACGGACTCCTATCTCG
>ENA-OZGV01000905-OZGV01000905.1-human-gut-metagenome-genome-assembly--contig:-NODE-905-length-14505-cov-16.981730_pt1 | contig 14505 bp, 9 predicted proteins | sample MGYA00245120_ERZ653665 | MGnify/ENA primary metagenome ERZ653665 (study PRJEB26926, sample SAMN06165250) | human gut metagenome | biome: ENVO:00009003; feature: ENVO:2100002; material: ENVO:00002003... | reverse complement strand
TGAAGCTGAACAATGAATTCCGCGAATATGACTTCAAGAAAAACCTGGAACAGAAGACCCGCTTGTGCGAAGCTGCAGAAAAACTGGCCGAAGAGCCCGACGTAATTTCTGCTTTCCACCAGCTGCAGAAGCTTCATCAGGAATTCCGTGCCATCGGTCCGGTAGCCAAAGACCTGCGCGAAGAAATCTGGAGCCGTTTCAAAGCCGCCTCTACGGTTGTCAACAAACGCCACCAGCAGCATTTTGAAGAACTGAAAGAAAAAGAACAGAATAACCTGGACCAGAAGACGGTGATTTGCGAAATCGTGGAAGGTATGGAATATGACACCTTCACTACTTTTGCCGACTGGGAAGACAAAACCAATGAAATTCTTGCCCTCCAGGCCAAATGGAAAACCATCGGCTATGCTCCGCAAAAGATGAACGTCAAGATTTTCGAACGTTTCCGCGCTGCCTGCGATGAATTCTTCCGCCGGAAAGCTGCTTTCTTCAAATCTGTGAAGGAAACAATGGCAGCTAACCTGGAAAAGAAAAAAGCGTTCTGCGAAAAGGCTGAAGCCCTGAAAGAAAGTACCGACTGGAAAGAAACGGCTGAAATCCTGACCAAGCTCCAGAAAGAATGGAAGACCATCGGTCCGGTGGCCAAAAAGCATTCCGATGCCGTATGGAAACGTTTCATCGGTGCCTGCGATTATTTCTTTGAACGGAAAAACAAGGCGACTTCTTCACAACGCTCGGAAGAAGTGGAAAACCTGGCAAAGAAAGAAGATGTCATTAAACGTATGGCTGCCCTGGAAGCTACCGGAACTGCAGACGATGCAACTGCCGAACAAGTACGTGCCCTGATGAAAGAATGGAATGCCATCGGCTTTGTTCCTTTCAAGGAAAAAGACCGTCTGTATAAAGAATTCCATGCATTGGTAGACAAGCTGTTCGACCGCCTGCACCTGTCGGCTACCGAAAAACGTCTGAGCAGTGTACGCACTAACGGCAACAAGGAAGGAAATCTCTACCGCGACCGTGAACGCCTGGTTCGCACTTACGAAGGACTGAAAAACGACATCCAGACCTACGAAAACAACCTTGGCTTCCTGAATTCTTCTTCCAAGAAGGGAAATACACTGGTGGCTGACATCACCCGCAAGATTGAGCGCCTGAAGAAAGACATGGAACTGGTGCTGAAGAAAATCAAGGACATTGATGAAAGCTTGAAAGACAAAGAATAAAAACAGCTTACTCAAACTAATTTTATTACCACAAGAGGTATCCATTCCCATGGATACCTCTTTTTTTGTTTTTCTTTCAATCTTTCACAAGAATTTCACTCGATTGTAAAATCTTCACGCAACCAGGCCATGTTTGATATTTTTTTGAAAAATAACCGTATAAATATTTTATTATTCCAAGAAAATATCTTAAATTAAAGCCAAAATTCAAGAAACAAACTTTCTTGCACCTTGTTAACCCGAATAAAATATAAGCAAAATATAATTCTGAATGAATTAAAAACATAAAATAAACTATTCTTAATATGAAAATGAAATCACTATTAGGGATTGTACTTTCCCTAAGTATTCTGCAATCTTGCCAGAATGACGAAACAAACATCATCCAGAATGAAGTGAATAACAAAGGCATCACATTCTCTTCTATCATAGATGATGCACAAAATTCCAGAGCTTACGATACGTCGTGGGAAGCCAATGACGTAATTGGTGTATTTATGCTAGCCAATAGTGATAAAAATGTACTGGCTACAAACATTCCTTATGTAACTTCTAAAGGAGACGGCTATTTCGTAAGCCAAAATAGTCCCATATACTATCCGGATGGTGCGGTCGACTTCATTGCATATTATCCTTATAGTGAAGCAATTAGTGACCATACTAACTATCCCATTGATTTAAGCAATCAGACCGCACAAAGTGCCATCGACCTGATGACAGCAGTGAATTTGACAAACCGTGAATTGGGGTCTACACAAGGTAACCTGCAATTCAAGCATCTGCTGGCTAAATTGGTGCTGAATTTGAAATCTACTTCTGGAAGTTCCCTGAAAGGAATCAAAGCTTCTATCAGCGGACTGCAAGTAAAAGGAACAGCTAATCTTTCTAACGGTAACATTACTTCTTCCGGTGAAGCTACAACCTTTTCCTTATTTATAAATGAGGAAGCCACACAAGCAGAAGCCATTCTGTTGCCTCAAGACTTGAGCGGAAACCTGAAAATCAAACTGGAACTGAACGGACAGAGCAAAGAAATTGAGACTGAGATTTCTGGAAGCATTGAGCAAGGCTACAAATATATATATAATGTAAATGTGAATTATCAGGGGGGAGAGATTACGACCGACCCAGAAGCAAAATATACGAAATGGTTTGAAACGCCGGTAATTACTGAGTCACAACTGAATCAATCTAATATAAAATACGTTACTCATTATACCGGAGAAAAGTACACCAGCGGTTCACTTAGCGGAATCAAGATTCGCAATTACAGCATACTCTACAATACGAACCTAAAAATGGCTTACTGGGTAGCTTATCCCTTACACTTATATTATACCCAAAAAAAAGAAGAAGTAGGGAGAAAAGACAATTGGATTCTTGACCCTATCATCAAAGAGGATTACTTTCAAGCTGTTGTCAGTAAAACATATAGTAGCAATATATACCGAAGAGGACACCAATGCCCCAGTAATGACAGAATAGCTACACAAGCGATGAACGACCAAACATTCTACTACACAAATCAAACACCACAACGACAAAATAAATTCAATGGAGGAATTTGGATGAATTTAGAGCTTAAAATAAATAGCTGGTCTTCTGCATCAGATACCGTTTATGTTGTTACAGGTGCCATGCCTAAATCAAATACTTTATCAGAAAATGAAACAATCAAAGATAATAACAATAAGGAGATTGTAATTCCAGCATATTATTTTAAAGCAGTAGCACGCAAAATAAATGGTACTTATCATACCATTGCTTTTAAATTAGATCACCAAGATTATGGCGATGCCAAAAGTTTTATGAAATATGCTATTCCAGTCACTGAATTAGAAAAACAAACAGGGTTCATATTCTTTCCACAGCTAAGCAGTTCTATCAAAGAACAACTTAATACGAATCTTTGGAACTAAAATATACATTGTTTTTAACATACTACAATTATGAAAATCTCGAATCTACTGTACATGGGGGCATTATCAACCCTAGCTCTAATGAGTTGTACAAACAATGACGACAACAGCGAATGGTACGGAAGTGAAGGCATCGTATTTACCACAGCTATTCAGTCAAGAGTTTCAGGTAACACTTGGAATGCAAACGACGAAGTAGGTATTTACATGATGAACGCAGGAAGTGGAATTGAGGCTGCAACCGCACAAAACAAGAAGTACATTGCACAGACCAACGGCACATTGACTGCTGCTCCTGGTAATGGCATTTATCTCCCTGAAAGCGGAAATGTAGACTTCATTGCATATTATCCTTATACCACAAGTGTAAGCGGCAATAAGCTTGCGGTGAATGTATCAGACCAGAGCAATCCGGCTGCTATCGACTTGATTTATTCTAACGGTACTAAAGGAGTAGCAGCAACTACTTCCACCACTATCAAGCTGGGATTTACACACCAACTGACTAAAGTCACCCTGAATGTAACCAAAGATGAAACAATTGAAACTCTTAACGGATTGGGTGTAAACATTAAGGGTATCAGTACAGAAGGTGAATTTAACTTGGCTGACGGAACACTGACTGCTACAGCAGGAACCAACAACAAAGATGTAGCGATGTACATAGATGCACAAGGTACAACCGCTACGGCTACAGCCATCATTCTCCCAACAGCTGCAAGCACCGACCAGACGTCACTCAACCTGACTTTTAACCTCAACGGTCAATCATTCACTCATACAATCAGTGACGCAAGTATTTTTGAAAAAGGAAAAAATGTAAGCTTTTACGCCAACCTGTCTATCAACAACGGGAAACCGGTAGTAACTATCGGAGCTGCTACCATCGAAGACTGGGGTGAAAAACTAGGTGGAGATATTAATGTTGATTTCGATGGTGGAACTCAACCAGGTGGAGAAACTGTGGTATTGGATGAATCATTCGCAACTGGAATGGGACAATTCACAACCGAAAACATTACACTCCCTGAAGGAGGAAGTTATGTTTGGAAAGAAGGTAAATACCAAGAAACAACTTACATAAAGGCCGGGGCATTTATTAATGACGCTGCAAGAGAAGCAGATAGTCGTTTGGTTTCCCCCACTCTCGATTTAACTACAGCAACAACTGCTACTTTAACATTTGATCATGCTTATAACCATTATAAAAAAGCCGATAATCACGAAAGTGAGTTAACCTTAGAAGTTAAAGAGGAAAATGGAGATTGGACGCCTATCGTAATTCCAAATTTCAATGACGGAAGTACATGGACTTATGTTTCTAATACAATCGATTTATCAGCTTATGCTGGTAAGAAAATGCAATTCGCATTCCATTATAAGAGTACGACCACAAATGCTTTAGGATGGCAAATAACGAAAGTAAAAGTCGTTGCCAATGGAGAAGGAGGAGGCACTGTTGATCCGAAACCGGAAGAAGCAAGCATCATTTTCGAAGAAAAATTTGGTACTCCTATACAAGAAGGGAAGTATTGGCCTAGTGTCGATTCATATACAGGTTGGACAAGCACAGGATTAACTTTCTCAGACCCTTATATGACAGGAAGTTATAGCAATGCAAACGTAAGGACAACAGGTACTTTAGATGGACATGTATGGTTCTCTGCCGGAAAATTATCAGCACTAAAAATAGAAGGTTTTAATACTAGTAATTACACTGATTTAAAACTTACTTATCAAATTACAGGAAATAAAGCAGGAACAGCAGATCTTTTATTGGTAAAATGTGGAGAACAATTAATAGAGGTTCCTCAAACCAATTTTGAGCAAAATTCATATGTAGAGATTCAACTTTCCAATTTAACACCAGGATTCACATCTATTGAATTTAAATCTGAAGAAAATATCAATACTATTGGATTGAGACTTGATAATGTTAAACTTACAGGTATTCTCAATTAACAAAAGTTTCCCCCAAAAAAGAGAACATGAAAAAGCTCTATAAAACTTTTTCATGTTCTCTTTCACCCCCTATAAAATAACACTAAACTAATAATTATTTTTTATGAAACACAAATTACTGTTCTTCATGGCATTCTTCCTTCCTTGCCTTGTCTTTGCACAAGGAAATGTAAGCGTGAAAGGAAGTGTGATCGGAGCAGTAAGCAATGACCCTATTCCAGGTGTAATTGTGACGGTGACAGAACTGAATCGCCAAGTCACAACCGACGCGGACGGAAACTTCACCATCCGAAATATTCAGCCGGGAACTTACGTCATTCAGCTTAACTCCGTAATGATTACGCCCAAGAGTGTCTCCATTGAAGTAGAAAACTTAGGCGTAACTGAACTAAAACCTATCCGAGTAACTGAACTTAACGCAAACGAAGACGTGTCTATGATTGGCATCATTGATGCCGGCATGGTGGATGACGACGTGGAAACCTCCGGGCAAGATGTCAGCTCTACCGTGATTCTGTCAAATGATATTTTCCTGAATAAAGCTGCCTATCAACTTTCACCCGCACGCTTCTCTCCACGTGGATACAACAGTACACAGGAGGTTAAATACATCAATGGCGTGGAATTCAACGACCAGAACAGAGGTGTATTCAACTATGCAGCAGTAGGCGCACTGAACGACATGACACGTAACGGTGATGTCACCAACTTCACAGCTCCTTCGTCCTTTACCTTTGGTGAGTTGGGAGGTACGGAAAACATCAACATGCGTGCCAGCAGCTATACTCCTGGAGGAAAGTTAACCTTAAGCTATACCAACCGAAACTATTATCTCCGTGGCATGTTTACCTACTCTACCGGACTGAAGGACAACGGATGGGCATTCACCACCTCTATTGGCGGACGCTATTCGAATGAAGGTAACATCGACGGAACTTTCTACAAGAACGTTTCTTTCGCCTTCTCTGCTGAAAAGCAATGGAAAGGAGGAGAACATAGTCTGTCAATGGTAGCTTTCGTATCACCGGTACAGCGTGGACAGCAAGGCAGTTCTTACCGCGAAGTGTATGAACTGACAGGAAACTACCTTTACAACCCGAACTGGGGATACCAGAACGGAGAAAAAAGAAATGCAAAGGTGGTAACGGCATTCGACCCGACTGCCATCATTTCGCACATCTGGAAAATCAACGATAATATGACGCTGACTACAGGTGTAGGAGCACATTATGCCCGCTACGGTAATACAGCCCTGAACTGGTACAATGCTCCTGACCCTCGCCCGGATTACTATCGCTACCTTCCTTCGTATTTTGAAGATGAAATGGTACAACTAAGATACAAAGAGTTGTGGCGTACTAACCAGACCAGCTTTACACAAATCAACTGGGATGACCTCTACCTGGCTAATGCCAACAACATTCGTAATGGTAACGAAGCAGCTGTTTACATGCTGGAAGAACGTCGCAGTGACTTGTTGGAAACGTCATTCAACTCTACTTTGAACGCACGCATGAGCCGTCATTTCGACATCACAGCCGGAGTCGGTGCACGTTACACTCAGTCACGCCAGTTCAAGACCGTAGCCGACCTGCTGGGAGCAGAATATGTGCTGGATATTGATAAGTTTGCAGAACAAGACTTCTCTGGTGATCCGGACAAAATTCAGAACGACTTGAACCGCCCGCAGAGAAAAGTATACGAAGAAGGAATTTTCGGTTACAACTATAACCTGAACATTTATTCACTGAATGCCTGGGTAGTGAATCAGTATCATTCACGTTATTGGGATTACTATTACGGAATGAAGCTGACTTATACCAGCTTCCAGCGTGATGGTAAAATGCGTAACGGACGTTATCCGGACAGTTCTTTCGGCAAAGGTGCGCGCCATCAGTTCACAGACTTAATGGTAAAGGGAGGACTGACCTACAAGTTCAACGGACGTCACATGATTAACGCCAACATCAGTTATGGAAGTGAAGCTCCGTTGCCCAATGAAGCATACGTATCACCGCGTATCACAGACCGCACCATTGATGACATGAAGAGCGGACGGGTTCTCTCTGCCGACATCAATTACATCTTCTCTACTCCTCACCTGGCCGGACGTATCGGAGTGTTCCAGACTAATTTCTATGACCAGATGGAACGCAACAGCTACTATGACGGCATTGAAGGAACATTCATCAACCACGTGTTGTATGGAGTAAACCGCATTCACAGAGGTATTGAGCTGGGAGCTACCTACAAACTGGATGACCATTGGAGCTTCGACTTGGCTGGAACCGTAGGTGAATATTATTACAGCAACAACCCTGACGGTATCAAGAACTCTGAAAACGGAAAGATTGTGGAAAGAGAACAAGTATACATGAAGGATGTTTACGTAGGTGGAGTTCCACAGATTGCCGGTACATTCGGAATCCGTTACTTCATCAAATACTGGTTCCTGGGAGCCAACCTGAACGGATTTGCACGCAACTACATCGAAGCTGCTCCCCTCCGCCGTCTGGCTTCAAGCTACACAGAAGTAACTCCGTATAACCAGTATTACGATGCCTTCAAGCAGTTGACCACACAAGAACGTTTCCCGGCAGCCTATACATTAGACTTGTCTATCGGAAAAATTTTCTACTTGCCTGGAAGACAATCTATCAACTTCAATCTTTCTCTGAACAATGTATTGAACAAGAAAGATATTTGTACCGGAGGATACGAACAGGGACGATTTGACCTTGACCATCCGGAACGCTTTGGAGGAAAATACTACTACATGCAGGGTATCAACTGCTTCCTGAATGTGAGCTACCGTTTTTAATCATTAACCTACATAAAACTCAGAATATATGAAACTTTTAAGAAATATCAGTCTGCCACTCATTGCCTCACTCGCTCTCTTTGCTTGTGAACGAGACTATGATGCTCCTCTCTTGACAGAACCTGAATACACAGGTCCGGCAGCCAATATCACGATTTCAGAATTGCGTACACAAAATGCAGCAGCTACTCAGGACGTTCCTATCATCATCACGCAAGACCAGGTACTCAAAGCCGTCATCACAGGTAACGATGAATCAGGAAACATCTTCAAGAAAATCTACTTGCAGGATGAAACGGGTGCCATTGAAATGGAAGTAGACCAAAGCAGTGTGTACAACTATTATCCGGTAGGCCAGACTGTATATGTAGACCTGAACGGATTGAGCATTTCTGTATACGGTGACGAACAACAGCTAGGACATCCAGAAGGATATTTATTCCGCACACCGTGGGAAGATTTCGAAAAACATGTCAGCAAAGACGGATGGGCTAATCCAGAAAATGCCAAGCCTGTTGTAATTGATGACATCAGTACCATCAACGCTGCTCCCGATAACTATAAATTCAAATTAGTGCAATTTACCGGAGTTACTTTCCAGAACGGTGGTAAGGGTATCTTTGCTCCAGAAGATGGTTATGGTGAAGAAAACATTACCGACAGTCATGGAAATACTATCATGATTCGTACCAGTAATTATGCCAGCTTTGCAGGTAATAAACTTCCGGAAGGGAAAGGTAATGTAACAGGTATCTTAGGAAGATTCAAAGGTACTTGGCAACTTACTCTACGTACTGCTAATGACGTAAGCGACTTTACCGGAAGCAATGAAGAAGGTGGAAATGAAGGTGGAGAAACTCCAAGTGGTGAAACTGTTTTATTCCAAGAATCTTTTGGTACTCCTGAAAAAAGTGGAAATTACTGGCCATATTTCAGTGATTATACTGGATTTGATAATCCTGCCAGCATGTTTGAGAACACATCTGAAGAAAAAGCATCTGTACGTATTGTAAGTAATCTTACGAATGTATGGTTCCCTGGAACAAAAGATGTAGCAATTGCTATCAAAAATATCAATGCACAAGGAAATACATCTGCTACTTTAGAATATCAAGTAGGCTCCAACGTATACAATGCTGGAGAAAAACAAGATTTAAAAACACTGAGAGTGAAATGCAATGGACAAGAATTAACCATTCCTAGTAAAGAAGTAACCGGTGATGACAAACAAGGAAATACTCCTTTCAAAATGACAATTGAAAATGTAACAATATCCGACAATACAACTTTAGAGTTCTATTGTACAACCTCAGAAAACACTTATGGTTTACGCTTATACAGCGTCAAACTCTATGTCCCAGGAAGTGGAAGTGGCAGCACCGGTGGTGATGGAGGTACAACCATTGAACCCACTCCAAGCAATTAATGCACACATCAAACCATGAAAGTTATGAATAAACGATTGCTTATTTTCACTTTGTTCATTACTTGTGTATATACCACCAGTCTGTTTGCACAAGACAGACTGGGTGTTTATGCAGCCGCATTCTATAATTTAGAAAACCTTTGGGATACGGTGGACGACCCTAACAACGAAGGGGATGATGATTTCACTCCGGAAGGAAAGTACGAATGGACCCAGACCAAGTATGAACAAAAGTTACAGAATATTGCCAAGGTAATCTCACAATTGGGAAGAGATTATTGTCCGGCAGGCCCTGCTATCATCGGTATCTCGGAAGTGGAAAACCGGAAAGTTTTGGAAGACCTGACAAAAACTGCTCCCATCAGTGGAACGGGATATGAAATCGTACATTTCGAATCGCCCGACCACAGAGGTATTGACGTAGCAGCCTTGTACAACCCGAAACTGTTCAAGCTGATTGATGCCAGAACCTATCCTTTCAACAAGCCGGATATGCCGCACTATAAAACCCGCGACATTCTACTGGTTAGTGGTATACTGGCCGGGGAACCGTTTCACCTGATTGTAAATCACTGGCCTTCACGCTACGGTGGCTCCGCTTCTTCTCCGCTGAGAGAATTTGCTGCCAGCATCGTAAAACACATTGGCGATTCTATCCATGCACAGAACCCGGAAGCAAAAGTGCTCATTGTGGGTGACTTGAATGATGACCCGTTCAACAAGAGCTGTAGCGAGGTATTGGGCGCTAAAAAGAACATCAAGGAGGTAAAACCTGACGGATATTACAATGCTACCTGGAAATTGTACGATCAGGGTATCGGTTCTCTCTGCTACCAGAACCAATGGAATTTGTTCGACCAACAGATTATATCAGGTAACCTGATTGGCAAAGACCGCAGCACATTGAAATTCTGGAAGAGCGAAGTATTCAACCGTCCATTCCTGCTTCAAAAGGAAGGGAAATACAAAGGGTATCCACTTCGTACATTCTCGGGTACTACATTCCAGAATGGATTCAGCGACCACTTACCGACCCTCACCTATTTTGTCAAGGTAATGAAGTAAGAAAAAAACATATCTCTTATAAAGAAAACCGTTCCGTCCACACAATCGGAACGGCTTTCTTATTTCATTTAAAACCTCTTCAAATGCCCTTTAAACTACTACGTAGTAGTTCCTCCGTTACCTCGTAGTAACAGACCGACTACTACGCGGTAATTCATTCATTACTACGTAGTAAAATTTCCTCCAAATCTTCCGGCACATAGACCTTGCCGCTAAACTGCGAAGCTGCTTCTGCCGTATAGCGCTCTTGACGAGTAGCCAGCGTCTTGTCTTCCGTGTGATACAGCAGCAGATTCTTCACTCCGAGCTGAGCAGCCAACCGTCCGGCATCCAAAGCCGTGCTATGATGCTTCTCGTAGGGTTTGAACCGTTCCCGGTCTTCATACAAGCAGAACGCCTCACACAGCAGCCAGTCGGCTCCTTCCACATACATCTGGTTGCATGCATTATAGGGTTCATCACCCAGGCAAACCAGCGATTGTCCATCAGGAAGACAGGTACGGAAACCAAACTGTTTCTCCTTTGTAGAAGCGATGTCAAAGCATTCCACTTCCAGGCCGATGGCCTGAAATTTTTCTCCGCTCTTCACCTCACACAACAGTATCTCTTCTCCTAAGCGTGCCACAATCTTCTTGGGTAAAGTCATCCGGCAAATCCAGTCGAGCACTTGTACCACTTTGTCATGCCCATATATGCGCAGTTCGCCCTGATACTCTCCTTTCTGAATAGCCTGAGCCACCATGCGAATCATCCATATCACACCCAATATATGGTCGGTGTGTGCATGGGTCACAAATATCTCATGAATGCCCGACAAGGGGATATGTGCTTTCTGCAACTGCGACAGAATGCCATTGCCTCCTCCGGCATCCACTAAAAAGTATTTATCCTCCCGGCACAAAGCAAAACAGGTATTGTAGCAGGCTACGGTGGCCGCATTTCCCGTACCCAGCATAATAAGCTTCATCGAATTTTCCATACAATGTATCCTTTAAAACACAGGGCAAAGATACAAATTTTCTTCTTTTGTTTTTTTAACACATAAAGATTCTTACCACTATCCCCTTCTTTACTCAAAATAAGGCACTGAGATTTCAACATAAACATAAAATACAATAAGCCCCTTGCAGGAGACTTTTCCTATTCCTCACGTAAGACATTGAAAATTCGATTTTTCGGGTTGTTGTACTTTTACCAATAAGCCTGCACGGAAAATTACCTTTTATACATATTGTATGAACTACAAAAACATCACATCACGATATCGTATCAAATAAGATATTTACCCTATTGAACAATAAGGTTTTACAACCCACAAAAGCCCTATTGCATATATCAATAAAAAAAACGTCCTTTGCGGTGTAGACAGAAAAATGCTTATGGAATACACTGAACAATTAGCCAATAATCACATCTCAGTAGACTGCGTGGTCATCGGATTCGATGGAGAGAAACTAAAGGTGTTGCTCGTAAAAAGAATGGGGGAAGAAAGTGGAGAAGTTTTCCATGATATGAAGCTCCCCGGAAGCCTTATCTATATGGATGAGGACTTGGATGATGCAGCCAAACGAGTGCTTCGTGATTTGACTGGACTCAAGAACGTAGACCTGATGCAGTTCAAGGCGTTCGGTTCAAAGGACCGCACCAAGAATCCCAAAGATGTTCACTGGCTGGAAAGAGCCGAAAAGGCCAAAGTGGAACGAATCGTGACCATCGCCTACTTTGCCATGGTAAAAATAGATAAGACCCTCAACAAGAACTTGGATGAATACAAGGCAGAATGGGTGGCACTGGAAGAAGTGAAGGACCTGGCATTCGATCACAATCTGATTATTGCAGAAGCCATGAAGTTTATCCGGCAGCACATCGAATTCAACCCGTCGTGCATCTTCGAACTGCTTCCACGGAAATTTACCGCCCTGCAACTGCGAATGCTGTATGAGGTGATTTACGGCAAGGCATTGGATGTACGCAACTTCCATAAGAAGATTTCCATGATGGAATACATCGTGCCGACGGAAGAATACGAACAGGGAGTATCTCACCGGGCCGCAAGGTATTACCGGTTTGACCGGAAAATCTACAACAAGACAAGAAGATAATTTTAAAAGACTATATAACGATGTACGTATTAGGTTATGACATAGGAAGCTCGTCAGTAAAGGCGAGTCTGGTCAATGTAGAAAGCGGAAAATGTGCAGCATCTGCCTTTTTCCCGAAAACAGAAGCGCCTATCCTCGCTGTCAAACAGGGATGGGCTGAACAGGACCCGCAGAGCTGGTGGGATAATTTGAAACTGGCTACACAAGCCGTTCTCACTGCTTCTGGTGCAAAAGCAGAAGAAATCAAGGCTATCGGTATTTCTTATCAGATGCACGGTCTGGTCTGCGTGGACAAGAACCAGCAGGTGCTACGTCCTTCTATTATATGGTGTGACTCCAGAGCTGTACCTTACGGTCAGAAAGCATTTCAGACATTGGGAGAAGCACAATGCTTGTCACACTTGTTGAACTCACCGGGCAACTTCACGGCTTCCAAACTGGCTTGGGTAAAGGAAAACGAACCGGAAGTTTATGAACGCATCTATAAGGTGATGCTTCCGGGTGACTATATCGCCATGCGACTGACAGGAGAAATCTGCACGACAGTTTCCGGATTGTCGGAAGGTATGTTCTGGGATTTCAAGGAAAACAAAGTAGCTGATTTCTTACTGGATTATTACGGTATCGACGCATCCTTGCTGGCTGACATCCGTCCGACTTTCTCCGAACAGGGTAAAGTAACGGAAAAAGTAGCTGCCGAGTTAGGACTGAAAGCCGGTACTCCGGTAACTTACCGCGCCGGTGACCAGCCGAACAACGCTCTTTCTCTGAATGTATTCAATCCGGGTGAAATTGCTTCTACAGCTGGAACATCCGGAGTAGTATACGGAGTGAACGGTAGTGTCAACTACGACCCGCAGTCACGTGTCAATACATTTGCACACGTCAACCACACTGCTTCACAGACCCGTCTGGGCGTATTGCTCTGCATCAACGGTACGGGTATCCTCAATTCGTGGATGAAACGCACATTGGCTTCCGACCTCAGCTATGCAGAAATGAACGAGGTTGCCGCTCAGGCTCCTATCGGTGCTGCCGGCATCAGCATCCTTCCGTTTGGTAACGGAGCTGAACGTATGTTGCAGAATCAGGAAACCGGATGTTCTATTCAGGGTGTCAACTTCAACCTGCATAACCGCAGTCACCTGCTTCGTGCCGCTCAGGAAGGCATCGTATTCTCTTTCCGTTACGGTATCGACATCATGAAGGGCATGGGAATGGATGTACAGAAGATTCACGCCGGACATGCCAACATGTTCCTGAGTCCGCTGTTCCGTGACACACTGGCCGGAGTCACAGGTGCTACCATCGAACTCTATGACACCGACGGTTCAGTAGGAGCTGCCAAGGGAGCCGGAATGGGTGCAGGTATCTACCGCGACAATGTGGAAGCTTTTGCTACTCTCGACAAACTGGCTGTCATCGAACCGAAGGCAGCCGACGAAGCGGCATACGCCGACGCATACGCACGTTGGAAAGAATGTCTCGAAAAATCAACAAACAATTAAATATAACAATTCATTAACTTATAAAACAAAGATATTATGGCAACAAAAGAGTACTTTCCGGGTATTGGAAAAATCAAATTTGAAGGTGTAGAGAGCAAGAATCCGATGGCTTTCCGTTATTATGATGCAGAAAAAGTCATCCTGGGCAAACCGATGAAAGAATGGTTGAAATTCGCTATGGCATGGTGGCACACATTGTGCGCTGAAGGTGGCGACCAGTTCGGTGGCGGAACAAAGAGCTTCCCATGGAAAGGAAATCCTGACAAAGTACAGGCTGCAAAAGATAAAGCAGATGCAGGTTTTGAATTCATGCAGAAAATCGGTATCGAATACTACTGCTTCCACGATGTAGACTTGTGCGACGAAGCTGCTACTATCGAAGAATACGAAGCTAACTTGAAAGAAGTGGTAGCTTACCTGAAACAGAAACAGGCTGAAACTGGTATCAAACTGTTGTGGGGTACTGCCAACGTATT
>ENA-OZGV01000888-OZGV01000888.1-human-gut-metagenome-genome-assembly--contig:-NODE-888-length-14800-cov-9.515497_pt1 | contig 14800 bp, 19 predicted proteins | sample MGYA00245120_ERZ653665 | MGnify/ENA primary metagenome ERZ653665 (study PRJEB26926, sample SAMN06165250) | human gut metagenome | biome: ENVO:00009003; feature: ENVO:2100002; material: ENVO:00002003... | reverse complement strand
TGACCATATTTATTGTTTTATATGTTACTTCTCTATTAGTTCTGCAAACTTGAATTTACAGTTCTTCCATCATTCCCCATCTTCAACGCCATAACAAGAGTTCCGGCTGCCATCACAAAGACACCAATTTCAATCACATAGATGGGAAAAAGCGCCGGACCTGCCACGGCAAAGAAGTCCACGATAAAATGAATCCCATATGCAAGAACCGCTGTAAAAGCCGCTGTCCTGCATTTGCCTGCCTTTACTGCCCGATAGATCAGCAGTGACAACCCGATATGCAGAATGATGGCACTGATTCTTTCGATTCCGCTTACAAAAAAGAGTGGTGCCGGTGTTGTCCATAGGGCCGACAGCTGTGACACGGTCTGGTTTGCAGACTCAGCAGGAAGTGCCGCCAGCGTATTCTGCATGGCTCCGCTGTTGATCATCAGCATGGACACAAGATTACTGATTCCGGAGAGTCCTCCGAGCAGAATGGCCTCCACACCGCCATGCCCGATTCCATACATCAGTGCATTTGGAAAATCCAGCCATTTCTTCATCCAGAACTTCATGGCAATCAGTCTTCCGGTCTCTTCAAAAACCGCTGCAGCCAAAGCCGCGTACACATAGTAAAGCCATGGCCTGCTCTGTGCGTTCAGTCCGCAGAACTGAATGACAAGAACATGCAGCAGCTGCTCCAACAGCATGGCAAACAGCAGATAGGTTCCTGCTCCGATAAAGAACGAGGAAATCCTTGCCTTAAGCTTCACCCTTCCTACAATGAACAAAGCAATCGGTACCCCCATCGAGAGGACAACGGAGCAGATAACTCCCACTATCGCCAGACCTGATATTGTGTTCAATTCCATCTTTATACCTCCCTGATTCTCAAAAAATTCCTTTATTGTATTTGAACTGTCCATACAATATAAAGCCTAATCCGACAATAACTGCTGGAAGAATGATATAATCTATAATTATTTCACTCCAAAAAGAAACAATAAAACCTAATACAAGAGATATTCCTATAATCAGCGTTCCTGTGCCGACTGTTTTTCCATACGTTGGTATATCTTCTTCCTTTACTTTTCGCCTGTTATAAGAGTGAATTGTGCTGATATTGCCTTTGATATTTACAATTCCCATAACAGATATGAACACTCCTAAAATCAACATTATAATATTTTCCATAATGACCTCCTAAAAATAGAATAGTTCCTCAAATTTTTTGTCCAATGCAATACAAAGAATTAGAGCCAATTTTGCAGTTGGATTAAACTGTCCTGTTTCAATAGAACTAATGGTATTTCTTGATACCCCTACCATTTCTGCAAGCTGAGCTTGAGAAAGATTTGCTTCTGTGCGAACTTCCTTTAAGTGATTTTTCAGTTGTAATTGTTCTTTCATATTCTCACCTCTAAAAGGTGGCTAACAAATCCAACAAATGCCAAAATGGAAAGCACAAAAAACAGAACGGTCAAGACCAAATCACTCTTTCGCTTCATTTTGATAAAACGAACTAACCATTGTGTTGCAATAATGCTGAAGTATATAACCCACGGACTGTAAATCATAGTATGAGCAAGCACAGAAGATAACAGCGAAAGCAAACAACACACTAAAGCACCAACTCTGCTTGCGTGACTTCCGGCTTGATATACCACTTCCATTTCAGCCAAGTCCTTATTGCGATGTTCTTTTCTGCTTGCATTTAAGATTTCGTCCTTTTTCATAAAATCACCTCCACGCCAAGTTTTCTTTGCATTTTTTTATTATACACATACCAAGTTTTCTTGTCAATAGAGTTCATAAAAAAGCTACAACCGATATAAGATATAATAGGTAACTTTTCTACCACTTCGATTATACTCGCAACTTAATGACTTCTTGAATACTTGCCGAAAAAGAAAAACTGCCATCGGTATCTCTGTTCCAAATACCTTGATTGATGCAGAATAGGTATCATACACCATCAGGGAAATATCCCTGGCATAATTAGTTCTGTTATCAACCATAGTTAGAAGAATTCCTTCAATCTTTAGCTTTGGATTCAGCTGCTTCTTTACCCTTCCGATTGTCTTTATCAGCTGCTGTAAGCCTTTGACCGGAAGATATGCTGCCTGCACCGGTATCAGTACAGAATCTGCACATGCTAATGCGTTAATTGTCATCATTCCAAGTGAAGGCATACAATCAATAATGATGTAATCATAAAATTCTCTCAGCCTGTCTACCATAGATCTCAGGATCAGTTCTCTGCTCATGGCATTTACCAAAGACACCTCTATCGCTGATAATTCAATGTTGGCTGGGATAAGGTCCACGCCTTCCTTATGGTGTAAGATTGTCTTTTCTATATTCAGTTTTTCATCATTAACAATGTTCATCATCAGTGTTGCCAGAGAATACTCCATTTCATCCGGCTCCTCATAACCTAAGCTGATTGTAAGACTTCCCTGTGGATCTGCGTCTATCAGAAGCACTTTCTTTCCTTCCTTTGCCAATCCTATTCCAAGATTCACACATGATACTGTTTTACCTACTCCACCTTTTTGATTTGATACTGCTATTACTCTACACATATTCTGTTTCTCCTTTCCTAAATCCAGTTACTATTTCTCCATAATTTCAATATTTCCAATATTTCTCTACGCATCTGTTCCGATGTATAGGTTGATGGGAAAAATCTGTATAATTGTTCATTCTTAAAAACTACTCTGTCTGCTTCCTTCTGTTTTATCTCTCCAAGGATTCCTTCCGCTTCGCTTTCTGTAAGCTTTCCAGCCTCACTTAATTTCTTAATCCTTATTGCCTGCGAAAGCGATGGCGTACACTGGGTTGCCTCCATTGCATCAATAATTTCCTGCTGTTCTTTCTTTTTCAGATAAGATAACTGCACTGCCGGGGTAAATCCCATTGATCCTTCATCCACCTTATCTAATAGAGCCGGTATCAGTTCTGTCATTTTGATATAACGCTGGACCTGCTTTGCACTGTCTCCACAAAGTTCTCCGATCACATCAATACTTCTCTTTCCTGTATTGTGGTCAACTTGACCACAATTCTTTCTGCCTGCTTTCTTTTTAATGGCATCATATTTCATCTTGTAAGCATATGCTTTTTCACTTGGCGTAATCTGCTCTCTCTGTAAATTAGAATCCGCCATAGTCACTACAGCCTCATCATCCTGCATCATGCGGATAATCACAGGAATTTTCTTATACCCTAGTCGCTCCGCTGCATATTTCCTTCTGTGACCTGAAATGATTTCATAGTAACCTTCTTTTCTCGGCCGGACGATCAATGGATTAAGAACTCCATATTTCTTAATACTGTCCTGTAGTTCAATCATCTGACTGTCACCGATCACCTTGAATGGATGATTCGTAAAAGTTCTTAACCGCTCCATTTCAATTTCAACTACTTTTTCATCCGAATCTCTGATATCCGTCTTTTGTAGCACGAAATGGTAGTTCTTCGTTTTCCATAATCAAATCACACGCTGTCCCACCGATGATGACATATTGATTTTCAAAACCTTGAAATCTTTCCTTAAATTTTGTAAATCCACTGACCATTACTCATGCAACCTTCTTTCCTGCAATTCATCTACTGCTTCTTCAATTCTTTCATCATTTGTATCTTTAAAAGATAAAACAAGTGAAATATCATCAGCACTGTTATCCTCTGAAAATTGTTTTGGGTTGTATGCCCATAATTCAAGTCTGACCTGTTTATCCGGGTCTATCAATTCATCAGTCAGCAAGGCTTTATCATAATCTTTCTCACTAATTGCATAGGTAACAACTCGGCTTGGATTTAGCATTGTTTTTTCAGAAAGTGCCGTTTCCCCTGCAAAGACCATATTTTCTGTAACTTGCGTCTTATCTATATATCCTGTTTTTCGAACAGGAGTCGTCAAATATACTTTTGCTTTTTCAAATAATTCATCTCGCTTATATTTTGACTCAATAAACTTATTAACACCGTCTTTTGCTACAAGAAACAAATCTGTCGTTTCCAACTGCTTCACTGCTCTGGTCAAGGTCATTGCTGTAAACGGAAGCACTTTTCCGGCTTCTGAAGTATACAATCGTTTTTTCTTACTGTACAGATAAAATAAAAACAACTGCTGCGTGGAGTAAACAAACTTACCAGTCAGCTTTTGGGGTTCTTTTTCATCAGAAAGCATTGTCCCAATGAAAGGAAGAAAGACCTGCTTATCAGTAATAAACGGTATATTATTTTCTATAAGACTTTTTCTTCGATAATTTGATACCGTTGTAAGTTCAAATACGACTGGCACATTATCAATCTGCTGTATTTTTACAATTTGTTTTTTCAATGCCGGAAGTGTGGCAAGTTCTTCTGTTGGAGCAAGCATTATACAGCGTCTGTTTCCAATATATGCTGTATGAAAATCATAACTCCCTGCAATATAAACAGGCAAAGAATCCTGATGATTCCATGCTTCATATTTTATAGAAATCCCGAATACGCTTGTAAGCATATTTCTCATTCTCCTTTTAACTCAATTTGTTTTATTTTAACTTAGTCAATGTTATAAGTTAAGTTTTTGAGTTATTTTGAATTTATATTTCCTTTTTCCGTGACATGCTAAAGTCGCTATCATCAGAAATAAAGGCTTAGTGAATGACTTATTCTACCATACTTTTTCATTTGAGCCGAAGGTAATATCATAAGGTGTAAGCGGTAAATTCTCCTCCGACCACTCCGAAACAAGCTCCGGGTGTACTTCTGCCAAACTGTTATTCATAGTCAAACCGAGGCCTACTTGTGCTTAGAGTATATGAAGTTTTAGCTTTTGTCTTGTAGTTTACGAATATCCGAAAATCAAAAAGCCCTTTGAGAAAAGGATTTCTCCTCTCTCAAAGGGAAAGTTGGCAAACTTGAATTTCATAAATTCACATATTAAGAATTTAATTTACGTCTATTGCCCTGTAAACTACTTTAAATTCCTCACAAAGAATACTTGTTTGTCCATTGAATTCAAGCTCTGTTTCTGCAAATTCTTCTGCAAAGAAATCTTCATGAACATCTCTCCAGTATGCAAGACTTCGGTCTCCTTCCCCTTCCTTGTAAGCGTGTTCCTTTGATACTTCATCAAATGGAACCACTGTAGTCTTAGTGGTTTGAATAACACAAACTGCCTCATCCTTTGAGTTTAAAATAATACTATAATCACCCGACTGTGGTAATGGATCTTCTTCTCCTTCCATAAAATATAGATCATATGCAGATGCAGTTGCAGTCTTAATTCCCGTTAATACAAGGTCTGCCAGCTGATCAGGTGCATCTCCAAATCCCCACGCCTTATAAGGAGTATCAATATCTATATTCTCTTTCTCGCAATATGATTTCCATAATTCTTCTGCTCTCATAATGCTCCAATCTGTAACTTCCGATTTTAATTTATCTACTCTAAAGTTAGTAACTCATAAGTTACTTCTATATTGATGTAATAAAATAAATAACTTGCAAAGTCAAGTAAACTATCTATAATTTCTTTTCGTTGGCAATATCCCAGCAATATTTCTAAAACTCCAAACTATCCGCATTAAGCAGAAAATACTTCATTCCCATGATTACAAAGCCTTCCTCATTTCTCCAAGGCTTTTTTGTTCCGTTTACTACCACGATCTTTTTAAATGAATCAGGGATATTTCTAAATGAATTAAATTCCTGCTTCTGCTTTTCCTCAGAGGTCATATCATAAGCCACCTGAATATAATATCTCTGACTCCCCTGATTGACCACAAAATCAACTTCAAACTGCTTTCGAGTTGTTTTTCCTTCATCATTTTTCGCATACGCCTCTACAATACCAACATCCACATTATAACCTCTGATAAGCAGCTCATTGTAAACAATATTTTCCATGATATGAGTAGGTTCCTGCTGTCTAAAATTCAATCTTGCATTTCTAAGTCCCACATATTTTCTACCTTTAATATCATATCTGGCAGCGGGAATGAATGCTCACCTTGCAAAGCCTGTAAAAATCGAAAATGTAAAGAAAATTTTGTGCGATTATTCGGTATAGCGATTAGGATTTCTCGAATCCGTAAACCCATTTTCCACGTAAGAACAGATACAGAAAAATCACGGAGCTGATACCCCAAGTCAATGGGTATGCCCAGAAAATCACTCGTATATCCGGGAGAATACGAACTGCCACAGTAATGTAGCTTACGCGAAACAGGCACCAGTCACAGAGCATAACGATCATCGGAACGGATGCGTTACCTGATCCACGAAGTATTGCTGCGATGCAATGAGAAAACGCCAGCAGACAATAAAATAACGCAATTGTTCTGGACTGCATGACTCCATAATGTACAACATCAGGATCTCTGTTAAACGCTGTGATCAGTACCGGTGCTGCCACATATATGATAATACCGATCAACTCTGCAATAGTAATCGAGCAGAAAACTCCAAATCTTGCTCCCTTTTTCGCCCGGTCATACTGTTTTGCACCCAGATTCTGACTGACAAAGGTTGTCAGAGCCATTGTAAAACAGGTCACCGGCAAAAAGGCGAATCCCTCTATCTTGGAGTAGGAACCACATCCTGCCATCGCCATTTTTCCAAATGCATTTATATTTGACTGTACAAAGACGTTCGCGATCGCGATCACTGAATTCTGAAAACCGGATGGTACACCATTCTGGATGATCTGCTTCAGCATAGAACTGTCAAAACGAATCTCTCGCAATTCCAGACGGTATTCTTCTTCCACACGCAGCAGATGAACCATACAGAGCAGTGCACTGACAAACTGTGAAATTGCGGTTGCAAGTGCTGCTGATCCGACTCCCATGCCAAGACCTGCGATAAAGAAAATATCCAGAACGACATTGACACAGGAAGAAATAATCAGATATATCAGTGGATGGCGTCCATCACCGACCGACTGCAGAACTCCAACAAAGATATTGTACATGACAACACCCATAGACCCTGCAAAATATGTACGGAAATACACAATAGATTCCGGGAGCACATCCGCAGGAGTTCCCATCAATACCAGGATCTTTGGTGCCAGAAGCATTCCCAAAACTGTCAGCACAGCACCGGCCACAAGTCCAAATGCAACCGTTGTATGGATTGCCTTTTGCAGGCAGTCTCTTTTTTTGGCTCCGTAATATCGTGCAATAACAACACCTGCACCCATGGCAATGCCGTTAATAAAACCTACCATCAGAAAAATCAGATTTCCAGATGAACTGACTGCCGCCAGTGCATTACTTCCTAGAAAATTTCCTACGATCAGGGAATCAGCAGTATTATACAATTGCTGGAACAGATTTCCCAGAAACAATGGAATTGCAAAAAAAATGATCTTTTGGGAGATACTTCCCTCTGTCATTCTCAGACTCTTTTTCATAGTTAAAATTACTCTTCCCTTTCCTGTGTTCTTTGAATCAATAGAGATGAAGGACTGCTCTTCGTGATAGTTGCCTCTCTACCTTATTATTTGTACCATACCACGCATATGTTGCTGATGTCAATGTAAAGACTGCTTGTAGAGCTGCGATAAAATATTTGGTTGGCGAAGTCGATTCGGTGAGGTCAGGTGGTTGTGAAAAAATAGAAAGATTTTCTTGAAGCGTGTGGATATTTATGATATTTTAAAAATTAGAAGAATAGTCATATAAGTAGGAAAAACTTTTCTAGAGGAGGTATTATGATGGTGGAAACAAAAGAAATTTCGGAATTGACACGGTCGAATCGAATTGCGATGCTGTCACATATCAGTACGGTAATGGTTATGGTATTTTTTATGATATGGGAAAGCGTAAGAGGTCAACTGTCTCCGGTATATATGACAATCGCTACGGTAGTTGGTGTCATACCTTTGATTGGAGAGGTGATTTGTTGGAAAGCTAATACGGAACATGCGATGATCAAACATCTGGTTTCCTATGGATTTGCATTGTTTTACACAATATGTCTTTTTACCTCACCGACAAATCTGATTTATGTATTTGTAATTCCGATGATTTTTGTTGTCGCCATTTACAGTGACACACGTTATCTTATTCTGATTAATACAGGTACCATATTAGAGAGTTTCATTGTTGTTGTGATTGGTGCGACAAAAGGCGGTTTTGGGTATAATGGAATCGAAGCAGCAGTTGTACAGATTGTTGTTATGATCATGGTTGGAGCAAATTCTGTTTTGACTTTAAAAGTGATTCGCGAAAACACAAGAAAGAGATTTGCAGAAGTGGCGCAGGCAAAAGCAGAGGCAGAAAATCTTCTGGAAAGGAATGAGGAACTTGGTCAGCAGCTTTCCGGCAATATTGCAGATATCAATGTTCGTTTCGAAAAGCTGACAGCGGCATCTAAGACAACGACTGAGGCAATGCAGGAAGTATCCGCAGGTGCTACTGATACCGCAGAACATGTGCAGAATCAGTTGGAACAGACACAGGCAATTCAGGATAAGGTGGATGAAGTTGCAGTCGCTGTGGAAGAAATCGGAAACAGCATGACGCTTACTCTGAAAGCGTTAGCGGAAGGCAAACAGGATATCGAGCACCTGGCATCGGAAGTTGAAGCTTCTGTTGATAATGGAACCGAGGTTACAGAAAAACTGGAAAATCTGAACAAGTATATGGATGAAATGAATTCCATTGTAGAACTGATTGGAGGAATTACGAACCAAACAAGTCTTCTTGCATTGAATGCGAGCATTGAAGCAGCCCGTGCCGGAGAGGCAGGAAGAGGATTTTCTGTCGTTGCAACAGAAATTTCCGGTATGGCAACGAGAACCAAAGAAGCAACCGTACATATTACAGAGTTGATCAGCAACGTGTCCAATGCAATCATGGAGGTGGTCGGTGTTGTCTCCAATATGGTAGATGGAATTAATGAAGAGAAGACTGGTGCATCAAATGCAGAAGAAAGCTTTGAAAGTATTGAGGACAATACGCGGGCAATTCAGAAAAATGCAGATACTCTTTCAAGAAGCATTTCCGAGTTGCAGAATGCAAATAAGGAAATTATAGATTCCATTCAGACAATCTCAGCGATTTCCCAGCAGGTATCGGCGCACGCAGGCGAGACGATGCAGGCAGAGGAAGAAAATTTGAATGTAATGCAGGATGTAAGTGCAATTATGCAGAAGCTGGCAACACTGGCTGCCCATTCATAAAGGAAAATAAACAAAAATCATTCATGCCCTTTATTAGCCTAATCGGATGCTCAACCGAACAAAAAGAGAAGAACCCCCAGCAGCTGGCACTACTGGGGGTTCATTTCATAATAGTATCATTATGGTATAATACACCAGTTTACAACTTTATAATTAATAGACTTGCTGACGAATCAGCTGTTTTAAAGCCTTTAGTTTAATGGTTCTTTTTCCTGCCAGGCACAGAAAATCTGCAAGTATTCCGGGAAAACCTTTATCTAAGAAAAAAATACAATATTAACATGAATATCATGAATATAATATTTGAGGCTGTAAATATTCCCAAATACTTCCCTCTCAGATTCCTGTTTTCTTTTGCAATATATTTGAAACTTATCAGGCTTGCCATGGATGCAATCAGAGTGCCGAGACCTCCAATATTGGTTCCGACAATTAAAGCCCGGTAATTATCTGTAAAGCCGGATAAAAGAAGCGCAGCGGGAACATTGCTCATAATCTGACTGGCAAGAACAGCAGTAAGTGTTTCCCTTCCTGCCATGATTGTTTCAAGAAAACTGCTGAATTGCGGAATCCTTCCAAGGTTGCCGATAAAAATAAATAATGCGATAAAGGTGGCAAGCAGGGAGTAATCCACCCTGCTTATATTTTCCCTGTTTCTTAGCAGCATATATATAAGAACCAATACAAGAGGAATCTGGTATGGAATGATACGTGCAACAGTGAGCAGGCAGATTGTAAATAAGATCAGGTAAGCGGCCAGGTATTCCATGTTAAGTTCTTTTCTGTCAGAGAATCCCAAAAGAGTTTTATCTTTTTCGGAACCGCATACGTGAGGTGCTTTGGCAGCGGCTACCTGTATCCATATCAGAAGAAGGATAAGTGCTGTGGCGGAATAGGGAAGCATCAGGGTTATTAATCCTGCCGCGGACATCCCTGCTCTGGCATATAGATAAAGGTTCTGCGGATTTCCGATTGGTGTGAGCATGCTTCCGAGATTAGCAGCGATTGTCTGCATGGCTACTATTTTAAGAAGCCAGTAATTGCCAAGTTCCTTTGGCAGTTTATGCACAATGATCAGTGCAAGAGGAACAAAAGTAATCAATGCCACATCATTGGTGATCACCATTGACAGGAAGAAACATAAGAGTACCAACAGCCTGATCACACCCACAGTTCCTGATGTTCCCATCAGCAATTTTTGGGCAAGTATATCAAAAACACCAACAGCCTTCAAACCAGCTACAATTGCCATCAAACAGAAGAGGAGCCCGAGAGTCCTGAAATCGATATAAGTAAAATAAGCCTTATCCGGTCTGACCCAGAACATAGAAAGAAGCGCCAGGATCACTGCAATTGACAAAACGGTTTCTTTCCTGAAAAAAACATATAATTTTTGTAGCATAATATTTCCTTTCCGGTCTGATACGACCCCATATAAGTATATCACAGAAACATCCAGAATAAGAAGAGTCAATATTTTGGTCGTCTCGTTTTTCTTTTATGCAGCTGGAAGGAATTTCGATTCCTTCATAGCTATATTGGGGATGTTTGGTTCTGTCAATAATCATTTTCGGATAAGAATCTCGAATCTGAAGCAGAGCATGGGAGTACTTGTTGCTCTTTTATCAAATTTTGTGTATATTATAGTACTGGTAGTGGGATACGTAGCGTGCAGGTGTTTGAGGCACTTTAGCGGTCTGCGATGATGAACCCAGGGCTGTACTCTGTACGGTGCAGGAAACTGCGGTTGTAAGACAGTGTAGATTATAGATAGCAGAATAAATTATAGATAGAAAGGAGTTTCAGGATTAAATATGGCAGAAATAAAGAACTCGGAATCAGATATGAGCACTCAGCAGAAAGCTGAGCTGGACAAAGAGAAAAGAAAAGAAGAGAAGAAAGAGGCAAAAAGAGCAAAAAGGCAGCACTACAGGGAACTGAATGAGCCACCAAGACTCACCGTGCTTGAGGAAGTGGGAAATGCAGTCACCCATGGAATAGGAGCAGGACTTGCCATAGCCGGCTTTGTCCTTCTTCTCCTGAAGTCAGACACAGGGCTCAAAGTGATGGCATCGTGTTTTTATGGAATATCACTGATATTGATGTTTCTTATGAGCTGCCTGTATCACTCATACAAATCCGGGCTAGCAGTCAAGCGTATCTGGAGAAGATTTGATTATTCCTCGATATATCTGCTGATAGGTGGAACATTTGCTCCGATGTACCTTGTGTACTGGGAAAATGTGCTTGGAATAGTGTTGTTCTGTGTGCAGTGGGCGCTCATCATAGCGGGGATCACCATCATATGTGTGTTCGGACCAGGCAGGTTCCGACCGATACACTATACGCTGTACTTCGTCATCGGATGGAGCGCCATCATGTTCATTCCAGACTGGTTCAGAAATGACAAGCCGCTTTTGGGATGGATCGTGGGCGGTGGTATTGTCTATACGCTCGGCATGATTCCATTTGTGAAGGACACCAAGGGGATGCACTTTATCTGGCATATCTTTGTGATGTTGGGGGCTGCGCTGCATTGGTTTGGAATGTACCTTTATGTGTATTAATAAAAGATAGATAAAAATGGGCCTATTTTCACAGTCCATTTTTCTGTTGCTAGAAGTTGATTACAGACATAAACAATGGTATCCTTTAGTCAGTTATAAACATGATGAGTAAATATTATAAATGCGAGGAGAAAATGCTATGGATAGAGTAGAGAAAATGCTTGGAAGAATGAAAGCAAGTAAATTATACAGATGTGTGGATTGGGATCCGGAGGATAAGGCGAAGGATCTGGTAGATAAGTTCAACAGTGCTTCGAGGTCTGAGACTATGACAAGAACCGGAGAATATCTTGGAAAATTATTTGCACACATGGGAAAGGAGTGTTATATAGAGCCACCTTTTTATTGTGACTATGGAACCAATATACACGTGGGAGATTATTTCTATGCAAATACAGGGCTGATAGTTCTGGATCAGTGTGATGTCATCATTGGAGATCATGCATTTCTGGGACCAAGGGTCAATATATACTGTGCATGTCATCCGATAGATGCGATGATCAGAAATACCGGTGTGGAGCTTGGCAAGCCGGTTACAATAGGCGATAATGTATGGATCGGTGGCAATACGGTCATCAATCCGGGTGTGACCATAGGTTCAAATGTTGTCATAGGCTCAGGGTCGGTTGTCACAAAGGATATTCCGGATAGTGTGATAGCGGCAGGAAATCCATGTAAAGTCATAAGACCGATAACAAATAAAGATAGGGAATATTGGCTTAAGCAGCTAGAGGAATTTGAGGCAGACACAGGTGAGCAGGTAAAGCTGGAGCAGGACTGATTCAACATTGCTGCTGTGAGTTGAGATTCCAAAGCGTTTTTCTATACCACACATCCTAATGAAGATCCAATAAAAGTTATAAAAAAGATGAAACAGACTGATAACTTTAAGTTCGACGAGGCAAATGTTATGAATGAATTAGTATATAGAAATCTATCCGAAGATGAAAAACGACAAATATGTGCATGGAAATATGGCGGAGAATACGATTTGTATAATCTTCCTTCTTATGAAGAAATGCAAGTTCGACAGATAGGATTCATGAATCCCCAAAGGGAAAAAAATTATTATGGTTTTTGGGATGAAAGCATATTGGTAGGATTTGTCAATATATTGGAGGAAAAAGAAGAGATATTTATCGGAATAGGCGTAAATCCTGATTTGTGTAATAAACATTATGGTCAACGAATGCTCTCGATTACTTATGAGATTTCAAAAAAGTTATATCCTAACAAGCCGTTGTATCTGGAAGTTCGTACATGGAATATCAGAGCGGTAAAGTGCTATCAAAAAGCAGGATTTAGGATTGATGGACAAGCTTATGAGTTGACAACAGGAATTGGTACCGGAACATTCTATCGAATGATAAGAGAATAGGAAACAGCACATGAAATATGATAAGATAGTGGAAGCAATTTTCATAGAACGTCCCAATCGTTTTATTGCGCGGGTAAAGATTGACGGAGCGGAAGAGGTAGAATTGGTTCATGTAAAGAATACGGGCCGTTGTCGTGAATTATTGCTGCCAGGGGCGGAAGTGATTTTAGAAGATTGCATAGAAAAGAATCCAAATCGAAAGACACGTTATGATATGATTGTATTAAACCAGAGTATGCCTTTGGAAACAGCCGGATGGATTTCTATATGGAAAAAGGAAAGCAAAAATATCTAATGGAAGTCAAAGGCTGCACCCTTGAGATAGACGGAGTTGGATATTTTCCAGATGCCCCGACGGAAAGAGGAGTTAAGCATTTACGGGAACTTGCAGCTGCGTGCGGACAAGGATATAAATGCTTGATTGCATTTGTGATTCAAATGGAGGAAATCAGTGAAGTCAGGCCGAATACGGCAATGCATCCAGAATTTGGCATTGCACTGGAAGAGGCAAAGGACGCAGGCGTTGAGGTGCTTTCCCTGAAATGTCATGTTGGGATGGATAGGTTGGAAATCATAGGAGAAAATGAGCTTTGAGGGCAAGGCTCTAAGGGAGAGAGAAATCTATGATACGAGAAATTGAGAATAGAAGAAGTATAAGAAAATATAAGCCAGATGAGATCGAAAGAAAGTTAATTGAAGAGATCATATACAGTGCTTCCCTTGCACCATCTGCTAAAAACAGGCAGCCTTGGAAATTTATTGTATATCAGGGGAAAGAAAAAGATAAACTGGTTGATGTCATGCGTCATGGTATAAATTCAGAAAAAACGACTCATGAACTTATGCCGGAATGGGCATTTGCCATACCGGATGCTGAGAATACAGTCAGAATCATGCAGGAGGTCCCATGCCTTATAGCAGTGCTTAATACCAATCAGCATACTCCATTTGCAAGCATTGAAAATGAAAAGCGAATTGTTGAAATATGTGATTCGCTGTCCATAGGTGCAGCGATTGAAAATATGATTCTGACAGCAACAGGGTATGGATTAGGTACTTTGTGGATTGCAAATACTTGTTTTGCCTATAATGAGCTGATGGATTTTATCGGAACAGACAGCCAGTTGACAGGAATTGTTGCGGTTGGCTTTGCCGACGAAGCTCCGGACAAAAGACCGAGGAAACCCTTCGAAGAAATCGTTGAGTACAGATAGGTAAATCGTAATTTATTAAGGAGGATATGGATGAAACTGTTTTTATGTTCGCACTTTTCAAGTGTAGGAAGTTTGATAAAAGAAGAAATTGATAACAAGAAAGTCGCATTTATTCCCACAGCTTCGCTGCGTGAAGGCTATACCGGTTATGTCGGCTCGGCTCGAAAGCTATTCAATAAACTGGGAGCAACCGTAACGGAAATTGATATTTCAACGGAGGCTTATTTAACGATACAGTCCGTTTTTGAAGATGCGGATGTGATCTATTTTACTGGTGGAAATTCTTTCTTCCTTATGGATCAGCTCCGTAAAACGGGAACGGATAAGCTATTGAAGAAGGAATTGGAAAAGGGAAAACTGATGATCGGTGAATCGGCGGGTGCGATTATATGCGCTCCAACTATCCAATATATTGAACAAATGGATGAAAAGCCGGAGGACTACTCACAAGAAGATGATGCAGGGCTTGATT
>ENA-OZGV01000879-OZGV01000879.1-human-gut-metagenome-genome-assembly--contig:-NODE-879-length-14894-cov-8.974527_pt1 | contig 14894 bp, 13 predicted proteins | sample MGYA00245120_ERZ653665 | MGnify/ENA primary metagenome ERZ653665 (study PRJEB26926, sample SAMN06165250) | human gut metagenome | biome: ENVO:00009003; feature: ENVO:2100002; material: ENVO:00002003... | reverse complement strand
CTCCCCCAAGAGTCCACATCGACGGGGAGGTTTGGCACCTCGATGTCGGCTCATCACATCCTGGGGCTGTATTCGGTCCCAAGGGTTCGGCTGTTCGCCGATTAAAGTGGCACGCGAGCTGGGTTCAGAACGTCGTGAGACAGTTCGGTCCCTATCTGTTGCGGGCGTAAGAGATTTGAAGGGAGCTGTCCTTAGTACGAGAGGACCGGGATGGACAGACCTCTGGTGCACCAGTTGTCGTGCCAACGGCACAGCTGGGTAGCTACGTCTGGACGAGATAAACGCTGAAAGCATCTAAGTGTGAAACTCCCCCTAAGATAAGATCTCCCATCCATTAGGAGTAAGGGACGACAAAGACTATGTCGTTGATAGGTCGGAAGTGTAAGTGTAGTAATGCATTGAGCTGACCGATACTAATAACCCGAGGGCTTGACCTACAAGAACATTGCAGGCAAACCGCCTTGTGAATTCTTCATCCTCTGTTCGGTTTTGAAGGTGCAGACAAACCTTGAGCACCATTAGCTCAGCTGGTAGAGCACCTGACTCTTAATCAGGGTGTCCAGGGTTCGAGTCCCTGATGGTGTACCACCCTTGTGGTGTGCCACGAGGGTTCATAGTTGGTGTTTTTAACGGTGAGGGTCCACCCGTTCCCATTCCGAACACGGAAGTTAAGCTCACCAGTGCCGACAATACTTGTCTGGAGACGGACCGGGAAGATAGGTCAATGCCAACACAGAAGACCGCAGTCATTTGACTGCGGTCTTTTGCTATATCTGCACCGTTTTCCGCGCCGCTGTGATACAATGGCCCTGCCGTGGGATTTCAGACACGGCAGAAGAAAAATGCAGATCCGCTGTAACCTTTTGCATGCAGCGGACTCTTATAGACAGAACATCAGGATGGGAGGGGCAAGGATGGACACGTTCGACGTCATATTTACAACCTACAGTCCGCTCGTGTTCCGCTACCTGCGCTCCCTGAGCGGCGATGCGGCCGTCGCCGAAGAGCTCACGGCGGAGACCTTTTACCGCGCCTACACCCATTTTGATTCGTTTCGCGGCGACAGCAAGCTTGAGACGTGGCTGTGCGCCATTGCGAAAAACGCATACCTCAAGGACTGCCGGCGCAGCGCGCGCACGGTCGGCGCGGATGCGCTTGAGACCCAGCCAGCGGAGACGGACTTTGCCGAGCGCTTTCTTGACCGCGAGCAGGCGCAGCAGATCTACCGCCACGTGCACGAGCTGGGCGCGCAGTATAAGGAAGTGTTTTTGCTGCGCACGCTCGGCGAGCTGAGCTTCCGCGACATTGCGGACATCTTCGGCAAGTCCGAATCGTGGGCGAAGGTCACGTACTTTCGCGCCAAAAACAAAATCATCGAACGAATGGAGGGATCGACATGAACCCGATCACCTGCGGTATGGCGGCGGATCTGCTGCCGCTCTATCTGGACGGCTGCTGCAGCGCCGACAGCCGTGCGGCGCTCGAGGCGCACATGGACACCTGCCCGGCCTGCCGGGCGCAATATGCGCAGCTGCGGCGCGACCTGACGCCCGCTGCGCCCGCGGCGGAGGATCCCGGTACGGACGGGATCGCACACGCTCTGGCACGGAGAATGCGTCGCCGCAAGCGCTGCCTGCGCGCGCTCGGCGCGGTGCTGGGCGTGCTGCTGGCCGTGCTTCTTGTGTTCATCGGCAAGACCTTCGTGATCCTCGGCCAGCCGGGCGGCGCTGCGTCTGCCGCGTTCCCGGCCGGTGCGACCGACCTTGCCGCGCGTGAGGTCAGCGGTACGGCAGAGGAGGTCGGCGCGTATGTCTTTGCGACCGGTACGGCGCGGCTCGTCGTCGCAGCAGACGTGCTGCCGGATGCGCCCGTGACGGTGCGGCTCTGGCAGGTGCGCGAGACGCGCGAAAACACCATGGTCGCAACCTTGGACGCAAGGCACCGGTCGTGCATCTTCACGAATCTGCCGCCGCAGACGCTCTACGCAGTCACGGTGGACGGCGCGCCGGATGTGCAGCTCACCGTGCGCAGCCGGCTTACGTTCCGGGAGGCGTTTTCCCTCATGCTGCAGGAGCTGTGAGCAGGGATAGAAACCGGACAGAAATCGCGAAAGCCCCGCCGGAAAACCGGCGGGGCTTTTGGGGTGTTGCGAAAAGAAAGGGATCGGATCAGTATTTCTGCAGCGGGGCGTATTTCTCATGCAGCGCTTCCTCACGCTCGAGGTCGGACTCGATGCGTCTGTGGCGTGCGCGGATCTGCTCGTGGGTGTGCATATGCGGCACCTTGTACATGTGGTTCTCCTCGACAGCCTCGAACAGGTACGGGCCGACGAATGCGGGGTTCATGCCCTTGACGGTGATGTTGCTGTCGAACAGGCGGCGGCAATCCGCAGTCTGCTGTTTATTGGCAAGCTGAAAGACAGTCCGACAATGAGGGTGCTTATCCATGAGAAAAGCTCCCTTGTGCCTCCCGGACAGTCCCTTGCCTTTTCTCTGGGAGACGAGAAAGGCTTTGAGTGGATAGGGGCTTATGACATTACCGGACGAGCTTCATGCCGGGACAGACACCGCCAAGACCGAGAGCAAGACCGGACAGGCGCAAATACCCCCCGAGAGAATTTGAACACCCAACACCTGCGGGTCAAAGATATAGCAGGCTCAGAGTCGAAATTCCGACTCTGAGCCTGTTGAATTCTTGTTGTAATAGATGAAGCGGTGCTAAGGATGCGCAAAACAGATAATAGCACGCATCAGACGATTATGTACTTCAGATTGCTTTGCTCAAAGAGGCGAATCCAGTTTCCGCCTATATCGCCGTCTGTAATTACTATGTCGAAATCTGAAAGATTTGAGAACATGCAGGGACGCATTTTGCCGAACTTCGATGAGTCGACCAGTAGAATTCTTGTGGATGATGAGTTGATAGCCGCCTTTTTGTACATAAATTCATACGGCTCGATGCATGAAAGGTTTCCTTTTGAAGTTACTCCAGCTGCTGCCATAAAGCACTTGTTGATATTCAGTCTGGATATAAGCGCGACTCCTTCGGGAGAATCGAAAAGCTCGGTGTTCCTGTGGTAAAATCCGCCGCCGCAAATGAGAGAGATGTTGCTTCTGTTCTGGCAGGCAACCATAGTGTTCAGGGTGTAGCCCACTACCGTGATGGGAAAGTCCAGATTTAAGTGCTTGAGCATACACTCTGTGGTGGAACCCGTATCTATCAGAACGATATCATTCGGCTCAATGAGCTTGCAGGCCTCCAGACCGATTGCCTCCTTGCTGCCGGACATGCTCTGTCTCTCGTCGTGAATGAAATAGTCCTTCTTTATCTTCGAGCCATCCTGGTTATCATTCAGAATTGCAACGCCATTGATAACGGTGGTATATCCCTGCGCGGACAGCTCGTGCAAGTCTCGGCGTATGGTCATATCCGAGACTCCGATTTCCGAGGCAAGCGCGCTTATGGATTCACCTACTCTGTTTGCCAGGATGGAGAGAATACAGCTGATACGCTCGGGCTTGTTCTTCATATAAGCCTTCTCCTTTTCTGAACGGTATTTAACAAAATGCTCGTAATATTTTTAATTTATAACAAATTTATCACAGCGACAGAGAAAATTCAATAGCAACAAAGGGGGAATGCACCTTGATTTTAACAAAATTTGCAGATTTGCTTGGATACAGAGGCGCGGTAATACAATTATAAGCCGGATATTTCATCTGAAATGCGCTGAATTTCGCGTTATTCTGAGAAAATGTGCGTATTGGCAATCAGATAAATGATTTATGTTATACACCAAAGCGAAATGTTAACATACCAACAAAGCGTGTTAACAATCGCTGCCGATTAACAGCTAAAAAGAGCGGATGTTAAAAAAATGTTGGTTTTATACAAACAAAGAGATGGATATTATGAACTATTCACAAAAAAGTTTTGAAATATTGACGCAAATTTTTCTTTATGTTAGCATATGTTATATGATGAACAAAACTTGTGATAAATAAATATTTTCACAAAAGCTGAAAGGATATATAACATTGAAGAAAGAAGAAGTATACGGACACATTGACCATACGCTCCTCAAGGCGTTTAGCACAACAGAGCAGATTGAAGCCATTGCAGAGGAGGCGCTGAAATACGGCACTGCATCTATATGCATTCCGACAAGCTTTGTAAATTACATTCACAACAAATATAAGGATGTCAATATATGCACCGTAATTGGCTTTCCCCTCGGATATTCCACCACTCCAATCAAGGTTGCAGAGGCAAAGCAGGCAATTGAAGACGGCGCAAATGAAATCGATATGGTAATCAACATCGGCTGGGCAAAGGAGCATAAGTTTGATGCTGTTACCGAAGAGATCAAGGCCGTCAAAGCGGCGTGCAGGGACAAGATTCTGAAGGTTATAATTGAGACCTGCTATCTGACTGACGAGGAAAAAATCGCACTTTGCAAGTGCGTTTCGGATGCAAAGGCCGACTATATTAAGACCTCAACCGGATTTGGCACCGGTGGCGCAACGCTGGAGGATGTAAAGCTTTTGAAGGCCAATGTTGCACCTTATGTAAAAGTAAAGGCGGCAGGCGGTATGAAGACCAAGGCAGACCTTTTTGCATTCCTTGAGGCCGGTGCAGACAGACTCGGCACAAGCTCGGGCATAAAGCTTCTCAACGAATAATTTGTTGATGGTGATAACTGATGAGTAACCGTTTTCTTCTTGAAGCTAAAAACATAATTAAGACTTTCCCGCCTACTGTGGCATTGAATGATGTTCACTTTTGCCTGAGGCCCGGCGAAATCCACGGCCTGATGGGCGAGAACGGCTCAGGCAAGAGCACGATGTGTTCAATCGTTTCGGGCATTTATCCCTATGATTCAGGTGAACTCTTCCTGGATGGTGAGCCGTATTGCCCTAAGAATATGATTGACGCAGCAGCTAAGGGCGTTTGCATGATTGTTCAGGAGCAGGGGACCTTTGCGAGCACAACCGTTGCGGAAAACATATTCATCGGAAAAGAAAAGCAGTTTCATAACGGCATAAGGCTGGATACGAAAAAAATGGCGAATGCCGCACAGAAGATTCTTGATGAGCTTCAGATGCAGCACATTGACGCCAGAATGACCTGCGGCAGACTTTCCTTTGAGGACAGAAAGCTTGTAGAGATAGCAAGAGCAATGTATTCAGACCCAAAGGTTCTGATAATAGATGAGACGACCAGCGCACTTTCCAAGAACGGCCGCGATATTCTCTACGGCTTGATGGAAAAGATGAAGTCAGAAGGCAAGTCCGTAATCTTCATCTCACATGACATAGATGAGCTTATGGAAAAATGCGACTATCTGACGGTTTTCAGAGACGGCATTTACATTGACGAGGTGCCGAAGGAGAAATTCAATGCCGATCTGATCAAGCAGCTGATGGTTGGCAGAGAAATGGTCGGAGCCTACTATCGCGAGGATTTCAAGCCGAGCCATGAGGACGAGGTTGTCCTCTCGGTTGAGCATATTACGCAGGGAATCGTTACCGATGTCTCGTTCGAGGCGTATAAGGGCGAGATACTCGGAATAGGCGGCCTGAACGAGTGCGGTATGCACGAGTTGGGCAAGCTGATATTCGGTCTTGAACCGCGTACGATCGGCGTTACCAGGTATCATGGCGGCGTTGAGTTCAAAAATCCGACTGATGCAATGAAGCTGGGCATCGGCTACATTTCCAAGGACCGCGACAAAGAAGCAATTCTCACAGCAGCAAGCATTCGTGATAACATCTGCCTTCCGTCCCTGAGTAAGCTGCAGAAGGGCATATTCATCACGGATAAGAGAGAGAAGGAGTTTACGAATTCCTACATAAATACGCTCGAAATCAAAACCAGCGGAATGGAACAGCTTTGTATGCATCTGTCCGGCGGCAATAAGCAGAAGGTCGTTATTGCGAAATGGGTGGGCTTCGATGCCTCCGTTCTGATAATGGACTGTCCCACCAGAGGCATAGACATCGGCGTTAAAGCGGAGATTTACCGCATCATGGAAAAAATGAAAGCGGACGGCAGGACCATAATACTGATTTCCGAGGAGCTGCCTGAGCTGATAGGTATGAGCGACAGACTGCTTATCATGAAGGACGGCAAAATCACAAAAGAGTTTCAGAGAAGCAAAGAGTTGTCCGACAGAGATATTATTAATTACATGATATAGGTGATAGGTGCTTTCTAATGAAAACGGATATAAAAAAGCATGAAAACGGCGGGGCAAAAAGCTGGATCAAGGCGCACCTGTCTGACATTATTCCCGTATTAGGCCTCATATTAGTGTTGGTATTCTTCAATGCGGTCAGCGGCGGAAAAGTATTTACAAAGACAAACTTCAACACGCTGTTCAACGAGGCTTTCAGCCTTCTGATTGTTACATACGCATTGATTTTTGTTATGGCGCAGGGCAAAAACGATATGTCCCTGGGCGGCGTTGTGGCACTTGCGGCGGCACTTGCGGCACACGCATCATCTATAAGCGGCAATTTGGTCCTGCCGGTTGCGCTGCTGGTCGGACTGCTGTGCGGCCTGCTGAACGGCTTGATTGTTACGGAGTTTAGAATTGACTCGTTTATTGCTACAATAGCAATGTCCTTCATCCTGAAGGGCTTTGTTGAATTGCTGCTCCAGTCGGGTGTTCAGTCCATACCCATCAAGATGATGATGCTCGATTCTCAGCAGCTTAAAATCACAGTTGCGCTGGTATTCGGTATTATTAGCTTCATACTGTTTAAGTACACCATGTTCGGCAAGCATTGCCGCGCAATAGGCTCAAGGCTGGAAGTCTGCAGACAGTCCGGCGTAAGAGTAAAGCTCGTTCAGTACGGAAGCTATGTGTTCACGGGTTTGGCCTCCGGTCTTGTTGCATTCTTCTTCCTCATCCGCTCCGGTGCTGCTAATATCGGCACGGCAAGCAATTTGGAATTCAATGCGCTGCAGGCGCTGATGCTCGGCGGCGTGCTGATCACAGGCGGCTCGTCCGTTAAGTTCAGAAGTGCGGTAATCGGCAGCATCACGATGGCGGCACTTGCAAATGGTATGACCCTGTGGGGCGTTGAGACACTGACTCAGCAACTTATCAAGGGATTTATATTCCTTATTGTAATTGCGCTTACATTTGAAAGAAAGAGCGTAGAGGTAATCAAGTGAATTTTGTAATTCTCATTACCGGCAGAGTAATGAAAAGAAAAAGGAGAAAAAATATGAAGAAAGTCATCGCCCTCTTGCTGGCGGCAGTTATGGTGTTTGCACTTTGTGCATGCGGCCAGCAAGGCGCTGAGGGGAAAGATCCCGCAGCAAAACTTCCCGAGTTCAAGCTCGGCATCCCCATGGAAAACACCGCAAACCCTGCACAGTATTCCTACCTTGAGAACATGGTTTACCTGTGCGGCAACTTCCCCAACGGCGGCACCGCAGTTGCAGAAGCTGACGACCTGACCGACCCCGATCATATGATTTCCAGCGTTGAGAAACTTATCTCTGCAGGCTGCAATATGATCACCATCTGCCCCTGCAACGACACTATGCTCATCAAGGTTGCAAAGCTTTGCGAAGAGAACAAGGTTTACTGGGCAGTTGCATGGCGCGACATCCTCGACCCCGAGGTACGTGATGTTGTATACGCATCTCCCTACTTCTGCGGCACCGCAGTTCAGTCCGACCTGAACGCAGGCTATGCAGCAGTTAAGGCAATGGGCGAAGCAGGCATGAAGAAGATCGGCCTCATCTCTTTGGACAAGAGCAGCTCCTGCGCAGCACTTCGTGAAAAGGGCATGCAGAAGGCGCTTGACGAGTACGGCATGCAAGTTGTTGCTGAGGCAAGAGACCTCCAGCAGGCAGCTGACGCAGCACAGGCAGTTGAAAGCTTCATCGTTGCAAATCCCGACCTCGACGGTGTTTACATCGCTTGCTCCATGGGCATGAACATCCTCGACGGCACGCTCTCCGCGCTTGAGCAGTACGACCCCGACAACCACATCAAGATCAGCGTTATTGACTTCCTGACCGGACTCGACACCTGCTTCGAGAAGGATAGAATCATTTGCGCACAGGGCGGTATTTACATCCCCGTTCAGATTGCCTGCGGTATGCTCGAGATGAACGCAATCCTCAATGGCGGCCGCCTCGGTGGACAGGCATGGGATGTTCCCATCTCCTTCGGTGCAGTCGGCTCCGCTGAAGAGTTCAAGGATTACAGCAAGTTCTGCGAAGGAGCACTTCCTACTTACACCTTTGAAGAGCTGCAGAACCTGTTCATCACCTACAATCCCGATGTAACCGGTGAAGACATCATCGCTTGGGGTAATGCATTCAACCTCGCCGACATTTATGCTGCACATGCAGACCTCGCAGCACCCGTAAAGGGACCCAACGGCGTTGAATATGTTCCCTTTGCAAAGTAATTGCGTTCAATTAGCCTGAACTTAACACCACACAAATTCCGGGGGGAGGTTTATTCTCCCCCCGGCACTGAAAAAACCGTCACCCATCTCTGCGTTTTTGCTTTATATGTGTTATGAATGACGCACGTTTTCCCCTTATGAAAAGTAATGCAGCAGCTGCATTATTACTGACAATAATCGTTGTTAAAGGTTTACTGTTATGAAGGAAAAAAAGAACAATATATTTATCGTACTTGCCGTACCGGTGGTCATCTTTTTAATTCTGACTGCCTGCATAGATAATTACGGCTTCCATTCTCTGAAGATTGTTCTGTCTCAAGCCATTATCCCTACAACTCTGGGATATGCAATGTGCTTTACCAACGCAATTGGTATGTTCGATCTCAGCTGCGCATCTGCTATGATAATTGCTGCAATGATAGGAGGTTCTCTCGGAAACACAATGGGAATTCCCGGCCTCATCATCGGCTGCATAGCCGTTGGCGTTGTGCTGGGTGTAATTAACGGCACTGTGTACAAGCTGCTGAAGATTCCCTGTCTCATTGTATCTCTGGGCCTGCTGCTCATCTACGAGATACTTGCACAGAAAATCGGTCTCGGCGTCAGCAAGACAATTCCCGCTGATGTTGGCATTATCGGCAAATTCCCCTATAGTTTGATTATATTGGGAGCAAGCGCACTCTTGTTCTATTACATATACAATAAAACCTGCATTGCCTGCCACATTCGCGCGGTAGGTAATGAGGAGCTTCTCGCCAACGCACTTGGCGTCAATGCAATGAATACCAAGTATATGACCTTTGTGCTTGCCGGTATCTTTATCGGCATCACCGCAATCCTGCAGATTTCTTATGCAAACAGCATTACCACGGTTTCTTCCCTGAGGAGTATCTCGATGATATTCCAGCCTCTTATGGGCGTGCTGATTGCATTTGCAATTCAGGAATGGTGCAATCTGACGCTTGGTGTATTCATAAGCCAGTTCACCCTTTCCATGATGTTCAATGCATTGATTGCTCTGGGTGTCCCGAGCAAGATGCAGGATGTTGTGCTGGGTGTTATGCTCATAATCGTAATGGGTATTGCGCTGAACAACAAGCGTATCAGCGGATTCTTTGAAAGAAAAGCAAGAAGAAAAGAATTAATGAAAAGAGCCTAATTGAGTTCAATTAGGCTCTTTCAAAAACTTGCGCAAATTGAAAAGAGCATAAAAAGACATAGCTTACAGGCTGTGGCAGAATGAAGTCACGACACACCATCATTTGTAAAGAAGTATGTGCTTACGAAATGTTCGATATTCAGATATAAAATAAAGGAGCGCGATCATGGCATTCAGATATTCTGATAAATATAAGAAATACTCTCTTGATATGCATGTAAATGTAACGAGAGACGAATTCCTTAAGCAGTTTGACCCGGAGGCTCTTGCTAAGGACATTATCTCAACAGGTGCTGAGGCGGGAATGATGTACATTCAGTCCCATTACGGCTATTCCTACTGGCCTACAAAGGTTGGCGAAATGCACCCGGGTCTCATCGGAAATGAAGATGCATTCAAAAGGCTGTACGATGAAATGCACAAGGGCGGAATGGATGTTGATGTATACTTCAGCATGATTTATAACAACTGGGCATATGACCACCATCCCGAGTGGAGAATTAAAGACATAGACGGCCACTATTCGCGCGACAAGGGCAGAAGATTCGGCCTTTGCTGCCCGAACAGCGAGGGCTACAAAAAGTTCTGCAGAGACCAGATTGCAGATTTCACGGAATATGTAGGTCCCTATGAGGCGTTCTTTGCGGATATGACCTTCTGGCCCACAGTATGCTACTGCGACAATTGCAGAGCAAGATGGGAAAAGGAAGTCGGCGGAGAAATGCCGAGAATTGTCAATTGGAAGGACGAACGTTGGAAGCTTTTCCAGCGCAAGCGCGAGGAGTGGCTGCAGGACTATATGCAGTACATCTACGATTCCGTCAAGATGGTCAATCCCGGCGCAGTTGTCGAAATGCAGAACTCCACCATGCCGGGAAGCTGGATGATGGGCGTAACCGAGAATGCCACGATTGCAAGCGATGCAGTTTCCGGCGATTTGTATGGCGGTTTTTCTCAGCAGACCTTTGCCTGCAAAATGTACTACAATATGACGCCCAATCTGCCGTTCAACTATACTACCTCAAGGTGCGAGCCGTCTCTTGACGAGCATACCACCATTAAATCCGAGGTAATGATGAAGCTCCATGCAATGCTGTCATTTATCAATCACGGCAGCAACATATTTGTTGACGCAGTGGATATGACCGGCACATATGAACCGCTGGTGTACAGCCGCCTTAAGAATGTATATGATGATGCGGCAAAGTTTGAAAAGTATTTCTCAAAGGGCAAGCCCTGCACGGATATAGGCATATACTTCAATCTGCACGGCAAGTACGACGAGGAGATGCCGCCTATGGACATCTCTGAGAGCAAGAACATTAGCAGGGCAATACCGCATCTTGACAGCAGCATCAATGTCAGCGAAACGCTGCAGAGAGCGCATATACCCTACAGCGTGTATACCAGCTTCCACCCTGAGCAGTGGGGCAAAGCAAAAATGCTTATCGTGAGCGATGCGCCCAATATGAGCAAGGAAAATATGTCTGCGCTGAAGGCTTATGTCGAAGACGGCGGCATAGCGTATATCAGCGGTCACAGCGCACAGCCTCTGGTTGAGGAGATTTTCGGCGGAAAGATAACGGGACGTACCGACGAAACAATCACTTATATTGCCCCCGAGGATGAGGTGGCACCGCTGTTTGGTGAGTACAGCAGAAAATATCCTTTGACAGTGTACGACAGTGCGTATATTCTTGAAGGAGCAACGAACGGCAAGGTGCTTGCAAAGCTGACGCTGCCGTATTCACTGCAGGCAAGCTCATTCCTGGTGTGTGCAGACCTCGAGCTTCAGGTGGAAGCGGACCCGAATGACCCGCGCAATGAGAGTGCATCCATGCACTCAGACCCACCCGGAATCGCAACAGACTACCCTGCAATGATGGAAGCAGAGGTCGGCAAGGGCAAGATAATATGGGCATGTGCACCCTTTGAGAGCACAAGCCTGACACAGCCAAGAAAGGTATTCACATCATTTGTAAAGAAGTATGTGCCTGAGATGAGCTTCGCTTCAGACGATACGCCGTATGTGGTTGAGTATCAGCTGTGGGAGGATGAAGAGGGCAAATATCTGTCTGCAATCAACCTGCAGTACGCAGATGAGGTTCTGCCGGTATTTGACTTCAATATCTGCATAAGGACGGAAAAGCCTGCAAAGATAACCCGCGTATCAGACGGCAGGGAAATGGGCTTTGAGTATTCAGACGGCAAGCTTGTTCTGCACATTGACAGACTTGACCTTTACGAAATGTTCGATATTCAGATATAATTGTGATAGCTGCAGCGTGTCAGCAAAAGGAGAAAAGCAATGGAAAACAAAAAGATAGTAGTGTTTGGCAGCTATGTAACTGACCTTACCGGCAGAACCCCTAAGTTTCCCACAGAGGGCGAAACGGTAATGGGTGTGTCCTTCAAAAGCGGACCGGGAGGAAAGGGCTCCAACCAGGCGGTAGCTGCAAAGCGAGCCGGAGGCGATGTAACACTTGTAACCAGACTCGGTGAGGACGACTTCGGAAAGCTGGCACTTAATTTCTATGACAAAGAGGGAATCGATTCCTCAAAAATCATTGTTGATAAAAATTCTGACACAGGTGCTGCACTGATAATCGTAAACGAAGCGACTGGACAGAACGAAATCATTGTAATTATCGGTGCCTGCGGAGAGTTCAAGCCCGAGGAGGTTCAGGCGCTTAAAGAAACTGTCGCCTCAGCGGGAACGGTTCTCTGCCAGCTTGAAACAAATCCGGAGGCTACCTACAAGGTGCTTGATATGGCAAAGCAGGCAGGTGTGACGACTGTTTTTAATCCTGCACCGGCAAGAAAGCTGCCTGATGAGGTGTTGAACGGCATAGATTACATCACCCCCAACGAAACAGAAGCAGAAATTATAACAGGCATTGCAGTTACCGGTTATGAGAGCGCCTCAAAGGCGGCAGATGTTCTTCTCGGCAAGGGAGTTAAGAATGTTGTCATCACGCTCGGAAACAAGGGCTATTATGCCAAAAATGCACAGTCTGAGTTTACCGGTGCGCCGATTCAGGTAAATGTTGTTGATACAACGGGAGCAGGTGATGCCTTTAACGGCGGCTTTACTGCGGCGCTTGCGGCGGGAATGAGCTTTGAAGCTGCGCTTATATACGGCAATGTAACCGGCGGACTGGCGGTCGAAAAGCTCGGTACAGCACCGGCGATGCCTTATAAAGAAGAGATTATGGCAGCACTGAACAAGTAAATATTTGAAAAGGTGCAGACACTTGAACCTGTATGTTCAGAAATTCAAGGTCTGCACCGTTTTTTGCTGTAGAAGACGAGTATAGGTGAGGTTTAGCCGGTCCCGTCAAGATTTATGCGCAAAATTGTTTGCAGGCTCCGGCTGAATGAAGTCAGCCGGCAATGGAGGCGTCGTCCAAAGCTGCCTCCAAATGCTTCATGTTCATGTATTTCTTGCAGCCCAACTGGGTGCCCGCCGCGTGGCGAAGTCGGGCGCAGACCAGCATCAGGGCGGAGTTCCCGTCAGGGAATGTCCCCACCACACGGGTGCGGCGGCAGATCTCACGGTTCAGCCGCTCGATCACGTTGTTGGTACGGATGCGGGTCCAATGCTCGCTGGGAAAATCGCAGTAGGTCAGCGTTTCCTCTGTACAATTTTCTCGGACATAGTTTGCTGTCTCCTTTCAGAATGGTGTGTGGTAACTTCATTCTACCAGAGCCTGCATGCTATGTCTTCTTTTATGCGATTTTCAATTTGCGCAACTTATTGTACATTATCTTTGTCTGTGCACCGTGTCCATGTTTCCGCAGGTGCTACGATTACTCGCCATTGCCTGCCAAGCATGTATATTTTTGGGCGAATACATCTCTGCGACGTTCACATCGCCGTCAAATGGTGGTTATTTAGTCATTACTTTGTATATTTTTTAGATTGACCGGAGCTTTGAAAAGTTGTAGTATGGACATATCTAGATGATAGATGTCATTTTAGAATCCACGTTTAAGGAGGAACACACATGACAAACAAACCCATTGCGATCATTGGCGCCGGTAACGGCGGACAGACCACGGCTGCCTGGCTTGCCAATCAGGGTTACAAGACCAGAATCTTTGATGTGATGGAGGATACCGTTGCAAAACTCAATGAGCTGGGCGGCGTGAATATTTATGGCAATACTGATTACCCCGGCTTCGGCAAGATAGAGTTTGCGACTACCGATATGGAGAAGGCAATTGAGGGCTGTGAGCTCATCCTTCTGATTCTCCCGGAGAACTATCACGATTCCATCGCTGTAAAGATGGCCCCTTATCTCAAGGACGGTCAGATCGTCGTGCTCAATCCGGCTTCCGGCCTGGGCGCGATCTCCTTCAAAAAGGCGCTCACCGATGCCGGCTGCACGGCTGACGTGACGCTGGCCGTGACCTGCACACTGCTGTTTGCCGCGCGCATTAAAGAGACGGGCGATGTTCTTGTCACCGGCCAGAAGACGGAGCTGAGCATTGTTGCGTTCCCCGGCAACCGCAAGCAGATCGTTGAGGACGCAATGTATCCCGTGTTCAGCCAGCATATCTTTGCCAACAACATCATTGACACGGCCATGGAAAACCTCAACCTGGCGTTCCATCCGGGCCCGACGCTGTTGTACACGTCTCTCATTGAGCGCGGCATCACTTTCGATTACTACAACTCGATGACGCCGAGCCAGATCAAGCTCATCAAGGCCATCGACAAGGAGCGCATGGAGCTGTGCAGCATTTACCATGTCGATACGCCGAACGTCGAGGACAGCTTCGCGCGCATGTACAGCTATGAGGGCGATCTCTACGATATGCTGCGCAATGCCGAATGCTATAAGGGCATCAAGGGACCGAAATCGCTCAAGGTACGCTATCTGCTCGAGGACATTCCGTACAACCTGCGTTCGCTGCAGGCACTGGGTCAGATCGCCAAGATCAAGACGCCGGTCATCGACGCAGTTTGCACGCTTGGTGAGACGCTTGTCGGCGGCGACATGGACGAGGGCTATACGCTCAAGACGCTGGGCCTGAGCGAAGATATGACGGTCGACGAGTTCCTGAAGCTCGTCAATGGCTGATACGGAATTCATCTTTCATCAGGAGGTATAAGAGCATGACAAACAAACCCATTGCCATTATCGGCGCCGGCAACGGCGGCCAGACGACGGCTGCATGGCTGTCCAATCAGGGCTATCAGACCCGAATTTTCGACGTGATGGAAGACACGGTCGCAAAGCTCAATGAGCTCGGTGGCTGTCTCTTATACACATCTCCGAGCCCACGAGACGGAC
>ENA-OZGV01000875-OZGV01000875.1-human-gut-metagenome-genome-assembly--contig:-NODE-875-length-14932-cov-9.992539_pt1 | contig 14932 bp, 10 predicted proteins | sample MGYA00245120_ERZ653665 | MGnify/ENA primary metagenome ERZ653665 (study PRJEB26926, sample SAMN06165250) | human gut metagenome | biome: ENVO:00009003; feature: ENVO:2100002; material: ENVO:00002003... | reverse complement strand
AGATCGTCGGCAGCGTCAGATGTGTATAAGAGACAGTATTTAAACTGTGTTTCTCTATGGTAAAACCAAACTAAACGGTCAAAGCGATGGTGACTAGTTTACTTGTTGAAGCTTTTCGGAATTTTGTCAATACATTTTAGCATCTTCTATATTTGGTGAATTCTTTTTTGCAGCTTATAGATTAAAAGTTTACGAGCCGCAGTTTGATGGAGTGAGCGGCTGTTGCATTCTTGCAAACTCCGCCCATTTTTCGAACCATCAATCATTTAGTGCTGAATTCGGTTTTTTGCAGCTGTTCGCTGATTGCGTTTCGATTGCCTATTTTTGCAAGTAACCGAACAATATTTCGAATCGCTATGAGGTCTAATAGAAGAATTTTCGGTTCGCTTTCGTTTAAGTATTCGACCGCAATCATCACAGGCGCAAACTCTCCATTCTGCCCCATCCGCAAATGAGTCAATAAGTTGTTTGCGGATAGCCGAGGTAAGCAGTCCGCATGTTTTTAAATGAATTCCTTCCTGATCGAGAAAGACATTGTTTAGGAGATAATTGTATATTTGACAATCATTAGCGATACTGTCGAAAAGTTAAGATCGATTTTTAGATTTGCAAAAGAAATTGGCTACTGTATCGAAAGAGCCATTTCGATACTTGAATTACAAAATAAATCTGCATAAAACCTGTTGGTCGTCGCCTTATATAGAGGTATTAAGCGTTGTAGGACAGTAGCTTTAATAGTTTTGAAAGCACAATCGTTATTAGACGCATATTATTTAATTATTCCTATAAAAGGAGGTCGTAAATGTCAAGATATGATGAAAAAGAGATCGACAGGAAAATCGCTAGGGTTCTTCTGGAAATAGTTCTAAAAACGGATAAGTTGCATACAATCACTTATGGTGGTCTTGCTGATGAAGTAGAAAGAATTTTTGGTGCACCTAGACCATTTCCTATCACACTTCGGTGGCCATTAGGCCGTATGCAAAGGGCTTGCGCAGATTGCGAGTTACCACCACTCCCTACATTGGTGGTTAGCCGAAGCGAAAGCAGAAACTTACCTGGCCATGGGTATAAAACTGCTTACGATGAGTTTTATGACATTGCGCATGCCGATAAACCAGTTGCTGAGATTTTTGACAAGGAATTTAAAGAAATACAGAAACTTGTAGGTTCTTCCGCATGGGCACCTTTAATTAAACACTACGGCCTAGAGAAGGTGTTTTCTGAATTTATGAGCGATGCGGAATAAATGCTTCAGCTGTTGAGTAAGTAGTATCTTGTGTAATTCTTGTTTTGATGCATGTCGCCTGACCATTAATCATTTTCTACGGCATCGATGCTCTAATTAACCAAAGGCATTGCATTCAAATGTTTAGGAAGGGACTCATTATGGCAATAAATCCAAACAGCAAAGAGGGTCATGAGAAAATATTTGAAGTAATAAAGTGCTGCTTAGAGGAATTAGGGAAAGAAGCTGGACTTAATTCTAAACAATTGGAAAAATACTACGCTCCAGAGTCTAGGCGCAAATCTATGGAAAGTGTATTTAAACAATTTATTTTATCAGCGCAAAATTCATTTCGACGAACCAATGTTATTAAAGCTGGAATTAGTGATAAGAAAGGGGGAAATGAAGAAGAGATAAAAAGAATTCTGTACGAATATGATGTAAAGCGTGTAGCCGCTCTGAATGAACGCGATCTTTTGGAACGGTTTCGTGAAGCTTTCGCAGACAAGAACGGGAATTTCCCAGAATATACTTGGAGAATATGGACTTGTGCAGTAATTGATTCTGCTCGATTTCTTTCTACGTTTGACGGCGGCGCGAAATCATTCTATTCGGCAATAGATGATCTTCAGAAACAGGATCTAAATAATTCTGGAGTAATTGAATTTGTAGCTTCCAATATCAGGAATATGGGATTTGCGTTGGTGTGCGATGCTATAAAGGAGCTTGGATATGATTGCTACCCCAAGCCCGATCAGCACATAAAGGACGTTTGCAGTGAAATTGGTTTATGCAGTAAAAACGATATAAAAGCGTTTAAAGCTATTCAGGAGGTAGCAGAGTCTTGTAGCGAAACTCCATATAAAGTAGACAAGATGATCTGGCTTGTATGTACAGGTAATTTTTATAAGGATTTTGTCGACAAAGATGAAGAGAAGACCGTTGTCGTTGCTGGACAAAAGCGCGAGCTTATTAAAAGAATAAAAGAAGCTCTGGGTGCTGCGTCATCTGATTAATTTGCTGATTATTGTTTGTCTAGCGATCCTAGACAACTCAATCTTTAGAAGCACTGCTAGCTTAACTATTTACCGTAAGAGCCCTGGTTTTCGCCAGGGCTCTTATATTTCACCATCAATACAACAAGTGCTATATAAAATGGAATCAAGAGCTGTACGGCGGCGCCATAGCGAGGCCAGTACCATATAGGAGAAGCTATTACTAACGTTGCCAATAATGCCAAGGATGGTATCAGGGGAATAAGCCAACCCTTCCTTCCTGATAAGCAAAGCAAATAGATAGAAAAAATAATTCCCATAAAATGATTGAAATTGGCACGGAGTAATTATCCTGCGTGAATGCACCTCGTAAAGAATCATGGCCAAGTTTATTTTCGGCGTTTATTTGGTAAACATTTAGATCAGCGGCATAAGTGTTAGAAATATTTATGGGTACACCACCACTAATGTTCTTACATTCTCTGGGCAAAGGTTGATTTACTGCCCAGAAACCAAATGTTTGAAGTTCCCAGGGCTCAAAATATGCTCGTGGATTTTGAATAAATAAAGAAAACCAGTGATTAAAGAAGTCGTTTTCCAAAGCTTCATTATTAAACGAAGGGTTCCATTTTAGGTTGTCTGTGCAAGTGGGCGTATAAATAGCCTTATAACTTTCGTAGGGAAGCATGGAATTTAAATACTCTTTATCATTTTCAGTCATATCACCGTCTAATGCGGCAACGCGTGCTATCTGGTTTAGGGGTATTCCTACGCTTTCGACTTTTTCAGAAGGAGCAACATTCAAGGCTTTATAAACAAGGCTTGTGATAGCCATATAGCAAACTATTACACCGAGGCAAGATAAGACTACCTTAGGTATATATCGTTTAATACTTCTAGAGTGGCGTTTAACTATCTAAAAGACAGCGAAAGCTAATAAAAGCAGCCTATGATATATATGCTATTGTTGCGGCTGAAAGAAGCAATAAGCAACAATGCAATAAACATTGGCAGCCAAAGTTGGCTAGCGTTTAGAATTTTTCCATCAGATAAAACAAAATCCATTAGCAATATAGTTATAAATACAAGTGATGTTGAGAAGATAGGATCTTTCCATATTGCGATGGAATAAGTTGCGATGTAGGGAGAAAGCGAAAAACTAAAACAACAATTAGTTGCCAATATTTTTTAACGAACAACGCACTGTTATCCATCGAGATAAATAAGAAAAAGCGAAAGCCATGAAGCCCATTTGGATAAGACAGTAAATTACGCAACCACCAGTATTTCCAATGCCTACTATATTTTCTAATTTAAGGCACATCTTGATAAATTGTGCATACATATGAACGGAAATGATTGCTGTAAGTTGTCAGTCCCGTTGCTTGTGCGAGTGATGACAGAGTGTCTCCAAAGATAAAACCTGGTCAATAAATGAGAAGGTAAGGTATCCAGCAAATAAAGGGAATGAGAGACAAGAGTAAAGTTTTCTTAATATTGATTGAGAGTCAATTTTGAAAGCATTACCAGCGCATGGTGAGCTAATGAGCTTGTATAGCACCAAAGTAATTGTGAAAATGCTAGGAAATATCACAATAAATGCAGCAACATCCAATATAGAATAAGGCGAAATATAATTCTCATTTAATAATCCCCCATAGGAATTTCCAGAAATAATGATGTGATACCTCAAAATAAGCGAGAGATCAAAAAGAATTCTAAATACAAGGAATGAAATAAATTCTTACTTTTTTGGTTTAATTTTTTAGAGTGCATAAGTACTTTGTGGCAAATAAAGAGCCAAAAAGAAAGATGAGATAGCTAATATAGCGATAAAGGCGCCTTCCTTTAAAAAGCATGAGCTAGTGTTATTCATGTCTGACCGATCGTGCTTTTAACGTAGTGCTTTGATCTGAATTGCTAAAAATCATTATAGCCATATGCTTCTAATTAAATGTCTATTTGAGTAAATAGAAAGCATGCAATCTGAAACTATGTCATATTAAATCAGTATATTTGAAAAACGTGAGAGGCGTTTTTAGGTTAAATTTATTCGGAGTACCAATTTTCTTATAGTAATACCGTTGGAGAACTTGAATTAACTAGTGACACATTTGATCCTTTTTATAGAATTCAAAATTGATCAATTATCAACCATACGCTATCGTGGGGCTTGAGAATTGATGCGACTATTACGAAAAAACTTTGTTGGAGCGATAAATGACAGCGAAAAAAACGCAAATCATCTCGACTGTTGTAGTTGCTGCTTTGATTGCAGTTACTGCTTTTGGTTTTATGTTTGAAAAAAAAGGAATGTTTCTTGATGAGATTTATTCATACGGGCTATCAAATAGCCACTATGCTCCATTTATGAACACGCTTAACGATGGTAACTTAGTTGGTTCAACGCTAACAGGAGATGACTTTAATGATTATCTTACTGTACAGCAAGGTGAACTTTTTGATATAGGTTCAGTTCTGTATAATCAGACGCAGGACGTTCATCCGCCTCTTTATTACTTGTTGCTTAATGCGGCTTCTTCTTTTACACCTAACGAGTTTTCTATGTGGACTGGCTTGTTGTTAGGATTACCAATTTGGCTTTTAACTGGTTTTTTGCTGTATCTATTGGTGAAAAATCTTACCGGTCGCTGGGATTATTCCCTTTTAGCAGTTGGGTTGTGGATGTTGTCGCAGGTAGGACTATCTACTCTCCTTATGATAAGAATGTATGTATTGCTGACGTTCTTTACGGTTTTGTTAGGATATTTACTTGATCGTATTTTTTCTGGGCATTGTACCGTTCTATCGTTTTTAACAGTTGGCGTTGTTATTTTTGCTGGCTGTTTGACACAATACTTCTTTGCGTTTTACGCCTTTTTTGCATGTCTTGCTTGCGGTATAGGGCTGCTTAGGCGTAAATGCATCAAACAAGCCTTCGTGTTCGCTGTGTGCGTACTGATGGGTGTTGCTTTGTTTTTGATCGTTTGGCCGGTGATCTTTTCGCATCTTTTTGCTGGTGGCACAGTTTCAGGGGCAGGTGTGCTAGGCAGCGCAATTAGCTTCTTTAGTCATCCAGGAAGAATAGTTGGCTCTATGTTGCTGGTATTAAAAGGCATTCCTGTTGCGTCAATAATACTTCTCGTTGCTTTTGTTGTATTGGTGTGTAATGCAATTTGTAAGAGATGTAATAAGGACTGTAATTCGAGCACGCATCAGATTAGTACTTCTTTTTTGAGAACTGAAGGGCAGAACCATCGAGTTTTGGCGGTAATTATACCTGCTATTCTAGCTTGGGTGGTCGTTGTTATACTGTCGCCTTATCAGAGCCTACGCTATGTGTACAATCTTATGCCTTTTGTGGCTCTTGCTGCAGTGTGTGCTCTTCCCATCATTAGGACTTCTCGTTTGTGGTCCTTTATCCAAGCTCCAACAACGATTATACGTGGCAAGCGTTTTAAGGTAAGCAATCTTCTGGGGGGGGGCGTAGTAATTCTATGCACTCTCTGTTTGACAATTGCTGTTCAGCCTGATTATTTATATCGGCAATTTGCTGAGTACAATCAGGCTATTGCTGAGCATATTGATAATCCTTGTGTTTACTACACGGAAAACTGCAACCCGGCCATTACGTCAGATATCTTACAGCTGCAACAGTTCTCTAATGTGTATGTTACCAATTCAGTTAATGTGGTTGATGCGGGACTGCTAACTTATTTGTCTGAATTTGAAAATCCTGATCAAATTATTGTTTATGTCGATACGTATCATGGCAGTTCAAATTATGATGCTAGAAGCACAGTGGATGTTCTTGCAGACTATTTAAACGCTTCAAATTCTACACAATTGTATAAAGGCGACTATTCTGAAGCTTGGCTTATCTCGGGAGATGATAAATAATGGCTAATCTTCCTGAGATGATTTCGATAGTTGTCCCCTGTTACAACGAGCAGGAAACACTAATTATATTTATGAGGGAACTAACTAAGGTTGTAGAGCTTATGCAGTCAGAAAATGACAAACTCTCATTTGAAGTTGTTTTGGTCGATGATGGTTCAACAGATAAAACTCGCTCCATTATGCGTGAGCTTGTCAAATGTAACCCCAAACTTTCTGTGCATTATATTGCTTTTTCTCGTAATTTTGGGAAAGAAGCTGCTTTATTGGCGGGTCTAAGACATTCGGTAGGTGATTTGGTTGCAGTAATGGATGCTGATTTGCAGGATCCGCCTAGATTGCTCATGTCAATGTACAATGAGATTTGTCAAAGCGGATGCGATCAAGTTGCTGCATATAGAGCGAGCAGGGAAGGGGAGCCAGTTGTTCGTTCATGGTTTGCAAAACTTTTCTACCAGATAATAAATAAAATATCGGATATCAGAATTGTCGACGGCGCACGTGATTTTAGACTTATGAAACGAAGAGTTGTCGATTCTGTGCTCGCTTTGTCTGAACGAAACCGTTTTTCAAAAGGAATATTTGGGTGGGTTGGTTTTGATACTCATTGGATTGAGTATCAAAATGTTGAACGCGTTGCTGGGTCAACTAAATGGAACTTTTTTAGTCTCATGCGTTATGCAGTCGAAGGTATTGTCTCTTTTTCTGAAGTGCCGCTGCAGTTGTCTTCTGTCGCAGGTGTTGTGATGTTTGCCGTATCTCTTCTTTCTGCGATATTTATTGCAGTTCGCGCCATAGTTTTTGGCGATCCAGTGGCGGGTTGGCCTTCTTTAGCTTGTATTATTCTTTTTGTTGGAGGAATTCAGCTTTTATGTTTAGGGGTTTTTGGACGTTATCTTGCTAATGTTTATATAGAAACTAAAGCGCGACCGATGTATTTGATTGCTGAAACGGATGATGACGATAATCCAGATCCTATTGTTGAACAATGATCAGAACAAATTTATTTTGTCTTAATGCTTGGTGTTCTACTGAGATAACATAAAGCATATCAAGTTTGCAGAAAAATAGACAAACATGTCAGATAAACATACTGGCTTGATGTCAAAGGATAAGAACTTACTTCAAATCAGATTGATAATTTTTAAAGAATCTTTGGATGTATCCAGCAATGGCGTTGAATTGCCAAACTCTCCAAGTCTATTTTTGTTTTTTGATGGTGGATACGTAAAGTATAATAAAAGGCAAACATGGACAAAATGTGGATATAAATTAAATAAGTTGATTAAATTGAAAAAGTGTATTTTGCGCTGTTACTTCTAGGTGATCAGGATGAATAAAAGCATTTCAAAAAAAATACTTTCAGTTTTTCTAATCTTGGTATTAACTATTTCACTTTGTCCTTTTGCTACAAATGAAGCAGAAGCAAGTGAGACTTCGACAGATTCTAATAATCTTTCTAATGAAGCAGTGGAAGAGGATGTCGAGCAGGAAGAATCGAATGCTGCGGATATTCCAACAGAAAATGAATTCAAAGAAGAAAAAAATATCTCACAAAAAGATGAAACCAATACAGAAACTGAATCAAAAGCTGTTTCCTTAGCGGAATCTAATAGTGTAATCCCTTCAGCAAAAGTTGCCGAAATAGGGAATGGCTTTGTTTCTCTTTCTTGGGATGAAGTACCTGGTGCGACGAAATATGCTGTCTCTGAATGCTTAGCGAATGGTACTTATGACATTTTAGATACCGAAATAACAACAACGAGTTATAAAGTAGAAAATCTGTCGAATGAAGTGCAGCATTATTTTTTGGTTCAAGCTTTTATAAATGGAAAATGGTCAACTTATACCGATGCAAACTTGATTAAAGCAACGCCTCAGGGACCTACAAAGCCTTCGGCTCAGGTGACAGGGGTAGACAATGGTTCTGTCTCGCTTTCTTGGGATGCGGTGCCAGGTGCTACAAAATATGCAGTATCTATTAAAAATGAAGATGGAAGTTACGATATTCGTACCACAAACGTTACTGGTACTTCCTACGCTTTGACTGGGCTTACCAATGCTCGAGAATATTCCATTCTTGTTCAAGCCTACATTGATGGATCTTGGTCTCGTTATACTGATGCAGATCTTGTAACAGCAACACCTGTTAGTGCACAGCAGCCAGCACCTCGGCTGGATTCGACAGGTGTAGGATCAATTACTCTTTCCTGGGATGCAGTGCCAGGTGCTACAAAATATGCAGTTTCAACCAAAAACGCAAATGGCACCTACAATATTCGAACAACTGAGGTAAAGGAAACCTCTTACACTCTTACGAATCTCATGGGCGACCAAACATATTCAATTTTGGTTCAAGCTTTTATAAATGGAAAATGGTCAACTTATACCGATGCAAACTTGATTAAAGCAACGCCTCAGGGACCTACAAAGCCTTCGGCTCAGGTGACAGGGGTAGACAATGGTTCTGTCTCGCTTTCTTGGGATGCGGTGCCAGGTGCTACAAAATATGCAGTATCTATTAAAAATGAAGATGGAAGTTACGATATTCGTACCACAAACGTTGCTGGTACGTCTTATACTCTGTCGAATTTAAAGGGCAACATTGAATATTCCATTCTCGTTCAAGCTTATATTGATGGTAGTTGGTCAACATATACGGATGATGATTTAGTAAAAGCAACACCTATCGATTCGTACGCTCCTTCGCCGTGGGTTGAATCAACAGGAAACGGGTCTGCCACAATAGCTTGGAATGCGGTACCAGGCGCAACTGAATATGCTGTTTCTCGTTTTGTTGATGGACGGTATATTATTTATACTAAGACTTGTACGGATACTAGTTTTTTGCTTGATGATTTAGGGAATGGATACGACAATTATATTCTTGTTCAAGCTCGAGTGAACGGTTTGTGGTCATCTGATAGTGAAGCGTATCAAATTATTGCACATCCTGATGGACCTACAAGGAAGCCTGCAATTTTGTCGGCTAATGCAGGTATCGAACAGGTTGCTCTTACATGGAATAAAGTTCCTGGAGCAACGAAATACGCAGTTTCTTATAAAACTAATGGAACAGGCTTTACTACGGTGACAAAGTCTTGTACCGATCTAAAATACACAGTTACTGGTTTAGCTGGTGAAAGAGAATACCAGTTTTTAGTTCAAGCATATGTGTGCGGAAAATGGTCTTCTTATACGGATTACGATTTAGTTTCCGCAAAGCCTAAAGCTGATCCATTGCGTGCTGAGCAACGTGCGATGCTGAATAGAATTAGCGGCTATTCGAGTGGAACACAATGGCTCATAGCTGTGGATAGATCGAGTCATAGAGTGGGCGTATTCAAAGGCTCTACCAATCATTGGTCTTTACAATACTATTGGAGCTGCGTCACTGGCGCGCCTTCTTCACCAACAATAACGGGCTCTTATTTGACTTCTGGATTTAAGCGTACTGCATTAACGACGGACAGCCGAGCAATATGGTGCACTCAGATTTCTGGAGGTTATTTCTTCCATTCGATTTTAGCTAGTGAAAGCGAGTTGGGTCAAAGCTTATCTCATGGTTGTATCAGATTGCCTTATAGTGCAGCACGTTGGATTTATGACAATATCTTTGTTGGCACCAGGGTTGTAATCTATAACTAGGGTGTAATAATGGTGATCTTTCAACTTGCAAAAATATTGTGATGTTCAACGATAATATCAAGACAAATTCATATGGGGTTCAATAACGATTTGCGAAGATGGAGTAGGTTAATGCCCAAGAAGATACTTTTATTAGGCGGATCTGAGCAGCAAATTATTGCAATTACTACTGCGAATAAATTAGGGTATACGACGATCCTGTGTGATTATCTTTCTGACAATCCAGGGCAGAAATATGCGGATAAATTTTACCTCGTTAGCACTACCGACAAAGATGCCGTTCTTTCGGTTGCTGAGGAAGAAAAAATTGACGGAATAGTTGCTTACGCTTCAGATCCTGCTGCACCAACGGCCGCTTATGTCGCTGAAAAACTAGGGCTTCAAGGAATTCCTTATAAAACAGCTCAGGCATTTTGTGAAAAGAACTTATTTAGAGCGTTTTTAGAAAAAAATGATTTTAATGTTCCGAGGTCGTTGACAACAACGGTAGAAGATTTTTTGCCAGATCTTTTAAATGGATTCAGCTTTCCTGTAATTGTAAAACCATCTGACTCTTCGGGAAGTAAGGGCGTTTCTGTTGTTGATAGTACTTTAGGTATTGATGGCGCATTGAGGGAAGCGAACCAGTTTTCGCGTAATGGGAACATTATAATTGAGGAATTCATCTCACGTGATCACAGACATGTAATTGAGGCTGAGATTTTTATCGTAGATGGCGAAGTTGCTATTTGGGGGCTTATTAATAGTATACGTGATGAAAAATCCAATCCACTGGTTCCTGCAGCATATAGCTATCCATTAGATCTTTCAAAGGATAGGGAAGCTCTAGTAAAAAAAGAGGTTTCACATCTCGTCAAAAAAGCTAATATTCAAAATGGTGCAATGAATATAGAAATGATTATTGACGAACATGATAGATTGTTTTTTCTTGATGTAGGACCGAGAAATGGCGGCAATATGTTGCCCGATTTTATTTCAAAAATATTTGGCGTTGATTTAATTGCTGCAACTATAAAAGTTGCAATGGGAGAATCTGTAGTTTTAGGAAAGAATTCTGATTTACAAGGCTACGGTTATTGGGGCTTAGGTGTTCTACATTCAACAAGAAAAGGATTTTTCCATAATATTGTTTATACGCCCGAGGCTCAGAGGTCTTTGATTAAAGATTTTATACAGGTTAAGCCTCATGATGAAGTGAGTTCTTTCATGAAATGTACGGATCTGTTAGGATTGGCATTTTTTAGATTTGATAGTCGTTCTCAAATGGATGAAGTGATGAACGATTTTGCAAACAGTGCATATGTGGAGCTGGAGAACAAGAAGCAATGAAAAAAGAAATAGGTGGATATTTTGAGCTAGAACATTTTGATGGAAAATCATTCCATGAGAATGGAATAGCTCTTAATTCAGGTCGTGGTTGTTTATCTTATCTAACCGAGCTACGGCAGATTAAAACAATCTGGATCCCTGATTTTATGTGCGATTCTGTGAGTAATTGCTTTAAGCGGGATGGGGTCTTTGTGCACGAGTACTCAATTACAGAAGACTTTCTTCCTAATTATAATGAGATTATTTTTGACTCTGATTCCTGGCTGTATCTTATGGATTATTACGGAACTATCGAAGAAGATATCGTTAATCAAGCCTATTCTTTTTCGCAGGGGCGTTTAATTGTAGACGAAACTCATGCTTACTATAATCAACCTTGGAGCAATGCAGATACTCTTTATACATGTCGTAAATGGTTTGGAGTATCAGATGGCGCGTACTTATACACTAAAGATAATTCAATTCTAAAAAGATCATTACCCAACGATTATTCTTATGAAAGAATGGAATATATGTTAGGACGCTTTGAATTAAGTGCTAATGAGTTTTTTAGACAGGCGCAAGATAATAATGATTTTTTTGATGATCAGCCTGCAAAGACAATGTCCCGCATTACAGCTAATTTGCTAAGGGCTATTGATTATAAGTCGGTAGCAAAGAAGCGTTTTAGAAATTGGGAAATCCTTAACAAGAATCTTTCAGGCGTTAATAAACTAAAACTTAATCAGCCTAAGACAGCACCATTTATGTATCCCCTTTTACTCGAAAATGCTGATGGAGTTCGGAGTATGCTAGCTGACATGAGAATTTATGTTCCAACTCTTTGGCCAAATGTAGCGCAAAAAAACGACGGTTCTGTAGCGTGTAATTTTGCAAAAAACATTCTTCCTCTTCCTATAGATCAGCGTTATGAGGAAGAAGATATGAAACTTATTCTGGAGGCATTACGTGTATGCTTAAACTAAGAGAGCTGAATAGAAAAGATATTGCAGAGGTAAATGCGTGGCGGTCAGATAGGGATTTGATCAACTATTTGGGTGCGCCATTTAGATATATTAATAGTGAAGTAGATGAGAAGTGGTTTGAATCTTATTTAAGCGCTCGGTCTAATACAATTAGATGTGCAATTTATGATGATAGCGAGCCAGAAATTACTCTTGGTATGGTTGCATTAACTGATATAGATTGGGTTTATCGCATTGGTACTTTGCACATTATGATAGGAAATTCTAATAACCGAAATCGCGGCATCGGGACTTTTGCTGTCACGGAGATGCTCAAGCACGGTTTTGACGATATGAATCTTCACAGAATTGAGCTAGAAGTTCTTGTATCTAATTCTAGAGCGATTCATCTATATGAAAAAATAGGTTTTGAAAAAGAAGGCATAAAGAAAAAGGCTGCGTTTAAAAATGGCTTGTATGTAGATGTTGCTTTTATGGCTTTGCTGAGTGAAAAATGGAAAAACATTGCACGGCAATAACTTCTTTTGCGTTTATGAGTGAGTGAGATTTGTTGGATTCTTGCTACTAGTTGGTGCTGCTTGCATGATTGATGCAAGTCAAAGTATTTAAAAGGAACAGTATGGATATTCATTTGTTATCTAAGAAAATAATCTCTGTGATTATTTGTTTTGCATTAATAACTTCATTTACTCCTTCTTTTGCGTATGCTGATGATCTTGATTCTCAGCAAGAAATGGCTGCGATTTCTGAAGGTATCGATATAGAAACGTCTCCGCAATCTTCGGAAGGCTCTGCTGAAATTAATAACAATTCAACAGACGAATTGAGTTCAGTTCATAATAATAACAATAATACTTCCAGTGGTCCTTTAGAAGAATCAGCTGAAATAAGCAGCAAATCTTTTACCGATGATGAGGCTTTTGAATTTATCTATATTGATCAGAAAGAAATCTCATTAAATGCGACGCAGAGCATTGTGGTTTCTTTTGTTGATAAAGATAGCGCAGTTTCATCAGTGCTGTATTATCAATGTCCAAATGGAGATATTCAGACCATTAGTCCAACTAGGGTTGAAGATGGTGCTGCCTTATTTGAGCTTGTATTTGATTCGGATGAGCAAGTAGGTAATTACAAGTTGCTTAAAGTAGCTTGGCAGGGAACTGCGTCAGGAGAAGCAGCGATTTCAGTTGATGAAGAAAATGGATACTCCTTTTCAGTGGTTGATAATTCATCAGAGGATAACCCTGTAACAGTTTATTCTATTGACGATAATGGTAATATTTCCGAGGAAAGTGATCTTGCTTCTGCTATCGAAGAGGCAGACAATAGTCAAGCTGCAATAGCTCCTTCTTCCTTGGCTCGAACTTTGTCATCAAGCCAAATGGTTATTGCTCTTGATCCTGGACATGGTGGATCTGATCCAGGTGCAGTAAATGGTTCTCTTGTAGAGAAAACACTCAATCTCAAAATAGCAACATATTGTAAAAATGCATTGCAGCAATATAGTAATGCAGTTGTATACATGACACGTACAAGCGACGAATATGTAGGACTTGAAGAGAGAGTTACGCGTGCGGTAAATGCTGGTGCTGATGTATTTGTGAGCTTCCATATAAATTCTGCACAAGGAGCAACAGGCTTTGAAGTATGGGTCCAGAATGATAGCTCGTGGAATTATCATCTTCACACAGAAAGTTCAGCATTAGGTAACGCTATTCTTTCAAAATTAGAAAAGCTTGGATTGAAAAATCGGGGAAACAAAGAGGATGATGCTTATACATATCCTGATGGTAGCGCGGGAGACTACCTGTCAGTTTTGCGTAATAGCAGGTATAATAATTTGCCAGCAGTACTGATTGAACATGGATTTATAAACGGTTCAGCTGCAGATCAGAAGCTGCTTTCAAGTGAAAGTGGACTCAAAGCTATGGGAGAAGCTGATGCGCAGGCCATAGCAGAATACTACAAGTTATCATTAGGACCTCAACCATATGTACAAAAAATAAGTGCAAATGGCACTTTGACATTAGGATGGGATCCAATAGACGGTGCTGAAAAATATGCAGTAGCAATATATAAGGACGGGAAGTATTCTTTATATACAACGAATTGCTTGGATACATCCTATTCTATTTCGGGATTACCGGTTGGGGAAACCTGTTCTATTCTTGTTCAGGCATATGTGAACGGCCATTGGACATCAGATTCAGCATCGGAGAGGAAAGACTTTCGAATTATACCAACGCCTGAGGCATCAGTTACTCCTTCGGGTGATGGTGAACTAACCTTGTCATGGGAGAAAGTTCCAGGAGCTACTAACTATGCAGTTGCTAAGTATGAAAATGGTAAATATACCGTTTTGACGTCTACGCTTTCTGCAGATACAACTTCATATACGGTTTCTAATCTTGGTAATGGTTATGAACATCAGTTCCTAGTTCAGGCAAAAGTTGGAGGCTATTGGTCATCTGATAGCACTGCTTTATTGGTAAGTGGTACTCCTGAGGGAACAACAAAGCCAGGAAATATCCAAAAAACTGAAACCAAGGGTGCTGTTTCTCTTTCATGGGATGCGGTTCCAGGTGCTACGAAGTATGCTGTTTCAACTAAAAACGCAGATGGAACATACAATATTCGTACCACTTCAGTAACGGACACAAGCTATACTCTTACAGGTCTTACTAATGGTGTTGAGTATCCTATTTTGATCCAGGCTTACGTATGTGGTCATTGGAGCACCTATACCGATGATGATCTTGTATATGCAACACCAAAAGACCCTGATTCTCCTAAGGTGGCAAAGCCTACTTCTACAGGTGATGGTGAACTAACCTTGTCATGGGAGAAAGTTCCAGGAGCTACTAACTATG
>ENA-OZGV01000855-OZGV01000855.1-human-gut-metagenome-genome-assembly--contig:-NODE-855-length-15167-cov-9.651866_pt1 | contig 15167 bp, 9 predicted proteins | sample MGYA00245120_ERZ653665 | MGnify/ENA primary metagenome ERZ653665 (study PRJEB26926, sample SAMN06165250) | human gut metagenome | biome: ENVO:00009003; feature: ENVO:2100002; material: ENVO:00002003... | reverse complement strand
CGGCATACGAGATAGGAGTCCGTCTCGGGGCTCGGAGATGTGTATAAGAGACAGGTATATGAGTATGCCTGGGTAGCCGAACAGGCCGGTAGTAATACGAATATGCCTGAAGTGACTTGGGATGCGAATATTGATTGGGTATCGGAGAATCTTCTGCCTTATGGTTACGGTATGATTTGTACGGACGGCTTTATGTCAATGACAAACGATCCCGGTATTGATCCGGGTGGGTATATGACCCATTATGCCGGTATAAAACTGACGGATTTAGTAGCTAAATGTAAGGCCAAAGGTTTGAAACTGGGTGTTTATGATAATCCGTTATGGGTACACTGCTCGTATGAAACGGTAGTAAAAGGTACGGAAGGTATTACAGTGGGGAGTTTAGTGTACAATTCCGCCAAAGATGATGTTCTTTATCCGGATAAAGGGGATGTCTTTACTTGGATAGTTCCCAGCCATAAAGGTGCTAAGGAGTTTATTGATGGCTTCTTTAAATATTATAAGAAAATAGGAGTAGAGTTTATCCGTATGGACTTCCTCTGTCTGTTTGAAACGGCAGATGGTGCCGGCGGAATGCCCGGTAGAGGATATGGACGTGAAGAATACGAACTCGCGCTGAAGTATATTTCCGAGGCCGCCACAAAGTATCAGGTATTCACTTCGCTTGTGATGCCCAATCTGAAAAATGATGCGGAGTTGGAGAAGAAATATGGTAATATGATTCGGGTAGATGCCGATACAATGAAAGGCGGGTGGCAACACTTTGCAAGCAATGGCCCTACATGGTTCAATCCCAATGGATGGCCGTCTACCTCTAATATGTTTACCGGCCTTATCAGTTGGTCGCACATTGCGGGAAGGGGAAAGGTAGTGCTGGATGCTGATTTTACCCGTTTGAATACATTTGATACGGAAGGTGAAAAACAGAGCGTGATTTCTTTGCAACTGATGGCGGGTGGTCCGATTGCCGTAGCCGATCAGTATAATACGATTGTCAGCGGTGATTTAAAGTTTTATCAGAATGAAGAATTGCTGGCTTTAAACAAAGACGGATTTGTAGGAAAACCTTTGTCGGATGATTTGTGGAATGCAAAAAATCAAATATGGTACGGACAGATGTCCGACGGAGACTATATCATAGGTTTTTTCAATAAAGAAGATAATGAATATGACCGTACACTCGATTTTTCTGAAATAGGCATTGAGGGCAAGGTAAAAGTGCGTGATTTGTGGAAACATCAGGATGAGGGGGAAGCTGAAACTTCTTTGAGTTATAAGATTCCCGGGCGTTCTTGCAAGATTGTACGTCTGACAAAATCTGAGTGATAATGAAAGTATAATAAAACAAGTATTGTCTTGTTTGAGAAATTCAGGTAAAAATAATGATATGATAAAGAATTTGAATATGAAACTGTTTTTGATGGCATTGACATTCTTTTTCGGAGGATGCGAGGATAAGGGTACAGGCTGGACACCGGATATGATTCCCGATGATCCCGTGATAACTCCCGGTGATGACGCTGATACGGAAGGAATACATACTTATAACGCCCCTCTCTATTGGAGTGTCTATGAATACTGTTGGAAATTGGAGCGCAGAAATGAAGAATTGGTCAATGCCGGTGGGCAAGGACAGGCTATTGATATGTCTGAAGGTTCCTGGCAGAATATAATCGACTATGTGGCGGAAAATCTGCTTCCTTATGGTTACAATATGATTTGTACGGATGGTTTTATGGCGATGGATGGTACTTCCGAGCCCGATCCTACGGGATATATGACGAAATACGGATCGGTAAAACTGAAGAAACTTTCGGAAATGTGCAAGGCTAAGGGACTGAAATTGGGTGTCTATGACAATCCTTTGTGGATACATGGTCCGGAAGAAACCATTATAGAGGGTACTGATAATATTACCTTCAAGGATTTGCGTTATAAGCAAGGTGAAGATAATGTACTTTATCCTGACGCCGACGATGGCTTCTGGTGGGTAGTAGCAAGTCATAAAGGCGCTGAGGAGTACATCGACGGCTTCTTTAAATATTATAAGAATCTTGGTGTGGACTTTATCCGTATGGACTTTCTTTGTTATTATGAAAACGGGTACGACCGCGGTATGAATGCCATAAAAGGTAAAGGGTACGGACGAGAGAATTATAAACTTGCTCTGCAATATATCTGTAAGGCTGCAAAGAAATACGGTGTATTTACTTCGTTGGTAATGCCCAATATGCATGAGGATGCGGCTCTGGAGCGTGAGTATGGTAATATGGCGCGTATCGTTGGTGATACGTGGAGCGGTGGCTGGCATCATGTGTCTAATTCCGATCGCGGCAAAGTATTTGAAGATTGGCCCAGTTGTGGCAATATGTTCGATGGCTTTACGCACTGGTCTAAATACTCCGGACGTGGTAAAATGATTATGGACGGTGACTTTATCCGCTTGAATACATTCGGTTCCGATGCGGAAAAGGAAAGTGTCATTTCTCTGCAACTCATGGCGGGCGGTCCGGTAGCGATTGCCGATGTGCCGGGAGATAGTTTTGCCAATTCAGATTTGAAGTTTTGCCAGAACGAAGAAATGCTGGCTTTGAATAAGGATGGTTTTGCCGGTAAACCTTTATCCGATGTTTTAAATAGTACGAACAGTCAGATATGGTATGGACAGATGACAAACGGTGACTGGGTGATAGGCTTGTTCAATCGCGAAGATTCCAAGCAGTTTCGTTCGGTGAAATTCTCCGATTTAGGTATTGAGGGTAAGATGAAAGTGCGTGACTTGTGGAAACATGCAGATGAAGGAGAAGCTGATAACTTGAATGTGGAACTTGAGGCGCATGCCTGCAAGATTGTGAGGTTGACCAAACTCTGATTGTCTCACTTATGAATAGATAGAGAAATATGAAAAATACAATTAATATAGTGTTATTTCTACTTCTGGCAGCAGTGGGGAAAGCGCAGAATCTTTCCTCACCGGACGGTAATTTATTACTGAAGACAGTAGTAGAAAGGGGAATTCCCTATTACGAACTTTCTTACAAAGGTAAAGCTGTGCTTGCACCGAGTCGTCTCGGATTGGATATTAAATATGAACGCGGATTAATGAACGATTTCAGTGTGAAATCGGTACAGACGGATTCATTGGACGAATCGTGGAAACCGGTATGGGGTGAGCAATCGCTTATCCGTAACCATTATAACGAAATGTTGCTTACCTTGGAACAAGGTTTCAGCGGGCGCACGTTGAATATACGTTTTCGTCTCTTTAATGATGGTTTGGGATTTCGTTATGAGTTTCCCGAACAACCTACTTTGAATAAGTTCGTTATCAATGAGGAACTGACTCAGTTCAATTTGGCGCATGATTATACGGCTTTTTGTATGCCGGGTGATTATGACACTAATGAGTTTACTTACACCACAGCTCCTCTTTCTCAGATACGTGAAGAGATGCCTAAACAATCCGTGGCCATGAAGTCGTATGAAGCGAAATCGGCGGGTGATTTGATAGTACAGACGCCTCTGATGCTGAAAGGGAGCAACGGATTGTACATTAATATCCATGAAGCTGCTTTGGTGGATTACGCAGCTATGGAATTGAATGTAAATGATAAGTCTTTTTGTTTGACTGCCTGCTTAGTACCGGATAAAAACGGTGATAAAGGTTTCTTGCAAACCCCTTGCTTCTCGCCTTGGCGCACAGTGGTAGTAAGTGATGACGCAAGGAATATCCTTGCCAGTAAGCTGATTCTGAATCTGAATGAGCCTTGCGGATATGCAGATACATCTTGGATTAAGCCGATGAAATATATCGGTGTATGGTGGGAGATGTTTATCGGGACAGGGAAAGATTGGGCATACAGCAGTTATAATCGTGCAAAACCGGGAGTGACCGATTATAGCAAGCTGACTCCTAATGGGCGTCATGCGGCCAATACCGATAATGTAAAAAGATATATTGACTTTGCTGCCAAACATGGTTTTACCGCCGTATTGGTGGAGGGATGGAACGAAGGTTGGGAAGACTGGACGGCTTATACTAAAAATCGCCAGTTTAGTTTTACTTCTCCCTATCCGGATTTCGATGTAGATGAATTGCAGCGGTATGCTCATGAAAAGGGGGTGCGTGTAATGATGCATCATGAAACGTCTGCCAATGCCGCTGATTATGAACGACAATTGGATGATGCTTTCAAATTTATGGTGAATCATGGTTATAATGCAGTAAAAACGGGTTATGTAGGCCCTATAATTCCGCGTTGCGAATATCATGCTTCGCAATGGATGAATAATCATTATATACATGTGGCAAAGCGCGCAGCGGATTTTAATATTATGGTAAACAGTCACGAAGCTGTACGTCCTACGGGGTTGTGCCGTACTTATCCAAACTGGTTGGCGCAGGAATCTGCCCGTGGAACCGAATTTGAATCAATGGGCGGTAATCCGGTGGATCACACTACTATTTTACCTTTTACCCGTTTAATGGGCGGACCGATGGATTATACTCCGGGTATCTTTCAGGGAGATTTGAGTTATTACGAGAACGGTTATAAAAAGGATCAGCAGGCACGTACTACATTGGCCCGTCAATTGGCTTTGTATTGTACTATGTATAGTCCGCTTCAAATGGCTGCGGATTTGCCTGAGAATTACGAACGTTTTATAGATGCATTCCAGTTTATCAAGGATGTGGCGGTAGATTGGGATGAAAGCAGGTATTTGGAAGCCGAACCGGGTGATTATATCACTGTAGCACGACGTGCCAAAGGTACAAATAATTGGTTTGTAGGCTGTACGGCCGATGAGAATGGGCATGTATCCAATCTTAAACTTGATTTTTTGATTCCCGGTAAGAAGTATATCGCTACTGTTTATGCCGATGCAAAAGATGCCGATTGGAAGAAAAATCCGCAGGCTTATGTTATTCGCAAAGGGATTGCTACTTCCAAAACCAAACTGAAACTTAGGGCGGCTTCGGGTGGAGGCTATGCCATCAGTTTGATAGAAGTGCAAGATAAAGCAGAGTTAAGGAAAATGAAAAGTTTACCAACTAATATTTATTGAAAAATGAGACGAATAAGATTATGTAAATTCAATGCTTTACTTCTCTTGGCAGGACTATGCGTGATGGGCAGTTGTGCCGAAGACGAATTACCGGCACCGATGAAGAAAGCGCGGACTGTGGTAAAACTTACGGCAGATTGGTCGGAATGTTCTTCGGCAGCACCGGCGAAATATATGGTACGTATAGGCAATGAGACACAGGAAGTAACCGGTAATGTAAATAGTTTTTTATTGCTCTCCACAAGTGATTATGGCATGGTGGCGTATAATGAACCGCAAGGAGTTAGTGTTAACGGTAATATAGCTACCCTGAATACGGTAGCTACAAGGAGTGAGGGAAGTTCTGTCGTTACAGGTAATCCCGATGATTTGTTTTCTGTTTCGGAGGATTTAGTACAGGATGAACTACTTGCTTTGACAGGAGATACATTGCGGCTGACTGTAAAGATGCAACAGCGTACACGTCAAGTTAATATAACAATGGATACCGATGTGGAGAGTATTAAATCGGTGACAGGTATGCTGGATAATGTAGTTTCGAGTATAGACCTGACTACCGGTGAACTGCTGAGTGTGGCTAAAGCTTCTGTCAGTTTTACTGCGTCACCGGTAGCAGAAGGTGAGGCAAGTATGCGGCTCAAAGGCACTGTGCGTCTATTGGGGGTATCTCAAGAAAAAGCCCAGCGGCAGATAATGACGGTGGAGATAACTAAAGAAGATGAAACAACTGAGACAATAACTACCGACCTTACTGAAGTATTGTCTAAACTTGACGAAGGCGGTAATACGCCGTTGGATATAGAAGGAAAAGGTGGGTTCAACGGTAATGTCATAAATTGGATTGTGGAAGAAAAAGGAGATTTAGATTGGTTAAAATAATTAAGAACTTTAAAGACTTAAGCAATGAAAAAGAACACATGTTTTGTTATGCTGGCTGCTTTGATGATGGCAGGTTGCAGCAATGAAATAGACGAACAGGTAATGGATAGCAGACGGGTACCACTGCAAATAAATGGTGATATCAATATGCTTATGACACGTGCGGCAGATGACCATTGGGATGAGAAGGACGCTATCGGTGTGTATATGGTAAGTGCAGAAAATAGCATAGTAGGTGATGTAAGTAATTATCGTTATGTAGTAATTGATAAGAACAATGGTAATTTTTCTCCTGACGGGGAAACTAATACGGCTTATTTTCCCGAAAGTGATGATGTTGTGAATGTAGTGGCTTATTATCCGCAAGGAAATGTAGTTGAAAATAAATTATCGTTGGATTTAGCTAATCAGGATGAGCAGCCACGTATAGATTTAATGTCAGCAAAAGCAGAAGGTGCAAGTAAAAGTACTCCTATTATTAATCTTGGATTTAAACATCGTTTGACTAAACTTTTTTTTGAAATAGAAGGTGATGTCAATACCGATGGTATATATGCTGCAATAGGCAATCAATATACTGATATTCAGTATGATATTTTGAATGATAAGTTGTTGATTGCTGATGGGAGTGAAAAAAAAGACATAGTTATGAAATATTGGAATTTGAGTAATTATCGTTTTACAGAAGCTATTGTGTTACCCAATGAAGAAAACAATAGTGCAGAAGATCGTAAATTGACATTTCAATTGAATGAAAAAATATTTAATGCGACGATTAGTAACAGTACTACATTTGAAGCTGGTAAGAAGTATACTTATAAAGTTAAATTTGAAACAACTCCTTCAGGAAATATAAATGTAAGTATTACAGGAGTAAGCATTAAGAATTGGGACGATGGTGATATAAGTGATGATAATATAATAGTTCCTGGAACATTGAAATTTGATAGATTATACTTGGCAAGTGGTTTCACGGATTGGGGACGGCCGTATGAAATGATGAAAAGCACAGATGGGAAAACCTTTACTTGGACAGGAAATGTAAAAGATGATAACCAAGAAATGAAATTTGCTCTCCTTCAACAAAGTATTATTGGAGATGTACAATTAATGCCTAATATGAATGGAACAACTAATAAAGAAGTAGAATTAAATGTGGAAATGAATGCATATCCTGTGATATATTATGATAATGAATCCATTAAACGTGATAATAAGTGGGTGATAAAAGAAAAAGGTACATATACTGTCACTGTTAATGTGGAAACTATGAAAGTAGAAGTGAAAAAGTTAGATGTTGTTTATTTGGTTGGAAGTGTTTTATCAGTGGAAGAGGGTGAAAATCAAAACAATGGTTATGATTTGAAAAGAGCTCCCTATTTTACAAAGATAGATAACAATAAATATGAATTGATAATCAACTTGCATGAGGGTGACTTTAAAATACTCTCCAAAATAGAATATACTAATACTAATGATGATTATTATGCTCCTGAGGCAAATACTCCATTTGTAACAGGAAGTAACATGAATGTAGATTGTCGTCAGGAGAATGGTAAAGATTACAAATGGCAAGTAACTGAAGCCCAAACCGGTACTTATAAACTCACTCTGAATACTTCCGAATTGGAAAATGTAACATTAACCGCAGAGAAATTATAATCAGCAACAACTGAATCAACAGGGTGAAATAACAGTTTTCAGGATTTTATAAAAAGCTTATATCCTCATTCATAAATACATGTCTATATTAACGGAATAATCTATGAATGAGGATATTTTTTGTACTATTAAAAGCCTTTTAATAAAGGCTCATATAGTAAAGGGGCGGGGAGGTATAATCAAGGAATAGACATAGGTTATACAAACTGTCAGTTAGTGATATGAATTCAGATAAATCATACAGATTTATTTATTATTTACTTAAACAGGTACTTTTGAATATGAAACAAACTTTTCAAATGATAGTATTGGTAACTTGTGCGTTGTTTATGGCACTGACGGTGCAAGCGCAGAATGCTACCAAGGTTTACCAACAGGTTTCTCCGGACAATAATGTCCATCTTTCTTTTGAACTGCAAGAAAAAGGCAAACCCTCTTATTCTTTACAATACAAGAAATCTCAGGTTATCAATCCCAGTACCTTGGGCCTTGAACTGAACGGGCAGGAAAGCTTGCAGGAGGGATTTGAAGTAGTAAATACCTCTACATCTTCGTTCGATGAAACTTGGCAACCGGTGTGGGGAGAGAATAAGGATATACGTAATCATTATAACGAACTGCTGGTGGAACTGAAGCAAACATTGACCGGCCGTTTTATGAATCTTCGTTTCCGCGTGTACGACGATGGGATAGGCTTTCGTTACGAATTCCCTCAGCAGAGGAATTTAGTCTATTTCGTTGTCAGGGAGGAACATTCGCAGTTTGCCATGAGCGGTGACCATACTGCATGGTGGATTCCGGGAGATTATGATACACAAGAATATGATTATACGGAGTCTAAACTTTCCGAAATCCGCGGGTTGCTGCAAGGCGCTGTCAGCGGTAATGCTTCGCAGACTGTTTTCTCGCCTACCGGTGTGCAGACTTCCCTTCAGATGAAAACGGCCGAAGGACTTTATATCAATTTGCACGAGGCTGCGTTGGTTGATTATTCATGCATGCATCTTAATCTGGATGATAAGAATTTAATATTCGAATCATGGCTGACTCCGGATGCGGTAGGAAACAAAGCATATATGCAGAGTCCTTGCCATACTCCTTGGCGTACGGTGATGGTGAGTGACGACGCACGGAAGATATTGGCATCGAATCTTATTCTTAACCTGAATGAGCCTTGTAAATATGAAGATACTTCTTGGATTAAGCCGGTGAAGTACATCGGTGTGTGGTGGGAAATGATTGCCGGTGGAAAGCCATGGGCGTATACTTGGGATATTCCTTCGGTGAAACTCGATGAAACGGATTATACCGGGGTGAAACCCAACGGGGTCCATCCGGCTAACAATGCTAATGTAAAGAAGTATATTGATTTTGCCGCCGAACATGGCTTCGACCAAGTATTGGTGGAAGGCTGGAATATTGGTTGGGAAGATTGGTTTGGCAATTCTAAAGATTATGTTTTCGACTTCCAAACTCCTTATCCCGATTTTGATATTAAAATGCTGAATGAATATGCTCATTCAAAAGGGGTGAAACTGATGATGCACCACGAAACATCATCCTCTGTACGTAACTACGAACGGCATATGGAAGCGGCTTATCAGCTGATGAATAAATATGGATATAACTCGGTCAAGAGTGGTTATGTGGGGAATATGATTCCCCGCGGAGAACATCATTACGGACAGTGGCTTAATAATCATTATCTGTATGCTGTGACTGAAGCTGCGAAGCATCGTATCATGGTTAATGCCCATGAGGCAGTACGTCCTACGGGACTTTGCCGCACGTATCCAAACCTGATTGGTAATGAGTCTGCCAGAGGTACGGAATACGAGGCTTTTGCCGGTAACAAACCTTTTCATACCACTGTGCTTCCGTTTACTCGTCTGCAAGGCGGGCCGATGGATTATACCCCTGGTATTTTCGAAATGGATATGAATAAATTGAATCCCAACAGTCATTCTCATGTAAACTCCACCCTTGCGCGTCAACTGGCATTGTATGTCACTATGTATAGCCCTTTGCAAATGGCTGCCGACCTTCCGGAGAATTACGAACGTTTTATGGATGCTTTTCAGTTCATTAAGGATGTAGCGGTAGATTGGGATGAAAGCCGTTATCTTGAAGCCGAACCGGGACGTTATATTGTGGTTGCCCGTAAGGCTAAGGGAACGGATAATTGGTTTGTAGGCTGCACCAGTAACGAGGACGGTCATATTTCAGCATTGAAGTTGGACTTCCTTAATAAGGATAAGAAGTATATTGCCACTGTCTATGAAGACAGTAAGGATGCCCATTATCGAACTAATCCTCAAGCTTATACCATTCGGAAAGGAATTGTATCGGCCAAATCTGTATTGAAAATGAAAGCAGCGCCGGGTGGCGGTTATGCTATCAGTATCATGGAAGTTACGGATAAGGCTGCAATGAAAGGAGTGAAGAATCTGAAATAATATTTTAATTGAAACATTGAATGCCCAATGAATGGATTTAAGAAATCTTCTTCTCAAAAGAAACCCTTGTTGCAAGGGTTTCTTTTGAATTTTAAAAAGGGGAAAACAATTATTTGTTTGGTTGCCCTACTAATGCTGGCAACCGCAAAGACTTCAGCGTCCGATAATAATCCGGTTGCCAATCCTGAAGCGGTGGTGATTTGCGGAAAAGCGCGCTTCACTGTTCTTACACCGGAAATGATTCGTATTGAATACAGTGCTAAAGGTATATTTGAGGACCAAGCTACGTTTACCGTAACCAATCGTAGGCTGAAGGTGCCACGTTTCAGGAAGAGGGAAGACAATACGTATTTGTATATAGTTACCGATAAGGTAAGGTTGAAATATCGCAAAAGTACAAATCCGGTGACAACTCCTGCCTCTCCTGAAAATCTGACCATAACTATCGATAACAATGGATGTGAGTCTGTGTGGTATCCCGGTAAATCAGATTCGTTGAATCTTAAAGGTACCTGCCGCACTCTTGACGGAAGTAATGGAGATAATAAGCGTGCCGAAATGGAGAACGGATTGATATCACGTTCCGGATGGGCTGTCATAGACGATTCATGGGCTGCCATACGCTCTGACGGTGGGCGTTCTTATGCTCTCCGGCCCAATGCGGATATGGAGTTTGACTGGTGGGCGGAACGCTCCGATACGGATGCTCTTGACATCTATTATCTGGGTTATGGTAATGATTATAAGAAAGCTATTTCCGACTACACTAAAATTGCGGGTAAGATACCATTGCCGCCCGATTATGTATTCGGATATTGGTATAGCAAATACTCTGCTTATTCGGCAGATGACTACCGCCGGATTATGTCTGAAATCAAGGATAATAAGATTCCTGCCGATGTAATGATTCTGGATATGGATTGGCACTGGAACGTAGGAAATGGACAATCCGGAGATAAAGGTGGTTGGACAGGATGGTCGTGGAATACCAATCTGATTCCGAATCCTAAGGGCTTGCTCCGGGATATCCATGATAATAATTTTAAGATTGCCCTTAATCTTCATCCTGCCGACGGTATAAACAAGAATGAATCGCCTGTCTATTTCGCGGCAATGAACTCGGAACTTAATGGTAAGTATCTTAACGACAAAAAAGATAATATCTCTTGGAGCATTGACTATACGGACTTTACAAAATCATTCTTTAAAAATATCATCCGTAATCACGAAAGTGAGGGAGTTGACTTCTGGTGGATTGACTGGCAGCAACATCTTACAAGCAATGATACTTACGGATTGAGTGAAACATTCTGGTGCAATCATATATTCTTTAACGATATGGTGAGAAAACGTACAGACCGCAGACCTGTAATTTTCCACCGTTGGGGAGGCTTGGGCAGCCATCGTTATCAGATTGGTTTTTCGGGCGATGCTCTTATAAACTTTCAGACTCTTGGCTTCCAACCTTATTTTACGGCTACAGCTTCGAATGTAGGGTATGGTTATTGGGGGCACGATCTTGGCGGACATGCATTCACAGATGAGAGTATTGTAAATGATCCGGAACTTGTACTTCGTTGGATACAATTCGGAGTGTTTACACCGATTTTCCGTACACATGCGACAAACGATGCACGCATAGAACGTCGAATTTGGAAGTTTGATAATTTTCCGACGATGCTTGAGGCGGTACGGCTTCGCTACTCGCTTTTTCCCTATCTCTACACTATGGCCCGTAAAGCTTATGATACCGGTATATCTGTTTGCCGTCCTCTGTATTATGAATATCCGGAGAGTGAGGAAGCTTATGTTTATGAGAACGAGTATTTTTTCGGTGATGATATCCTTGTAGTTCCTATCACTGAAGCTGCTGTTGATGGTATCAGTGCCAAGGAAATCTGGTTTCCTGAAGGAAAATGGTGGAGCGTATCTACCAATGAACTTATTGAGGGACCGTGTAAAAAGGTTATGAATTTCACACACGAGCAAATACCCTATTTTTTCAGACAAGGGGCTATCATACCCTACAACCCTCCTACTGTAATGAATGTTACCGAACGTCCGGATAATCTAATCCTGAATATTGTAGCCGGTTCTGATGGTGAAAGTTCTTTATATGAAGACAGTGGAAATAATAGTGATTATGCCACTATGTACTCTACAACAGCTCTGAAACAAATAGCTGATGGAAATAGAGGTAAGTATATTATTTCTGCACGTCGGGGTAATTATAAGGGTGGCGTGTCTGTACGTTCATATACGTTGCGGATATTTGATACTGCCGCACCCGTATCCGTAAAGGTGAACGGTAATACTGCTGTATCGTATGTTTATGACAAAGATAAAAGATGTACTACGGTCGAGGTTCCTGCCATAAAATGCTCCACAGGAGTTAAAGTTGAAGTTATCTATTCGAAAGAATAGATAACTTCAAATCTGTTTTTGAATACGCTATTGTCGAAAGATATTTTTCGGCAGTTGCATTTTTTATAATGTTCGCTTTTGCGCGGACAGTTGTTCGGAAATGAACACAGCTTTGTTTTAAATAATCGTTGATTTTCAGTTGTTTATAAGTTTGGCACAGCAATTGACTATATATAGCCGAAGGCGCTCGGCAAAGAAAGCCTGAATAACTCAAACTAATAATAACAATAAAAACATAACGATTATGAAGACAAATGTAATTCTTAAGGCAGTGGTAATGGTAGCGGTAGTAATGGCAAGCGTATTAAACTTCTCTGCGAATGCAATGAATCCTACGGATTACGTAAAGAACGAGGAAATGAGCGGCGAACTGGTAACAGCCCGGACAATCTTCCGTAATGAGGATGGTTATTTATTCCGTCACCTGCGTTATACTTATGGCTATGACAATGAGAATCGTGTAATCAGCAAAGAAGCTTCCAAATGGGACAGTGTAAAAGAAGCATGGGTTCCTTACTTCAAGCTGGATATCGAATATACGGGTGATGAGGTTTCTTTGAGCTATGCCCGTTGGAACTCCAAGGACAATGCTTACAATGATAATATTGAAACCAGCGTTTACGAACTGAATCACAATGACGCTACTTTGATGCTGGCAAGTGTGAAATGAAACATACAGGCATAAAAAAAGGAGTACCGCTGTACTCCAACCTTTGTTAACCTTAAATCTAATACTATGAAAAACACAGTGCAAAGATACGGACTTTCTGGAAACTAACAAGCGAAACTCATTAAAATCTATGCTTTATAACATGTTTTAATAAGTTCCGCTCGTTTGCTAAAAGGTTTTAACAATATAAGATCTATTTGTTACCTTCATCGAATTCTGCTATTTCTCTTGTAGCGACCTCCAGTGCTTCATTAATGTTGCTACAGATATTTTCTTTACCCAGCAGTTCATAGAATCCAGATTTTTCGAGTACGGCATGTACACGTTCGTTTACTCCGGAAAGGATAATATGTATATTTTCCTTTTGTGACATTTCACACAGTGTTGTCAGGTTATGAATACCTGTCGAATCGATGAACGGAACTTTACGCATACGGATGATACGAATTTTCGGTCGGTCACCCAGACGTGCCATTATTTCTTCAAATTTGGTAGCAATACCAAAGAAATACGGACCGTTTATTTCGTATACCTCTACTCCATTAGGAATGATAAGATGCTCTTCGTGTACTTCCAGGTCTGATTCTTTATTCGGATCTATCTCGTCGGTGATAACAGAAATCTGTGTTGTTTCCATAACACGTTTCATAAACAGTACACAAGCTATAACCAGTCCGACTTCGATAGCTACAGTCAAATCGAAGATAACGGTCAGGAAAAAGGTTATCAACAAGACAGTCACATCCGATTTCGGATTTTTCAACAGTCCCTTGAATACACGCCATCCGCTCATGTTATACGATACGATAACGAGAACACCGGCCAGACATGCCATCGGAATATATTGTGCAAGCGGCATCAGGAATAATAAGATGAGTAACAGAACTACTGCATGAACGATACCCGAAACAGGCGATTTACCTCCGTTGTTGATATTCGTCATGGTTCTCGCAATAGCACCTGTTGCCGGAATACCTCCGAAAATAGGTGATACGAAATTGGCTATACCCTGTGCAATCAATTCTGTATTCGAATCATGACGGTCGCCGATAACACCATCTGCTACTGTAGCCGAAAGTAAAGATTCGATAGCTCCCAGTACAGCAATGGTAATGGCTACCGGGAAAAGATTTTTGATAGCTTCCCAGTCTAATGCAGGTACAGCAGCTGCGGGAAGCTGTGCCTTGATGCTGAAGCGGTCGCCGATTGTATCGATACAAGTGATTCCTCCATACATTTTCAGCAGATATACTCCTACAGTTACCAGTATGATAGCAATTAAAGAACCTGGAATCTTTTTAGAAAACTTAGGAGTAATGGCAATGATAAAGATACTTACTAAGCTCACTATTACATTCCACCAGTTTACAGTGTCAAAATGGTGGAAGTATAAAATCCATTTTCCTATAAAATCCCCCGGCACCTTTTCACCTCCGAACTGTAGTCCGAAGATATCTGCTATCTGAGTAGTAAAGATAGTTACTGCAATACCGCTTGTAAATCCTACAATAATGGGATAAGGAATAAATTTAATGATTGTCCCCAGCTTGAATACTCCTAATAATATAAGGAGTACACCAGCCATCATCGTGGCAACCATCAGGCCTTCGATGCCATATTCTTGGATGATACCGTAGATGATAACGATAAAAGCACCGGTTGGTCCTCCGATCTGTACCTTGCTTCCCCCAAGAAACGAAATGATGAATCCTGCAACAATCGCTGTGATAATACCCTTTTCAGGACTTACTCCTGAAGCTATACCGAATGCGATGGCAAGAGGCAATGCTACTATACCTACAATAATACCTGCCATCAGGTCGGTAGTAAAATCTGTTTTCGTATAATTTTTCAGTGTAGAAAACAGTTTAGGCTGAAAATCCAATTTTACCATATATGTGTTTTGTTATAAATTATAAAAAGAAGTGCAAAAGTATATATTTATTTGAACATTTGGGCTGATAATAAGGTTATTATTTATATTGCATAAGTGCTGTCTCTTATAC
>ENA-OZGV01000854-OZGV01000854.1-human-gut-metagenome-genome-assembly--contig:-NODE-854-length-15170-cov-4.941515_pt1 | contig 15170 bp, 20 predicted proteins | sample MGYA00245120_ERZ653665 | MGnify/ENA primary metagenome ERZ653665 (study PRJEB26926, sample SAMN06165250) | human gut metagenome | biome: ENVO:00009003; feature: ENVO:2100002; material: ENVO:00002003... | reverse complement strand
CCGTCTCGTGGGCTCGGAGATGTGTATAAGAGACAGCAGCTTAGGTGCTGCTCACCCTTTTGAAAATCCGCTTCCCGTCTTTTACCTCAACGGTAAAGCGCTGGCCTGGTTTAAACTGTTTCTTCCGTCTCTGGCTCTCAAGCAGTTCTTCGTTCATCAAACGTTTCCTCCGGAAGTCATGTAGATGAAAGCTCTCCCGATATCCGTGGAAGAAACGCATATAATACTCCCGCTTCCGTGTAAAAATCATATCAGAGTCACCGTTAACGGAGTTCAGAAGGCTCTGCAGCTGTCTTGTGATCCGATAAGGATTTCCATGCCGGTTCGTATAGAGTTTTCCGTATTTGCTGGATGCCTTCAAAACAGTCCTTCCGTCAAGGTCACTTTTCCGCAGCGTTACCGCATCCCCTGTCCGGATCGGCATCTGGTACATCAGCCCGATAAACGCTGCTTTTTCCAGTTCCCCTTCCGCAATGAATTTCTTCATCAGTCGTTTTCCCATTTTTGCCTTCTCATAGGAAATCATCCTCCGTCTTCTCCTTTCCTGACAGCCTTCAGGATTTTCTGGCCCTGCTGTACAAACACCTGTTTTTCGGGTTCTTTTTCATAAATCTTCCAGAGCCGCTGATGCAGAGTTTCCAGATCCCTGACATCTCCCTGTGTGTTATTTGCCAGCATCCGGAGGAAAGGGAAGATCATTGTATGCCGGATATTCTTCCCAGCCAATACAGACTTCTGTTCCTGTCCATACACTTCATAGAGGCATCCCAGGATAATATCCGGATCCGTAATAAACCTGATCTCAGGTTTCACCCATTCCTTTTTCATGTTCGCCCTCCTGACAAGATCATTCGTATCGATCAGCCCGGACTGTCAGACCATCCAGTCTGATTTTGGGAACTCCCACAAGATACCAGTCATCATCCATTTCAATCCGAACCGGCACCCAGTCTCCATCCATCTCTACATCAAAACAGTCCCCACAATGCAGACCGCCATAGTAGCTGCCGTTTCCAAAATAGATGTCATACCTCCCGGACTCCCGGTCATAACATAAAACGCCTTTTTTCTTTACCATAGAAATTTCCTCCTGTATTTTTCTTTTCATAAGAACAATAGGGCTGCATTTTCATAGAGTGGATGATCTTATGTTTATTCAATACGATATCTTCCCTTAACGCTTCATATGGCTCTGTTACTTATTTCATACGTAAGAGACAGGAAAAGAGCAACAACAAAAGGAAACTTTCTGAAAAGAAAAGCAGGAAACCTGTTTCAAGATTTCCTGCCCGGTGGTACGCCGATGGACGGCTGGTATTCAGTTTTTAAAATCATTCGGGATAAATCGTCTGATACTCTCCGTTATCATCAAGGATAGAAACCGTTATATTTCAAAAAACTCCCATCTCAACGGATGGGAGCCTTCACATTCTCATGGCATAAGCTGGTTCATGCCTATTATTCTACCATATATGTCCTTTTTCAATCAACACTGCTTCGGCGTATTCGTGGAAACAAAAACTGCCGTTGTGGGAATGGGTGTTCCTGCAGCGGCAGCTTTGGTTTTTCTTATATGGTTGTTAAAATGGTTCTATTACTCACAAGGCAGCTCTTCCTGCTTGCTCAACTGTCAGGTAATATCTTTCTTTTGATAAGCCATTACAGCAATTTTGTGTGAAATGAAAAAGATAATCACTGCTATAATAAGTACGATATTAAATGACATAAGGATACTATCTTTTACGGGAATAATCAAATTGACAAGTAATACTAGCGCAGTAGTAATTCCCGTTGCAGCCAGAAACGACATTATAAAGACAATTTGTGATTTGTCAGGGTCAAAAAAATATGCGCACGGAAGGCTGATACTGCCAGCCAGTAAAGAGGCGCTTATCCCTATGGAGCCGTAGAGACACAAAGAAGTTAATGATATTCCGCCGTCAATGATTGCAAGTACGCCACAGGGAATGAGTGTTGCAATAATTCCCAACACGGAAAGAATAATATAGAGAATGAATTTTTCTCCGATAATCTGGCTCCTTGATACCGGCATGGTAATTACATTCTTGCTCCATTTCGAGTTTTCGTCACTTGTGATACTGATGAAAACTGCAGTTGTGGCACACGGGGGAGCCAAAACTAAAAGTGCGCTGGGTTCCAGTAAAAATGAAAGCCCAAACCCTAAAACAATTAAACATACGATTGTTACAAGGATATTGCTTTTGGCAATATACAGATCTTTCAATATAAGTCCTTTCATCATCTTTCCCCCTTTACATAGAGAAGCATAATTTCGTCAATCGTTGCCGGAACAACCATTGCTTTTGGATATTTCTTCTGCATTTTCTCCCTGTCTGAAACCAAAATCTGCCACTCGTAGTCCATTTTCCGATATACAATGATATCACTTTTATCTAAGGCATCAAACTGGGCAGCTCCACATTTGATTATGCCATATTGCTCAGTCAATTCGTCTTTCGGTTTGAAGAAGACCACTTTCCCCTCATGGATAAACACGATATAGTCAGCTATTTTTTCTAAATCACTGGTAATATGGGAAGAAACCAGTATAGAATGTTCCTCATCCTGGACGAAATCTAACAGCATATCCAGAATATCATCCCGGATCACAGGATCAAGGCCACTGGTCGCTTCATCTAAAATCAGCAGTTTTGAATTGTGAGACAATGCGACGGTGATTGCCAGCTTCATTTTCATTCCTTTTGAAAATTGGCTGATTTGTTTATCGGCGGGTAATGAAAATTGTTTCAAAAGAGACCTATAGGTGTGTTCATCCCAGGAGTGATAGATATTCTTCATGACCCGGTTGAGCCGTTTGGGGGATAGAATTTCCGGGTAATTGCTGCCGTCAAAAACAACGCCGATCTGTTCTTTGGTATCGTTATCCAGTTCTTCCTTTCCCATGATGGAAATCTGACCTGCGTCTTTCTTGATAAGCCCCATAACAGCGTTAATTGTCGTACTTTTTCCTGCACCATTTTCTCCAATCAGCCCTACGATGGAACCCTCCGGAACATCGAAAGAAACACGATCTAAAACAAAGTCCTTATACGTTTTGGTAAGCCCTGAAATCGTCAACGCATTATTCATTGTCACTCCTCCTCATACAGTAGTGTCAGCAGATCAACCAATTTATCAAGCGATATACCGCTTGTACGGGCAATCTCGATTGCTTCACTAAAATGTTCCTCTATTTTTTTCTGCTGCTCCTCCAAATAGAAATCTTGATTTTGGACAGAAACATAACATCCCTTTCCTGCCGTTGTTTCTATAAACCCGTCCGTTTGAAGGAGATCGTATGCTTTCTGTACAGTCAACACGCTGATATGCAATGATTTAGCCAATGCACGGATAGATGGAAGCGCTTCTCCTGCTTTCAGGTCGCCGCTCATAATTTGCGTCTTAATTTGTGTTGCAATCTGTTCGTAGAGTGGCCGACTTGTTTTATTACTTACAACAATCTCCAAAATCCCACCGCCTTCCGTATCATACTGTATTACTTTGATATATACAGTATATGACACGGCAAGTCAGTTGTCAAGAGAAAAAGAAAAAGTAGAACAGTAATTTTACCATTCTACTCCTATGACCTGATTATATATTTATACGTTGTGCGCTACTCTCGTTAGGCTTCTTATTTCTTCTTGTTTTTCATTTCTCCATCAAAAGCTATTGAAAATATCCGATTTAGGCTTACCTTACTTTATCGCTTCTGCAATTTGATCCAGAGCACGGTAGTCAACAAAGTCTACCGTTGAATTAAAGGTTTCTATCATCGCTTTGACTTCAGCGTTTTTCTTTTCTTCCGGAAGTTTTTTCGCTTTATTATATAAAAGCGTCATCATAGTTTTATGCTTGAAATTTAATTTCTTGTAATCAATACCACCTCGCAAATGGAAAATCATTGTATTGTCCATTAACCGGGCAGGCACTTGTCTGCGTATGGCTCGTCTTATATTATTTATATTTTCCTCATCGCTAACATCTGCTAAACCCACGGTAACGATGATAAGCCTCGTATTTTCCGGCAACGCCTTGATGGTTGTCTTCAAGCCTTTGACACCTCCTGCATACAAGCCGCCAAAATGTATGACTACATCATAGTTCGACAGTGCTTTTACCTCTTCATAGCTTATACATGGAGTATCCATAATTTCGGAAAATTTCTCTGCGTATCGTTTTGTCGTACCATACTGAGTACCATAAACAATCAATTTCTTCATAATCCATCTGCTCCATCACTTCGTATTTGTCACCTTTTTCATTATACAATGACCTCTGGCTTTTGCAAATAGAGGAATGGAAATTTACACCGAAACCGAAATACTATATATTGATATTTTACATTGCTTTATTCTATATATAGTTGTATACTAAATCTGTAATCAGTAATTGTGTTTATCCGGAAAAGGATATGCTGTTTAGGTTTGTAAGTAGTCAGAGGTGTATTCTGCCATAAAAAGCAGAAACTTCTGGCTTTTTATTTTGCAGGAAACTGCACGCAGTTAGGGAATGAACTTTTGTGTCATTCTCTTTTTTTATGCCTAAAAGCAGGAAAGGAGGATTGCAGGAATATTCCGGAGGAACACGCCACAAGAAAGGAGAAAAGAATGAGATTAGAATTTAGTATTGTATTATTTGAAAATGAAGGTTACGCAACAGCAAGGAGGAATACGGGTATCAATGAAATACTTGCCTCTAAAGCAGGAGATACTGGTTATGTAATGGATGATGACAGCTATCGCATATTTACGCTGGATCCATACGCCTGGAAATGGTGGCTTAATCCCAGATTACATCGTCCAGATTTTTGCTCTTGTTACAGTTCTTCTACTGAATCTGATTGCGACAATCCAGCTATACAGGAAAGAATCATAAAAGCGCTGGAAGATTGGCAGAAGAAATACTTACGGGCAAATGAGACGATTAAGTTGATCAGCAGTGGTAAGCATATCCTGTATCACTGTGACGTGGAAACCGTATGCGGAGACGCAGAAATCTACTGTTTTGATTCTGTCATCGATACTATGGAGGATCATGCTCAGGCAGAGATCATCACAGGGAACTCTTTCATTAAGAATGTTCAGGGAAACGCCCAGATCCAATGCCTGGATGACCATGCTATGATCTCTAATTTGTGCGAAAATGCAGTTGTCCATAAGATGAAAGATATTTCACTTATCCGTCATACATATAGGGATAGCCAGATCCATACCATGCAGGACAACTCCCGTATTCTGAGCTTGAATGGAAATGCACGGCTTGGGGCAATGAACGGCCATGCAATCGTTGACCTGGCATCGGGCCAGTCGGTCATTGAAAAGGTTTCGTGTGGCTGCGCTGTCCTGGGATTATCTCATGACGCGCAGATCAAAAAAGTAGAATCCGGAGCTACAGTCCTCCCGCTTCATGTGGATGGTTACCATGGCTCGACCATGCCGTTCTCATAATAGAAACTGTAGTAAATATCTTATGAAAGAACTCAAGGGACGCTGTGTAAAAAGCAGCGCCCCTTGATGGTTTTAACGATTATTATTTTATGCAATCTCAAACCGATACCCGACACCATATACGGTATCAAGATACCGGGGGTGCCGTGGTTCCTTCTCCAGCTTCTTCCGCAGGCCGCTGATCAGACAGTAGGCACTGCTGTACATTTCTTCCCCTACATCCGTTTCTCCATAGATCATACGACAGATCTGAGCATAGGTATACACACGTCCCGGATGTCTGGCCATGACTGCGAGGACATCAAATTCCCTGGCAGTCAGCAATACCTCCTTTTCCTCCACCATGACCTTACGCTGGAGCGTATCCAGGAAAAATCCCGGATATCGGATCTGCTGCGGCTCCATGTAGATCTTCACACCCTCCAGAGTCTGAAGCTTTCTCTTGATACAGCTGATCTCCGGCAGCCGTTCCTCTGGAAATTCAATTACCATTTGTCTCTTCAGAGTGTCCCAGCTCCTTCCATCTCTTCAGTTTCTGGAAGCTCTGCTCACTGATGTCATGCTCGATCCTGCAGGCTTCCCTTGAAGCAGTAGTATTTTTCTTATTGTTCTCCCGTGCCAAACGTATAAGTAAAGAAAATATGCCATTTACCTTATGTTAAAAATTAAGATTGTAACTTGTGCGCCGCCGGTTTTTTCGGAATTGCTCAAAATCAGTTGTCCACCATGCTGTCGAACAATAGACTTTGTGATAAACAGGCCCATTCCAAAATGCAGGTTAGAACTACGGCTGCGGTCCGCCATGTAAAACTGTTCTTCGGCGTGCAGCAAATCTTCCTGCGAAAAACCGGGTCCTGCATCTGTTACCGAAATTTTCAGACTTCTTTTATCACCCGCTATTAAGATTGAAATATGGCTACCCTGCGGGGAATAATCCAGCGCATTATTTACCACATTCATAATCGCCCGTTCCATCAGTAGCTTATCCGCAGACAGAACAGCAGGCAAGCTTTCAATTTCTATCTGCAATCCAATTTTTTTCGTCTGGCACAGAGCGGCAACCTGCCCCCGTAATTGTTCCACATAGGCAGGCAGGTCAATATCCTCCATGTGGAGCTGATAGCCGGTAGTTGCCCGTGAAATATCAATCAACGTCCGAATATATAACTGCATCTGTTCGGAACTACTGCTGATATATTCTGTATATAAACGCTGTTCCTCATCCAACTCTGTTTCGCTGATAAGGTCGGCATTCCCTTGAATCACTGTCAGAGGCGTTTTCAGATCATGTGCAAGAGCGGCAATCTGTTCCCTCTGCAATTTTTCCGCGTTCCATTGCTTTTCCAAAGATGATTTCAAATTATCTTTCATGGAAGAAAAAGAACATAGAACATCTTCAAATTCTTTGATGTTAGAATGTTCCACTTCAAAATCAAGATTTTGCTTAGAAATTTCTTTTGTTGCTTCCATAAGCGGATGAAGTTGATTGCGAAATATTTTTGCGAACCTTGCTGTTAAAACAGTAATAACCAATAAAGAATTAACAACAATCAAAACCAGCATAAGGGTATCAGGGGATGGAAAAAAATCAGGCAGCCACGAAACGGTAAACTGTGAGCCTATAAAGTATTGCAAAACGCACAGTTCATTATCCCTGACAACAAGGACATATTGCCGTTTGCTTCCTTGATTGTTATATTCTCCTTTTGCATAAGATAGAGCATCTGCCTTTTCTTCAGAAGTCATATTACTGTATAACTCGTTAAATTCCTTATCTAAAATTAGATATCGGCATCCCTGCGGCAATACCACTTTGGTTACATCAGGTGCAACCGTCAATGTCGGAACAATTTCTCTTACTTGCAACTCACTTTGATTAGCTCTTGTGGCTATCCCCATATTGACAGCAGTTGTTTGCAACAAAATAGGAACTAAAATAGCAACGCCCAACATCACGACGAGCGACAGAGCAAATCTACGGAATAATGTTTTTACTGTATATGTTCTTTTCATTCCCATTTATACCCAATCCCCCAAACTGTAGAAATTGGCTGTATATTTAGCTTTTCCAATTTGGCACGGATATTTTTTATGTGAGTAGCAATAGTAGAATTATCGCTATCACCATCCAAACCGAAAACAGCTTCATAAATCTGTTCTTTGGTAAACACTTGACCTTTATTTCGGGCAAGATACTCACAAATGAGATATTCACTTTTCGTCAAAGTTACCCGATTTCCCGCAACCCAAAGTTCTTTTGCTGCCAAGTCAAATTTAATTCTCTCAAATATGAGCGTGGAATGTCGTTCCCGCTGCTCACGACGCAAATGTGCGTTTACTCTGGCCCTTAATTCCGCTATGCGAAACGGTTTTGTAATATAATCATCAGCACCTATACCCAAGCCATATAGTATATCTTCTTCCAGCGTTTTGGCCGTTAAAAAGAGAATAGGGCAGTCAACTATATTTCTGATTTTTTTACAATATTCAAAGCCGTCCACTCCCGGCATCATCACATCTAAAAGGATAATGTCGTATAAATTGAGTTTCTGCGTATCTACATCAGCGGCAGTTTGGCAGGCTGTTATCAAATAACCATCTTTTCTAAGCCCATTCTTTATCAGTTCTAAAATGGGCTGTTCATCATCCACCACAAGTATATGCGTCAAGAGATCACCTCCCTTTTTATTATATCACGCAATGCCGCTTTAATCAGTCGTGGCTTTTGCTGTTGCTTGCCGATATTCATTGTTTATGTTGACAGCAACCGCAACACTTGTGTCAACATTTTCGATACGGTACACATATCCAAAGCTGAAATCTTTTCCCTCTACATTCTTGAAACGCTTTGACACTTGTCCGATTTCTTCTTCCAAGTCTGTTCTGTTCAGGCAGATGTCTGTAATGACATAGGTTGTTCCGTCATAAGATATTTCACTGTAATCCGCAGTATTCAGCTCATAATAGGGCAATGTTTCATTTAGCTTTTCGTTTTTATCCGCTGTATCGCGTAAGGTTCCACACGCTGATAATATAAGCACACTCATCAGAAACAGAGATACCGTTGTAAACGCTTTTTTAATCATTTCCTTTACCTCCTTCCCAAGAGCAAAACCAGATTATGCTAAAGAAGAAAAGCAAAAGCGAACACAGCAGAGCGATCACGATGCCACTCATAAAATCAGCACTTAATAGCTTGAATATATCTGGCTGGCTCCATTCAAGCACGATATAATCCATAGAGCGTACTCCCCATGCCCAAGGATTATATTTCCACACAACATCACCTAATCCAGTTATCATAAGTGCTGCAATCAAGCTGCCTGCAATGCCAAGCCCCATAGAAGCGCCTTTGCCAAAATTCAAGCCAACAAACAAATGTATCAGATATAAAGGAAGAGAAGTCAATATTAGTAGAGTACCGGCTTTCAGATATAGTGCAAACGGTGCCTCTTGATATATAAGCGCAAAAACGCCCATTGCTAATACTACTGCTCCGATGGCTCCGATCATCAGCAATAAAATTTTTCCGATATAAGTGGCAGGACGAGATGGAATTGTACCAAGCATGAGTTGATAATGCCCCGCTTGATGTTCAATCTGAACTACCATTCCAACAATAATGCCAGCCAAAAACGGAAAGGATACTGCTAAAACCTCCAAATACGCACTAACCTTTGTGTAGACATCCCAGCCGGAAACCAGAAAATACCCAGCAAATATGACAGCTCCCAGTAAAGGGATCAGTATGTGGATGTAGAGCAATACACTATGTTTACATTTCAAGAACTCGGCTTTCAGGCAACGAAAGATTGAGGTCATTATCATTTTATCTCCTTTTCAAATCCTTTTGCCGTAACAAGCGAAAGAAGTACAAACACAAATACGGAAAGTAAAAGTGTGAAGCCGATTTCCACAAATGTGAGTGGCGTGTTTTGCATTGTTGTGGGTACTCCGTTCGGCATGATTTTTAGTACAGAGATCATCAAATGTGGAACCCAGCTATACGGACATAAAAACCACAAATTCGAGGTCGCTGCAAAAATCCCTAAGATACTGCCAATTCCTACATTCAGAACAACAGTCAAAAAGATGCCAACCTTTTTTGAAAGCCATAGGGACAACGGCACTTCCCACAAACTTGCAATTACAATGCAAAGTGTACCGAAAACAGCCTGTAAAACATTGACAGCGAGAGGAATTTCATAAACCGCAAAAATTATATAGCCGCCAACCAGATTTAAGACAAGAAACAATAGATTTCCCCATGTCACATAAAGTCCGGCAATTCCAATTTTAGCTTTCCATGTTTCCTTTAGATCAACTGGCAGAGGGAGAACAGCCCGGTATTTTAATTTGCCGTTATCCCGCTGTTCTAGCATAGCACATATCAATGTTAAGAAACCGGGATAGAGCAAGATATACCACCAATTATAGGAATTGATCTGGAACCACAGAGGCGCAAAGATATTCATAAGCGCCGTGACCACTGGTGCAAGCACTATCAACTTTTTGGCAAAAGTTCTCTTGTTCTTCAAATGTTCAGCCTGCAAATAGTTCATACTTACACCTCCTTAGAGTATTCGCGAACGACTTCCATAAACAGTTTTTCCAAATCTTCCCCTGCATGGAGTTGACTTTCATATCCCAACACACCACCGGCAATAATACCCACATGGTCGGCAATCTGCTGGACTTCCGATAAAATGTGGCTGGACAAAATTACTGTAATCCCTTTTGCCGGGAAAGAACGGATCAGTTCCCGTAGTTCTTCAATGCCTACTGGGTCAAGACCATTGGTCGGCTCGTCAAGAATTAAAAGCCGCGGGTTATTCAGCAGGGCAATGGCAATGCCAAGCCGCTGCTTCATACCGAGGGAAAATTGTCCAGCCCGTTTCTTCCCGGTATCGGTCAAACGGACGATGTGCAGAACTTCATCAATCCGATTATCCGGCAGACCCAACATCGTTGTTCGCACTTTCAGATTTTCGTATGCGGTCAGGTTTTCGTACAGTGGCGGCGTTTCAATCAATGCACCGATCTGTGTCAAATCGCTACGCTGCCACGGATGACCGTCAAACTCGATACTTCCGGAGGTGGGCCTCAAAATACCTGTAATCATTTTTAGCGTGGTAGACTTGCCTGCCCCATTCGGCCCCAGCAGGCCATACACGGAATTTCTCTCGATGTTCAGCGATACATTATTTACTGCCATCTGCCCTTTGAAGTTTTTACAGAGGTCAGTTGTTTTCAAAATCATATCCATATCCTTTTGCCCTTTCTTTTGATTTCAAAGACAGGGTACAGGATAACTTTGAAGATTTCATAAAGATTTCAAAAGTGAATATTTCATAATCCATAATAGTGTACTTACTTATTAAGACCAGGCAGCTTACGCCGCCCGGTCCCTTCTTAATTACTCCACATCCCGGAAATACCGGATGCACTTCATCAGTTCCACTGCCAGCTCCTGGTACAGATCTTCATCAAATCTTCTATTCACCAATGAATACTTAATCAACAGCGGCCTGTACATTGCAAAGATCTCTGCCTTCGCATCCATGTCCCCAGCTTTTGCACGGAATAATAATTCATCAAAGCTCATCTTATTTATCCCCCAATCTTTTGCGTATTTTACGGATTGCATAGAAATAGATATCCTTGCAACGCTGTGTTGTCCTTCCGGTCATCTGGCCAATCTTCTTAAATGTATACTCCTCAAATACATGGAGATAGATCAGCTCCCGTTCTGTATCACTGAGCATCAGCAGCGATTTTACAAGTTTCTCATTCGAGAGTTTATCCCACTCCGGGAACTCACCTGCAGACTCTTTGAGCAAAATCTCTTCCCGCTCCTGGATCTCCCTTATCTCCTCAAAAGTGATCCGTTCTTCAATCTCCGCAATTTCCTCCATCAAGAAGGAGTTCTTCTCTGTACGTATCTTTTTGTCCAGGTAACTGCTCCTGCGTCCTTTGATAAACTCCAGTAAATATGCTGTAAAATGGTTCTTAGTCCGATCTCCTGTATAGGTATGTTTTTCATTCATATATTGATTCCTCCTGAATTTCATCTGTAGTTTCAAAGAAATTCAGAAGGCTGGCGGCGAGCGGCACCTTGGCAGTCTTTCGTTCCACTTCCACGGCAAAAAAATAAGACCGAAAACTGCCAACGGCAGCCCGATCCTATCCGGCGGATTTAACTTTACATGAAAATACGCAGTATATGTGGTTGGAACCAACACATATATTGCGTGCAAAAGACTTTCTTCACCTGTAGAAAGAAGCAGGATTTTTTTGAAATTGTTTCAGATAGCGTCTGATCCATCCGGCTGTTCACACCTTATCTTCTGTATATTCCCCTCTCTATGCGATATATTGCCTGTTTACACGCATGATAACGCATTTTATATACTGCTTGTCTGCGGTAAAATATATGCAGGAAATGAGGTGATTGGATGTATAGACAACGATTGGGGGATGCTGTAAAAGAAGCCCGAATGGAGTTGGATTTATCGCAGAATACGCTCGCAGAACGTTCCCACGTATCCCTTCGTACAATTTCAGATATTGAAAATTATAAGGCGAACCCTCGTTTTGACAGTCTCTGCTCCCTGGCGTCCTATCTGAACATTTCTATTGATGCGGTAATCAAAGACCGTAAGAACAATAGCGGCAGTACGACGATGCAGCAGATCCTGATAGAATTGGAGTCCTGCTCAGAAGAAGAGCAGGTTATTGTGCTGCAAACGCTGCGAGGCCTCTTGAAAGGACTACATACCCGGACAGAGAACCCCACATAACCACCTCTTCTGCCATTGTAAGATGCACTTCTCGGAAATCTTTATAGAAATTCTATGGATTTTCTATGGAAATTCTGAAAAAACGGTGAAAAAGAGGGAGAACCCATGCGAGTTCTCCCCAAAGACCTGTATCACATATTTCTAAATGCTGCCATGGCATCCGCAATATCCTGCATTGTTCGTTCATCAATCGGAGGAGCTTCCTCGTTCAGATCCTCGATCACGGCCTCGGCAGGCTTCTTATCTGCTTCCGGCTGCAGCTGCTGGCTGGCTAAAATTCCAATGTCTGAAACGTGAGCCTCACCAGCAATCCGTTCCATTTCCTGCCGTACCAGAAGACGCACCATCGCCTGGATGCTTTCCTGGGAGACTCCAGTATCTCCTCCAGACTTCTTCCCCGTATACTGCAGGATCGCTTCCGCAATCAGCGCCGCCTTTTTCTCCGTCCCGTTCAGGATCTCTACGACTTCCAAATGCTCCGGATTTTTTTTATCAAATCCTATTGTAAATACATATGGATTTTTCTTTCCCACGATTATCACTTCCCTGCTGAAACACTGCGGTACAGGATGCCATATCCTTTCGCATTTGCAAAAATATCATCAATGAACTGATACTTGATCAGCCGGCTGGAGCTTTCCAGAAACCGCCGGAGTAAGATGGCGCCGCCTCCGATGAATATGGTATAGGTGGATTTCGTGTCAATGCCACGTTCCCGGACACTGCTGAGCAGGTCAGTCACAAAATTCCGGGCCATTTCTTCCACGGTATGTACCACCATTTCCGGATAGTATTCCGTTTTGCCTTCCAGGATACTGTCAATGTCGGTTTCCTCCAGAAGCATATCGTGATCCCCGTTGACACTGGAAATGATGTCGTTATACATAGTGATGACACCCTTTTCCATGGAATCGCAATAGTCCAGACATGGGCTTCCACTCCGCATCAGCAGAAAATCCGATGTAAATCCGCCAATGTCAATCCCTACAGCCTTGGGGATCTGCCGGATTTTTTCTCCCTCTGTCATCATAGCGGCATACGCCTGGGGATATACAGCTACGTCCTGGATGCAGGTATGGTAGGTTCTTCCGTTATACACCAGTTCCTGTACCTTTCCGTCTCCTAGGAAATACTCCCGATACCGTTCTGCCAGTTCTGCGTAATGCTTGGGCGGTACACCGATAGGCAGCGATACCTGTACTACGTCTTCTTCCGATACCTGGCCGGTGCGTTCCAGTTCCTTCGCAATAGCAAATCTCGTCAGGATGGAAAACCGTTCATCCTGAGTCTTGTCCCTCTGATACGGGATCCGCTTGCCACTCAAAACATAATACTTCCCGTCAGTCTGAAGGAAATCCTCCCGTCCCGCAGGCTTACGGTCTGTGGAAGAGAGCCCCGTGGTGAAAAGAAAATGGGTGGTCTTCATGTTCCGGTTCCCGTGATCCACGGGGATAGTCAGTTTTTTTATCATAATGCGTCACTCCTTATATTGATTTCTACTTATTCCATACGTATGAGATATGTAGATAGCAACTCTGGAGAGAAAATTTTTTGAGACTTTTTTTTTAGGATAGTATTCCAGACGTGTCTTTGGTAGAATGTAGGCAGAAACAAATTCTTTAGGTTAGAATCGATGATGGGGTAAACGAAAAAGCAGTTTTGGCATTCCAGTGAACTGCCTCTTCGTTTACACCATTTTCGATTTGACCTAATTGAACAAAGTGAGCGTCCGGGTAGCCACTACCTATGGACTTTCAATCTTTTGTTCTTACCCATGATTATACAGGATTTTCTGTGCAAAAACTATAGGAAACCAAGTAGCTCCAGATAAATGGGCATGACAACAAAACCTCAGGCCTTGAGGCTTCAAAAAACTATTGGTAAATGAAACATTTAGCATCTTTGTGGCATCCGAAGCTGAGGCTTTCCAAGTTTTCCACCGCAGATTTTACACACGCAGACGTTTATGCCATAGAGATGTTTCAGTATTTCAGGCATACCCTTATCGTGCAGTTTTGAAATATATTTTCTGCATCCGAGAAGATTCCGGCATAAAGTAAGCTTTTTACTTTTGCTGCGGGAACATAGAAGTCCGTAATGCCGAATTCGTACAAAACGCTTTGGGGGGACATGCATCAAAAAACGTCGTATGAATTCGATACCGGAAAGGGTCAGTTCTTTCCACTGCCCTTTGTTCCGGTAATCTTTCACAGAAAAAGTGACGGTTTCATCATCCATACGGATGATGCGATGATTGCTAATAGCAATCCGATGGGTGTATTTTCCAAGATAATCAATCACAGACTGTGCACCGTGAAAGGTTTTCTTACAATAAGGGATCCACTCCGCAGAGTAACAGGTATCAAGCAGTTCTTTGAATGCATAATGGTTACGGTATTTTTCGGCTGTTCCATGAAACTCAAGCCGGTCGGTCTCCCAAAGGTTTTTCAATTCTTCCATGTATTTTCCGCGGAATACTTTGGAAATGACCTGGATTGGAAGGAAAAATTCAGTGCCGTTATCCTTCCATTCATTTTTTGGTGTCAATCCTCCGCCAAGCAGTATTGTGTGGATATGGGGATGAAAGTTCATTTCAGAACCCCATGTATGCAGGATGCAGATATATCCAACGGAAGCCCCAAGATGCTTTGGGTCAGCAGCCAGTTCGCTGATTGTAGCAGAAGCAGCGTGATACAGGGTGTCATACAATTGCTTCTGATTACTGTAAATGACTGGATTCAAGATATCCGGAACTGTAAATACGAGATGAAAGTAAGGTGCATCAAGTACATCTTCCCTGCGGGCATCCATCCACATTTCCTTTGGAACAGCCTGACACATGGGACAACAGCTGTCTCTTATACACATCTCCGAGCCCACGAGACGGACTCCTATCTCG
>ENA-OZGV01000846-OZGV01000846.1-human-gut-metagenome-genome-assembly--contig:-NODE-846-length-15268-cov-4.382568_pt1 | contig 15268 bp, 12 predicted proteins | sample MGYA00245120_ERZ653665 | MGnify/ENA primary metagenome ERZ653665 (study PRJEB26926, sample SAMN06165250) | human gut metagenome | biome: ENVO:00009003; feature: ENVO:2100002; material: ENVO:00002003... | reverse complement strand
CGCGTAAGATCGTCGGCAGCGTCAGATGTGTATAAGAGACAGGCACCGGAGAGCTGAATGCCGGCGCTGTGACCGGCTGGGACGGGGAAAAAAGTCAGGGCTGGAACCTGAAATGTCTCAACGAGGACGGCAGAAGCCGTTGGATTATCTCCATGATGGAGGACGGTTCGCTGCGGATGCAGTCCACCGGCCCCAAAAAGGGCAGTGAGGTCTGGTACGTTTTTCAGCGCACCGAGGCGTGGGACGACATCGGTTACACCGCCATCCCCCGCAGGCTGTGGGGCACTTACCGCGCCGGAGACGAGTCCGCAAAGGGCATCCGCCGGATGACCTTCCTGCCGGACGGCAGCTGCTGCATGAGCGTGGAATGGGACGGGTGGAACGGCATTCTGACCGGCACCGCCGAGGGAACACAGGGCCGCACCGAGGACGGCACCGAGCTGCACTTCACGCTGACCGACACGGATGGCAGACCGTGCGAGTTCTGGGCCATTTTGCTGAACGATGACGGCAGCCCCAGCGGCTGCAGCCTGAAATACCGCGCCGGAGAAGTGCTGTTTGACCGGGACACGCGTCCCGTTTACTGGAAAAACGGCTCCCCGGATCTAACCCTTGTACCGTGACCGAAACCGAACGCCATGCGATGACAAAGCGTTGTCGCTTACAACAAACAAATAACAGGAGGAAATTACTATGGGTCTTATCAAAGCAGGTATGGGCGCACTGGGCGGAACTCTTGCAGACCAGTGGAAGGAATTTTTCTACTGCGATTCTCTGGACAAAGATGTGCTGATGGTCAAGGGCCAGAAGCGCACCTCCCGCCGCAGCTCCAACAACGGCGAGGACAACATCATCACCAACGGCAGCGGCATTGCTGTGGCAGACGGACAGTGCATGCTCATCGTGGAGCAGGGCCGCGTGGTGGAGGTGTGCGCCGAACCGGGCGAGTTCACCTTTGACGCATCCACCGAGCCCAGCGTGTTCACCGGCAACTTCGGCGACAGTCTGGCTGCTACATTCCAGACCGTAGCCAAGCGCTTTACCTACGGCGGCGACACCGGCAAGGACCAGCGGGTGTACTACATCAACACCAAGGAGCTGGGCGAGATCCTGTACGGCACTGCCACCCCCATCCCCTTCCGGGTGGTGGTCAGCGAGGAGCGGGGCTACAAGCTCTCGGTGAACATCCGCTGCAACGGCAGCTTTACTTACCGCATCTGCGACCCGCTGCTGTTCTACACCAACGTGTGCAGCAACGTCTCCACCCAGTATGACGCATCCGAGATCGCACCCCGGCTGAAGAGCGAGCTGATGAACGCCCTGCAGCCTGCCCTTGCCACCCTTTCGGCCAACAAGGTGCAGTATTACGAGATCCCCGCTCACACGCTGGAGATCTCCGACGCCCTCAACGAGCAGCTGTCCAATGTCTGGCGCAAAAAGCGCGGCATCGAGGTGTTCTCCTTCAACATCAACTCCCTGTCCATCCCGGAGGAGCAGCAGAAGAAGATCACCGAGTGGGAAGAGAACGCCATGACCACCGACCCCACCACCGCTGCCGCCCGTCTGGTGGGCGGTCAGATCGATGCTATGAAGACCGCCGCCGGCAACACCGCCGGTGCCATGACCGGCTTTATGGGCATGGGCATGGCAGCCGGTGCAGGCGGTATGGGCGGCATGAGCGCCCAGAACCTGTTTGCCATGGGCCAGCAGGCCCGTCCGGACAGCGTGGACGCGCCCCAGCAGGTCAGCCGCCCCGCACCCGCCCCGGCAGACAGCTGGAAGTGCAGCTGCGGCGCTACCGTTACCGGCAAATTCTGCCCGGAATGCGGCAGCAAAAAGCCGGAGCCGAAGCCCGCTGCGGACAGCTGGACCTGCAGCTGCGGTGCCACCGTCACCGGCAAGTTCTGCCCGGAGTGCGGCAAGCCCCGCCCGGCGGCAGCAGAAGGCTGGACTTGCAGCTGCGGCGCGGTGAACAAGGGCAAGTTCTGCTCCGAGTGCGGCAAACCCAAGCCTGCTGGTACCCCCAAGTATAAGTGCGACAAGTGCGGCTGGGAACCGGCAGACCCCGCTCACCCGCCCAAGTTCTGCCCGGAGTGCGGCGACCCCTTTGACGACAGCGACCAGACCTGACCTGACAAATACAGAGCAATGAAAGGAGCATACCATGATGGGATTCTTTTCCAATCTGTTCGCAAAACAGAACTGCGCCGTCTGCGGTAAGGAGTGCGGCACCCTGCACCGCTCCAAGCTCCGGGATGGACAGTTCCTCTGCGATGACTGCGGCAACAAGTGCTCCAAATATATCCGGCTCAGCGAGCTGACGCTGGACGAGGCCAAGGAGCACATGGAGTATATGGCCCGGATGAAGCGGGTGTTCGACGAGGTGTTCGACAAGACCGAGTTCCGGGTCAACGCATACCCCTCCACCCCGACGCAAATGGGGCTGGTGTTCTGCGATGAGCTTGGAATGCTGTACATCGACGACCGCACCGGCGGACGGGGCAAGATGCCGGAGCTGATCCGCTACGACCAGATCGCCAGCTATGAGGAATATCTGGACGAGACCCCCGCCAAGGAGCCGGGCCAGGAACCCACCCTCAACGGCGGCGGCCTGAAGCTGAAGCTGGTGCAGCCCCGCAGCATCACCGAGGCCCAGACCCAGCGGGGCATGCGTCCTCACCCCTACATCAAGCAGGAGCTGGTCATCTGCTTCAGCAAGCGGGACCGGCGGGAGATCGGCTATGCCCACATCGCACGGCAGCATCTGGACCACATCTTCGGGGTCCACGATAATGAGACGAGCATGTTCGGCCGCCGGATGTCCAAGGCCGAGGAACGGGAGCTGAAGGGCCAGATGGGCATGATCGGTGCCATGGGTGCCGTGGCATCTGCCGCCATGAAGGGCGGGCAGCTCTCTGAGCAGGAAAAGGCCCGCTTTGTGGAGAACATCAATCTGGCAAACGACGCCCAGACCGGCGGCATGGCAGTGTACAGCCGCCGGGCCGATGAAGCTTTTGCAAAGGTGCAGTGACCCCAAAAGGAGGAACGGATATGAGAAAGATTCAGCGCAGAGATTTCCTCAAGGCCATGGGCCTTGCCACCGCCGCCCTCGGGCTGACCGCCTGCGGCGGCTCCGGTGCTGCCAGCGCATCCAGCGTTTCCAGCGCACCGGCTTCCAGCAGCAGTGCCCCGTCCGCTTCGGCACAGCCGGAATCAGCAGTGGACAAAGCCGCCCCTGCAGGGGCCCCTGTGACCCAGTTCCAGACCGGGGAGCTGACCATCGGCGAATACACCTTCAAGGCGCAGTACATCCCCTTTGACGTCCGCCGGGAACTGGACGGAGCGCATCACTGCATCCATGCGGACAGCTACCGGGGCAATTACTTCTTCAGCTTCTACAACGAGGACGATGAAGAGCAGTCTGCTAAAATCTTCGAGTATGCCATCAAGGACGACCGGCTGACCCCGGTGGAAGAGTACAACATTGACGGCAGCAACGCCCTCAGCATCGACCGCAATGGCATCCTGTACGCCATGGACAACTTTGATGTCTACTGCTACGATCTGAACAGCAGCGACCCGGAGGAGCCCGGCGACGCACTGGACTACATGGGCAGCTGCTATTCCTCCAAGGATCGGGATCTGACCGTAATCTACCGGACCGACTCCGCACCGGTGCTGGTGCAGGACGGCGAGTACACCGAGCTGACGCTGGAGGGCGACAACGAGATCGGCCCCTTCTGCAGCATGCCCTCCCTGAACCTCAGCGGAGACGAGCTGCTGACGGTGGGCGAGCCGGACTCCAGCGGAGACTACTACTTTGCCGCCTTTGATCTGGACGGCAATGAGCTGGCCCGCAGCTCGCAGCCGGTGGGCAGCTTTGACGCCGTGATGATGAAGCGCCCCAACGGCTATCTGCTGGACACGGGCTATATGTGGGAGCTGTACGCGCCGGACGGCACTTTTTTGGAAAAGTCCCTTCCCGTGGGTGAGCGCGAGACCCTGTGCCAGCTGTGCGGCGACTTCTGCACCTTTGATGTTTTCCTGCCGCTGGAAGAAAACGCTTTCCTGGCAGTGGGCCACCACGGCAAAGCCACCGAGCCGGACGAGCCGGTGGTGTTCCGCATCACTACGGATTTCTGAGCCGACCGCTTCGGCGGGAAGACCAACGCAAAAACAGCGGGGCCGGGGAAAAGCCCTCGGCCCCCTTTGGAACAACAGGAGGAAACGCTATGGCAGGAATGCTGGAATATAAGTGCCCCTGCTGCGATGGCGCCATCCAATTTGACAGCGCCACCCAGAAGATGAAATGCCCCTACTGTGACACCGAGTTCGACGTGGATACCCTCAAGGGCTATGACGAGGAGCTGAAGGACGAAAAGCCCAGCGAGATGGAGTGGACCACCCCCGGCGGCAGCTGGGCAGAGGGCGAGACCGCCGGTCTGCATACTTACAGCTGCAAGAGCTGCGGCGGCGAGATCGTGGGCGATGACACCATGGCGGCGTCCGCCTGCCCGTTCTGCGGCAACCCCATCGTCCTCACCGGACAGTTTGCCGGGACGCTGCGGCCCGACCTCATCATCCCCTTCAAGCTGGACAAAAAGGCCGCCAAGGCCAAATTGCAGGAGCACCTCAAGGGCAAGACCCTGCTGCCCCGGGTGTTCCGCAGCCAGAACCACATCGACGAGATCAAGGGCGTGTATGTGCCCTTCTGGCTCTTCGACAGCGATGCCGACGCTCAGCTGCGGTTCACTGCTACCCGGACCCGCTGCTGGTCGGACAGCAAATACGACTATACCGAGACCAACTACTACTCCGTCCGGCGGGACGGCACCTTGGGTTTTGATGCCGTGCCGGTGGACGGCTCGTCCAAGATCGAGGACGACCTGATGGAATCCATCGAGCCCTTTGCCATGCAGGACGCCATCCCGTTCCAGACCGCCTATCTGGCGGGCTATGTGGCGGACAAATACGATGTGAGCGCCGAGGACAGCATCGAGCGGGCCAACAAGCGCATCCGCCGCTCCACTGAGGAGACGTTCCAGCAGACCGTTACCGGCTACGATTCGGTCAAGGTGGAAAACAGCAGCATCCAGCTGCACGGCGGCAAGGCAAAGTACGCGCTGTTCCCGGTCTGGCTGCTGAGCACCAGCTGGCGGGGTGAAAACTACCTGTTTGCCATGAACGGTCAGACCGGCAGATTCGTGGGTGACCTGCCCGTGGACAAGGGCGCTGCCCGCAAGTGGATGCTGGGCCTTACGGCTGCCCTTTCCGCCGCGTCCTACGGCGTGATGTGGCTGCTGTGGCTGGCACGGATCCTGTAAAGGAGGGACGAACGATGAAAAAGACTTCCAACCGACTGCACTCCCTCTTTGCGGCGCTGGCAGCACTGATTCTTGCGGCGGCGCTGGCTGTTCCGGCCTTTGCGGTAGAGGGCGGCTTTGCCGACCTGTACTACCGCATGTTCGACGACGCTGAGGTGCTGACCGAGGACGAGGACAACGAGCTGGAGGACGCACTGGAAGAGCTGAGCCTGCGCCAGAGCTTCGATGTGACCATTGCCACCATCGAGTCGATGGAAAGCGTTGGTGCCGACAGCATGGAGCAGTTTGCCGATGATCTGTATGACTACTGCCAGTACGGCTACGGCCCCGATATGGACGGCGTGCTGCTGCTGGCATTCGTGCTCGGATTTCCGGCCAACGAGATCGTGCTGCCGATCGCCGTGATGGGGTATCTGGCGCAGGGCAGTCTGGGCGATTCGCTCGGGCTGGCGCAGATGCACGCGCTGCTGACCGCCAACGGCTGGACGTGGACGACCGCCGTGAGTGCCGTGCTGTTTTTCCTGCTGCACTGGCCGTGCTCGACGACGCTCTGGACCATCCGGCGCGAGACCGGCAGCACAAAATGGACACTGCTGGCGGCGCTGCTGCCGACGGCGATGGGCATGGCGCTGTGCACGGCGTTCACAGCGCTGGCGCGCGCACTCGGCTGGTGAGCGGATTAGGCCGCGGCCGCCGGGACATACTAGCCGCAAGACGCAGGAAAGGAAGAAGCAAGTGACCCGACCGACCACGGAGGAGCTGGCACGCCGCGCGCTCGAGTCCGTCGCCCGGGCGCACGGCGTGTCTGTTGCCGATGTGCACGCCGCCGTGCGCGGGGCGGCGGAGCACACGAAAGCCCTCGGCGCGCTCGCGCCGGAGGAGCTGGTGGCATATCTCGCGCACAAGAGCAGAAACCGGGAGCCGTAACGGCTCCCGGTTTTTTTGCCTGTCGGAAAACCCCAATGGGGTTTTCCGACAAAAGGCTTACAGTCTGCTGCGCGCAGAATTTGTGCGCCGATGGCACGCAAATTCCACACTTGCAGCCTGAGCGGTATTTTCTCTGCCGCACATGTCGCCAGAGAAAATGATTTCACTTTTTTGCCGCCTGCGGGCGGCAAACTCTGCGAGGCTTCTTCTGTGCGGGGCCGGTACTTTCATATGCTCCCGGTTTTGTCATGCCGCGGCGAAAATCGCCGTTGTGCCGGGGCGCGATTCGGATTATAATGGAAGCACCACACCGCGGCCCGGCCGCGGGAAGGAGCGGACCGACATGAAATTTCTTCACCTCGCCGACCTGCACCTCGGCAAGCGGGTCAACGGCTTTTCAATGCTGGAGGATCAGGCATATATCCTGCGGCAAATTCTCGCCATTCTGGACGACGAGCGGCCGGACGGCGTGCTGATCGCAGGCGACATATACGACAAGCCCGTGCCGCCGACCGAAGCCGTCGAGCTGCTCGACGGATTTTTGACCGAGTTGTGCACGCGCGGCGTGCCCGTTTTGCTCATCAGCGGCAACCACGACTCGCCGGAGCGGCTCGCCTTCGGCGGGCGGGTCATGGACGGCTGCGGCATCCACATCGCGCCGGTCTACGGCGGCGCGGTCGCGCCCGTCGTGCTGCGCGACGAAATCGGGCCTGTGTACCTGTGGCTGCTGCCGTTTTTGAAGCCCGCGCACGTGCGCCGCTGGTTCCCGGACGCGCAGATCGAGAGCTACACCGACGCCGTGGCCGCCGCCATCGCGCACATGGACATCGACGACAGCGCGCGCAACGTGCTCGTGACGCACCAGCTCGTGACCGGCGGCGCGCGCAGCGGCTCGGAGGAGCTGTCCGTCGGCGGGACGGACAATGTCGACAGCGGCGTCTTTGCGCCGTTTGACTATGTGGCGCTCGGCCACCTGCACGGCGCGCAGCACATCGGGCGCGAGACGATCCGCTATGCCGGCTCGCCGCTCAAATACTCGTTTTCCGAGGCAAGGCAGCACAAATCCGTCACCGTCGTGACGCTGGGCGAAAAGGGCGACGTGCAGGTGCGCACCGTCGCGCTCACGCCGCTGCGGGAGCTGCGCGAGATCCGCGGGAGCTATGACGAGCTGACCGCGCGGAGCTTTTACGAGCACACGACCTACCGCAGCGACTACCTGCACCTGATCCTCACGGACGAGCAGGACGTGTTTGACGCCATGAGCCGCCTGCGCACGATCTACCCGTACCTGATGACGCTTGACTACGACAACGCGCGCACACGCGCAGCCGGCGGTATGTCCGTACCAGCAGAGACGGAGCGGCACACGCCGCTGGAGCTGTTTGAAGCGCTGTATCAGCGCCAGAACCACCGGCCCATGAGCGAGGTGCAGCGCGCATACATCGCGCAGCTTATGGAGCAGATCATGGAGGTGCAGGGATGAGACCGCTGAAGCTGACCATGTCCGCCTTCGGACCATATGCCGGACAGACGACTGTGGACTTTGACGCGCTCGGCACGACCGGGCTCTACCTCATCACCGGCGACACCGGCGCCGGAAAGACGACGATCTTTGACGCGATCGCCTACGCGCTCTACGGCGAGGCGAGCGGCGAGAGCCGCGAGAGCTCCATGCTGCGCAGCAAATACGCAGCGCCCGAAACGCCGACGTTCGTGGAGCTCACCTTCTTAAACGGCGGCAAGACCTACACCGTGCGCCGCAATCCCGAATACACGCGCCCGAAAACGCGCGGCACGGGCACGACCGTGCAGAAGGCAGACGCCGAGCTGACGATGCCGGACAGCCGCATCATCACCAAGGCGCGCGACGTGACCGCCGCCGTGACGGACATCGTCGGCGTCGACCGGGAGCAGTTTGCCCGCATTGCCATGATCGCGCAGGGGGAATTCCGCAAGCTGCTGCTCGCCCAGACGGACGAGCGCAAGGCCATCTTCCGCCAGATCTTCCACACGGGGCAGTATCAGGCGCTGCAAAACCGGCTCAAGGAGGAGACCGCCGCGCTCGACCGGCAGTGCGGCGAGCTGGAGGCCGGGCTGCGGCAGGCGGCCGGGAGCATCCGCTGTGACGCGCCGGAGACACTGCCGGACGCGCTGGACACCGACGCGCTGCTCGCGGCGCTGGACACGCTGCTGCACGCGGACGAAGCCGCGCTGACGCAGGCGCAGGCGGAGCACGCGGAGACGGAGACACAGCGCGAGCAGGTGCTCTCCGACCTCGGCAAGGCGGAGGCGCTTGAGGCCGCGCGCGGGAAACTCGCCGAAGCGGAGAGCGCGTGGACGGAGGCACAGGCGGAAATGAAGGCGGCACAGGCGGCGCTGGACACGGCTACGGCCTCGCAGCCGGAGATCCAGAGCCGGCGGCAGGGCATCACGCGGCTGGAGGACGCGCTGCGGCGGTATGAACAGCTCGACACACTGCGCGCGCAGGCGGAGGCGGAACGCAAACGGCTGGCGCAAAAGCGAAGCGACCTCGACGCGGCGCGCGCCCGGACGGACGCGGCCGCGAAGGGACTGGAGACCGCGCGCGGGAAACTGAGCGGGCAGCCGAAGCTGGCCGTGGCCGCCGCGCAGGCCGGGCACGCGCAGGACGCGGCCGCGCAGCGCTGTACACAGCTGGCGGCGCTGGAGACGCAGCGGCAGCAGTGCGCCGAGCTGGAAACGGCGCTCACCGCCGCGCAGGCGGAATATCAAAAAGCGGCCGAGGCCGCGCAGGCGGCGCTGGCGCACTACGGCGCGCAAAACCGCGCCTATCTCGACGCGCAGGCGGGCATCCTCGCGCGCACGCTCGTGCCCGGGCAGCCCTGCCCGGTCTGCGGCGCGACGGAGCACCCCTGCCCCGCCGCCGCGCCGGAACAGGCGCCGGACGCCGCCGCGCTCAAGCGCGCGCTCTCGGACAGCGACCGGGCACAGAAAACGGCCGCAGAGCGCAGCGCGCAGGCGGCCGGTCTGCGCGGGCAGCTCGACGCCGTGCGCGGCGCGCTCTCGCAATCGTGCCGGGCGCTGACGCCGCCGCTCGACCCGGACACGCTGGCTGAGACCCTCCCCGCTCTGCGCGCAGCGGCTGCGCGCGACGTCGAAGCGCTCGCAGCGCAGCACACGGCGCAGCAGCAGGCACTCTCGGCGCTGCAGGCGCTGGAGGCCGGCCTGCCGGCGCAGGAGGAAGCGCTCCGGCGGCAGCAGGCAGACATACAGGAACGCGCGCAGGAGCTGTCCGCACGTGCGGCGCGATGCGCGGAGCTGGACGCGGAGGCCGAACGCCGCGCACAGGAGCTGCCGCACGAAAACCGCGCGGCAGCGCAGCGCGCGCTCGTCGAGACACGCACGCAGTGCGAGGCGCTGCAGCAGGCGCTGGACACGGCGCGCGAACGCAGCAGCGCGGCACAGTCCGTGCTCGCCGCGCTGACCGGAAAGCGCGACGCGCTGCGCGCACAGATCCAGGCCGCGCCGCCGGCGGACATCGCCGCCCTGCGCACGCGGCGGGATGCGCTGACCGTGCGCGCCGAGCAGCTGCAAAGGCAGATCAGCACCTGTGATGCGCGCCTGGAGCAAAACCGCGCGGCCCGCACCGCCATCGACACGCGGCGGCAGCAGCACGCCGCCGTGCGCGCGCGCTGGCAATGGGTGCACGCGCTGGCCGCGACGGCCAACGGCGCCGTGCCCGGCAAGGAAAAGATCATGCTCGAGACCTACATCCAGACCGCGTACTTCGACCGCATCCTTGGCCGCGCGAACACGCGCCTGCTCATCATGTCCGGCGGGCAGTACGAGCTGCGCCGCTGCGCCCGCGCGGGCGACAACCGCAGCCAGACTGGGCTGGAGCTGGAGGTCATCGACCACTACAACGGCACGGCGCGCAGCGTCAAGACGCTCTCCGGCGGTGAGACGTTTGCCGCATCGCTGTCGCTGGCGCTCGGCCTGTCGGACGAGGTGCAGTCGAGCGCCGGCGGCGTGCAGCTTGAGGCGATGTTCGTCGACGAGGGCTTCGGCTCGCTCGACAGCGAGGCGCTGCAGCAGGCGCTCGCCGCGCTCGTGGGCGTGTCGGGCGGCAGCCGCATCGTGGGCATCATCTCCCACGTGGCGGAGCTCAAGGACCGCATCGACCGGCAGATCATCGTGACCAAAGACCGCAGCGGCGGCAGCCGCGTGCAGGTGCAGGCATAAAGCAAAAAAGCCCCGGCAGCCGAAGCTGCCGGGGCTATTCTCTGAAGCAGTATCACTCCACGACGAACAGCAGATACCACTGCCCGTCGACCTGGACGAACTCGAAATAAAAGTCGTTGTCCTGCCCGTTTTGATACGTCACGTCGCAGGCGACGATGACATTGTCGTCGATGCGCACGCCGAGCTCGCGCTGGATCTCGCGCACGTCGCTGGCATCCAGACTGTCGTCGTCATAGACGTAATAATCATCGATGGCCTTGCCGTAGTCGTAATACCAGTCGTCGAGCTGGATGAGGGCAGCCTCGCGGCCGGCGGCGGTATCGTCGTCCTGCATGTAGGTGATAACCTCCGGCAGGAAGAGATCGAGCATGGCGTCGGTGTCATCGGCCTTGAAATACGTGAAGTAGCGCTCGAGGAGCCGGTCCACCTCCGCGCCGCCGGCCGTGCTGGGCTCGCCCGCCTGACGGGCGGCGAAAATGCCAGCCAAGACCGCCACGATCACGACCAGCGCGGCAAAGCCGCACAGCAGACCGATGAGCAGCTTCTTCGGCTTGTGCTTCGGGCCGATCTCCGGCGAGGAGACTGTGCCGCCGGGCGCAGGCGCATACCAGTCGCCCTGGCCCTGGGGCGCTTCGGGCGCGGGCATGCCGCAGACGGTGCAAAAACGCGCGCCGGGCGCGAGCCGGCTGCCGCAGCGCGGGCAGATGCCCGGGCCGAACGGAGCTGCCGCGCCGGTATGGGGCGCGCCTGCCGCGCCCTGCTGCGGCGGGACGGACTGTGCCGGGCCGGCGGAAGCGGATCGCGTTGTGTCGGACGGAGCAGACGGTTCCGGCGCGGGCGCGCCGCAGTTGGTGCAAAAACGCACGCCGTCATCGAGCGGCGCGCCGCATTTCGTGCAGGTACGCGGGGCGGCGGGCTGCGTGGACGCAGTGGGTTCGGCCGGCTGGGATGCCGGCGGGTACGGCGCTTTCGGGGCGACGGGCTGCTCGGGCAGCATGGCGCCGCAGGCGCGGCAGATCACGGCGCTGTCAGACAGCTGCGCGCCGCATTTCGGGCAGAGCATGGCAAGACCTCGTTTCTGTTTCGGATTTTTTCTCATTGTAACATCCGGCTTTCGATTTTACAATCCATTCTTTGCGTGTTATACTCACATTATCTTCTATTCTGATTTTTTCCGGAGGCAACGAACCCATGAACATCACTGCCATTATCTATGACGCCGACGCGCGCCGCACGGCCTACATCCTCGGCACGGTCATCGGCAACTGCAAGCTCTTCCCCGCCGAGCGCGCCCCGCGCGACTGGAGCGGGTACGCAAACGTCATCACCGTCACCGCAGGCGAGGACGGCCCGGTCGTGACCGCCGGGCTGCAAAAGCGCGTGACCTTCCGTCCGAAGGGCGAGGACGAGACCGTCGCCGCGGCCGAACTGATCGCCAAGGCCTTCTGCCCGCCGGAAGCCCCGATGCCGACGGACGCGCTCAAGGCGCGCATCGACGCCTTTCTGGAGGCGCACAACACGCTCGCGCTCGCGACCGGCTGCGGCAAGTGGGTAAGGTGCACGCCGCTGGAATACCTGCGCGTGGACGGCAGGCTCTACATCCTCACCGAGGGCGGGCTGAAGTTCAAGGGCATCTGGTGGAACGGAGCGATCTCCGCCGCCGTGTTTGACAGCTACGCGGGCATGGCGTCGCTCGCCGGGCTGCAGATGACGGGCACGGCCGTATACATCGACCCGCTGAGCGACGAATACCGCAGCGTAATCGAGGCACGCGGCGTGCAGCTGCAGCAGCTGCAGCAGATGCCCGCGATGCTGCACGCGGTGCGGCTGGACATCACGCGCTATGAGCTGCTCGACGGCGCGCTGCGCGCCGATGGCTACGCCGCGCGGCAGGTGCTCGATCTGGGCTGATGTATTCTATTTTTCCATCTGTGCCATACTATGGTTAGGGAGCACCCGCTCCGAAACCGGACACAGAGGAAGGTGAAACCTTTGCACAAAGCAGGCACGCAGCCGGCCATCCCGGTCGGGCTGGGTATGGCGCTGGTGCACAACCAGCAGGCGCTGGCAAAGTTTTCGGCGCTCACGGACGAGGAAAAGCGCGCGTTCATTGCGGGCGTGCACGGCATCGACTCGCGGCAGGAGATGCGCGCGTATGTCGGCCGGTTCGCAGAAAGCTGAAGATACCCCCGCTGCATTTTTGCAGCGGGGGTATCTTCATGTCTCGAAGCGGATGAGCGTGCAGAGCGTGTCGCCGCTGTAGACGCACACGAAGGGGCCGGTGTCCGTCAGGGTGTATTTGAGCGTGACGGCATCTACGTCCTTGACCGCCTTCGGGTAGACCATGCGAAAGCCCGTGAACGCATCGCGCGGCACGGTGTCCGGCAGGGCCTCGAGCGCAAAGTCGAGATACTTCGTGTTATGTACATGGCCGTTGAAGTCAATGTCGCTGCGGCGCAGGGGCAGCGTTTTCTCCCCATCGAAGGCGGCGGGGGCACGCAGGCGCGGCGCGGCGGACGCGAACACGCCGCGCGTCTCCGGCAGATAGGACCGGAAGCGCTGCTGGTCGATGCGGATGATCTTCTGCGCGCGCAGGTCGAACAAAATGAGCCGCGACTCGGCGCACACGAGCTCCGTGCCGGTCTCGTCCGCGAGCGTATAGTCGCGGAAGATGCGCCCGGTGGGCACGCTGTCGCGCACCCAGGTTGTGACGCGCAGGGGTGCCTTGCTGTCCGGCCGGCGCACGATCCGGACGCGCCAGTCGGTCAGCACCCAGGTGATGCCGTTGCGGCTTTCCTCAATGATGTCGTCGCCCGAGCTGTCGGAGTGGCGGCTGGCCGTGTTTTCAAAAATGCGCAGGATCGCTTCATACCCCAGCTTGCCGCTGGGGTCAAAATCGGCGACGCCCGGCTGATATATCTCCGAAAAAAACATAATGATCGCTCCGTAATCGTAAAATTGTGTGCCTTCAGACGCCCGGCAGGCAGCCGTTTGCGAACATCCAGCTATAGGCCAGCGCCCAGGAACCGAAGAGGTCCGTCTCGTGCAGGGCGCGCACCTGCGCGCGCGTATACCACGCCGACTCGATCTCCTCCATGGGGTCGGCGCTCGGGCGGAACGTCCCCTCCGCCGTGCCGAAAACGCAGACCGTGCGCTCGTCACCGATGCCGACCGTGCACGCCGCCGGCGGCAGCACGTGCGTGATGGCCGTCAGGCGCAGGCCGGTCTCCTCGCGCAGCTCGCGGCGGGCCGCCTGCTCGGGCGTCTCCCCCGGCTCGATGAGGCCGCCGGGCAGGCCGTAGATGCGCTGGCCGAGCTCCATGCGAAACTCGTGGATGAGCGCGATGTGCTCGCGCGCAGCATCCGTGAGCACCATGACGACCGCGTCCGTGCGGTGGTGCTGCAGGTGCTCGAGCGAGTCGATGTTCCGGTCGCGGCTGACCATCTCATACGTGCGCGGGCAGCCGGTGCGGTCGATATAGTGCAGGTCGTAGCGGTGCAGGAACGCGCCGCCGTCCTTCTTTTCAATGTCAACGAATTGCAATGCGGGTCGCCTCTCTGGTCATGATAGCTTAGGATACCACGTTTTGCGCCGGGGTACAACCGGAAATGATAATAGATCAGCCGCTGTCCTTTGACAGCGGCTGATCTGTTGGGGGAAGAAAGAAAGGGAGGATGCGGGGCAGGCCGACCGGCCGCGCCCAGTATGAGGATACCATACCTTTCTTAAAAAATCATGAGTGTCAGCCGGTCTCCGGCAGCGGCACGATGCCGTGCGCGAGCTTGAGCTGCAGCACGCGCAGCACGCTCGCATCGAGCGCATCGGCCGTGAGCGTGCCGTCTGCGAGCGCCTGCTCCACGGCCGCGACCGCACCGGGCACGTCGCTGATCTCAAGCAGCATGTCGTTGCCGGCGGCGAGGGCGCGCACGGCCTTCTCCCCGTCGGTATACTGCGCGAGGGCCTGCATCTGCAGCCCGTCCGTGACGATGACGCCGCGGAAACCGAGGTCATAGCGCAGCAGGTTCGTGACGAGCTTGTGCGAGAGGGACGCGGGCGCATCATCCATCGTCGGCACGGTCAGGTGGCCGACCATGACCATGTCCGCCCCGGCGGCGATGCCGGAGACGAAGGGCTTGAGGTCCTCCTGCCGCAGCTGCGGGAGCGTCTTATCGACCGTGGCGGCGCCGTTGTGCGAGTCCGTGGCCGTACTGCCATGGCCGGGGAAATGCTTCAGACAGCAGATGACCCCGGCGTCACGAAAGCCGTGCACGGCGGCGGAGACGAGCGTGGCCGCCTCGTCATAATCATCGCTGTAGGCGCGGTCGCCGATGGCGTTGCTGCGCTTGTTCGTCCAGACATCGGCCACGGGCGCAAAGTCGGTGTTGAAGCCGTAGGCCGCGATGTCGTGCGCGAGGGTCTGGGCATTGTCATACGCGCCCTGCGTGCCGAGACTGCGGTAGCTGTACATGCTGTTTAATTTCGTCGTGCCGACGGTGTTCATCAGGCGCGCGACGCGGCCGCCCTCCTCGTCAACGGTGACGAGCGGGGCCGCGGCGCAGGCAGATGAGAGCGCGGACGTGAGCGCCCGGAGCTGCTCGCCGGAGGTCATGTTGCCCGCCGAGAGCAGAAAGCCGCCGACCGGATAGTCGCGCAGCGCGGCGGCGAGGTCATCCGTCATGGCCGTAACGGCGCCGCCGTCCGTGAGCGTCTCGGGGTGCACGATGAGCAGCTGGCAGATCTTCTCGCGCGTGCTCATGCCGTCCAGAAGGATGCAGCGCAGACGCTGCTCGACCTG
>ENA-OZGV01000811-OZGV01000811.1-human-gut-metagenome-genome-assembly--contig:-NODE-811-length-15564-cov-5.443871_pt1 | contig 15564 bp, 9 predicted proteins | sample MGYA00245120_ERZ653665 | MGnify/ENA primary metagenome ERZ653665 (study PRJEB26926, sample SAMN06165250) | human gut metagenome | biome: ENVO:00009003; feature: ENVO:2100002; material: ENVO:00002003... | reverse complement strand
AGATAGGAGTCCGTCTCGTGGGCTCGGAGATGTGTATAAGAGACAGGCTTACAGACGCACAGAAGAAGAAAAAGGTGCGACTATTTTCGGTTACTATGTAAGAGATCCTAGAGAATATGGTGTTGTAGAATTTGATGAGAACGGCAAAGCTCTTTCTATTGAAGAAAAACCGGAACATCCGAAGTCAAACTATGCAGTACCGGGCCTGTATTTCTATGATAATGATGTTGTAGAAATCGCCAAAAATGTAAAACCGTCTGCCCGTGGTGAGATTGAGATCACCAGCATCAACAACGAATATCTGAGAAGAGGAACTTTGAAGGTAGAGACTCTGGGACGTGGATTTGCATGGCTGGATACAGGAAATCATGATTCTCTGCTTGATGCAGCAGATTTTGTTGCAGCATTCCAGAAACGTCAGGGACTGTACATTTCCTGCATCGAAGAGATTGCATACAAACGTGGATTTATTACAAAGGAGCAGCTTGTTGAACTGGCACAGCCTCTTCTTAAGACTGCTTATGGAAAATATCTGATTGAAATAGCGGAGGGATTATAAAATGGGAAAAATTACAGTAGAGACATGTCATATTGAAGGCCTGAAAGTGATCACACCGGCAGTATTCGGTGATGAACGCGGATATTTTATGGAAACATATAACTACAACGATTACAAAGCAGCCGGAATCGATATGGAATTCGTACAGGATAACCAGTCCAGTTCCCGTAAAGGCGTACTTCGTGGACTTCATTTCCAGATCAACTATCCACAGGATAAACTTGTTCGTGTAGTGAGCGGAGAAGTTTTTGATGTTGCGGTCGATCTGCGAGAAGGTTCCCCGACATATGGACAGTGGTATGGAGTCCTTCTTTCTGCAGAGAATAAGAAACAGTTCTTTATTCCGAAGAATTTTGCTCACGGATTTGTTGTTCTTTCTGATTCTGCAGAATTTGCTTATAAATGTACCGATTTTTATCATCCGAATGATGAGGGAGGTCTTGCATACAATGACCCGGATATCGGAGTAGAATGGCCGATTCCGGAAGGTATGGAACTGATCCTCTCTGACAAAGACCAGAAATGGGGAAGTTTTAAGGAATATACTGCCAACAGGAGTAAAAAGGATTGAAAAAAGAAACATGGCTGCCTGGGGAAATCTACAAAAACCGCAAATTAGTGTTTTCTCTGGCAAAAAATGATTTCAAAACAAAATATGCGGGTTCCTATTTTGGAACAGTCTGGGCATTTGTTCAGCCGATCGTAACGATCTGTGTTTACTGGTTTGTATTCGGACTGGCGCTTCGCAATGGTTCGGATAAAGGTGTTCCATTTGTACTTTGGCTGATCGCAGGTCTTGTCCCCTGGTTCTTTATTCAGGAGGGCCTGACCGGAGGAACGAATGCACTTCTGGAATATAATTATCTGGTAAAAAAAGTAGTATTTAACATTCGGATCCTTCCGGTAGTGAAAGTATTTTCAGCGGTATTTGTACATTGTTTTTTTGTTGTGATCGTACTGGTGATCTATACCTGTATGGGATATCCGCCGAGTCTGTATGCACTGCAGCTGGTATACTACAGCTTCTGCATTTTTATGCTGATTCTGGCAATCACATATATGACAAGTGCGGCGGTTGTATTCTTCAGAGATCTGAGTCAGATCATCAATATTATGCTTCAGGTTGGTGTATGGGTTACCCCGATCATGTGGGACTTTAATGATCTTGGTCTTGGAGGACTTCTGGCAAATATACTGAAACTGAATCCGGTATTCTATATTGTGCAGGGATACAGGGATTCGCTGATCAACAAAGTAGCAATCTGGGAGCATCCGGTGCTGACACTTTATTTCTGGGGATTTACCCTGGTCGTATTTGTGCTTGGAACCAGACTGTTTAAAAAACTTCAGGTACATTTTGCAGATGTACTGTAAGCGGAGAGTAGAATGAGTGAATTTGCAATTCAGGTAAAGCATCTGGATAAGATGTATAAATTATATAATAAGCCGTCTGACCGATTGAAAGAAGCTCTGGGAATGAAAGTTCCTGTAAGAGAGCATTATGCACTCCGGGATGTCAGCTTTGATGTAAAAAGAGGAGAAACAGTGGGAATTATCGGGACAAATGGTTCCGGTAAATCCACGATCCTCAAGATCATTACCGGTGTATTGAATCCTACCGGCGGAGAAGTCACAGTAGATGGGAGAATTTCCGCTCTGCTGGAACTGGGAGCCGGGTTTAATATGGAGTATACCGGGATTGAGAACGTATATCTCAATGGAACCATGATGGGTTTTTCCAAAGAGGAGATTGATGCCAGACTGCAGGATATTCTGGATTTTGCAGACATCGGCGATTTTGTACATCAGCCGGTCAAAGCATATTCCAGTGGTATGTTCGTTCGTCTGGCTTTTGCCGTTGCAATCAATATCGATCCTGAAATTCTGATCGTTGATGAGGCACTTTCTGTAGGGGATGTGTTCTTTCAGGCAAAATGTTATCGTAAATTCGAAGAATTTAAGAAAATGGGTCGGACAATCCTTTTTGTAAGCCACGATCTGAGCAGTATTTCCAGATACTGTGACAGAGTTATCCTTCTGAATAAGGGTGTGAAGCTGGAAGAAGGTTCTCCAAAGCAGATGGTAGATATGTACAAGCAGCTTCTGGTAGGCCAGGATCCGACCAGAAAAGTGGAAAAAGAAGTAAAGAAAAAGGAAAACTGGAGTGAAAAATTCCAGGTAAATCCGAATATGCTGGAATATGGAAGCAAACTTGCGGAGATCACAGATTTTGTTGTGATGGATGAAAAGGGCCGTTATACTAATACCATCGACAAGGGAACAACCTTTACGATCAAGATGAGGGTTGTATTTCATGAGAATATTCAGGAACCGATCATGGCATATACATTTAAGGATATTCGTGGAACAGAAATTACAGGAACCAACACGATGTTTGAAAAAATGCATATTGAGCATTCTGAAGCCGGAGATGTATGTACCGTAACCTTTACACAGGATATGTTCCTGCAGGGTGGGGAGTATCTGCTTTCCTTTGGATGTACCGGCTATAAGGATGGAGACTTTACGGTATTCCACAGATTATATGATGCATGTAATATTACGGTGATCTCAACGCAGAATACCGTAGGATTTTATGATATGAATTCAAAAGTAGAAATTCAGTACGGAGAGGAATAATGGAAAAAATCGGACAGGTAATTCTGGATGATACACTATATCCGGGCAAAGATTTGTATACAGATGGTGCAATTGAGGATGAGATGCTGGAAATAGCACGCAATTACCGGGAAAAACAATGGAACGGAGTTATTGCAGAGCGGGCGAGCTGGCCGATTCTCTATCATTTTTCTCATATCAGGGAAAATATACTGAGCTGGATTCCGTTTACAGGTGAAGAGAATGTTCTTGAAATCGGTTCCGGATGTGGTGCTGTGACCGGCGCTCTCTGCAAAAAAGCCAAAAAGGTTACCTGTATTGAACTTTCAAGAAAGCGAAGCCAGATCAATGCATGGAGACACAGAGACTGTGACAATCTGAAGATCCTTATGGGGAATTTTCAGGAAGTCGAGAAGACGCTTACCGAAAAATATGATTATATTACATTAATCGGTGTGTTTGAATATGGAGAAGCCTATATACAGAGTGAGACTCCTTATGTGGATTTCCTTAAGATCATATCCAGACATCTAAAACCGGATGGTAAGATCGTTCTTGCAATCGAAAATCGTCTGGGGCTGAAGTACTGGGCAGGATGTACGGAAGATCATTTTGGAACTCTCTTTGAAGGTCTGGAAGGTTATCCGACAACGAGTGGCGTTAAGACATTTTCCAGAAAAGAAATGTCAGCAATCCTGAAAGAGGCAGGAGATCTTAAAGCATCCTGGTATTATCCATTTCCGGATTACAAATTACCAATGACGATTTATTCAGACCGTCGCCTTCCTTTGAAGGGAGAACTGAATCGTCTGGAAACAAATTATGACAGACTGCGTTTGCAGCTTTTCCAGGAATCTGCGGTATATGATTCACTTCTTGCGAATGATATGTATCCGGATTTTGCCAATTCTTTTCTTCTTCTGATCGGAAAAGAAAAGAAAGAAGCAGAAACCATTTATGTAAAGTTTTCCAATGAAAGAGATCCGGCATTTTCTGTGCGTACGGAAATCTGTGAAAACTCTTCAGGGAGAAGATATGTCCGTAAGTTACCGACAGAAAAAACTTCTGAAGAACATGTGAAGAATCTGGAAAAAATCTCCAGGGAACTGGGAACCTTTTACGGAAGAGAAGGTCTGGAACTGAATACCTGTACAGTTGAGAATGATGGAGTACGTCTGGAATATCTGCAGGGAGAGACACTGGAAGGAAGACTGGACGAACTTCTGGAGGCAGGAAAGACAGAAGAGCTTGAGAAGCTGTTTTTCAGCTATATCAAAAAGATCCGTCGTATCCATGAAGGAGAGATGTTCTTTAAAACACCGGAATTCGTGCAGGTCTTTGGTGATGCAGAAATCAGTGAAAGCTGTCGTTGCAGCGGCATGTCCAATATCGATCTTGTGCCAGCTAATATTCTGCTTCAGGATTCCGGAGTGTCCGTAATCGATTATGAATGGACCTTCCGCTTTCCGATTCCGTGCAATTTCATCCTTTACAGAATGATCCATTACTATCTGGAAAGTGATGGCAAGCGTGCTGTACTGCGTGATCTTGATTTCTATAAAAAGGCAGGAATCAGTGAGAAAGAACTGGAAATTTATGCAGAGATGGAGCGTAATTTCCAGAAATATATGGAAGGCGGTCATGTGCCTCTTCGGGAAATGTATGATGAGGTTTCACCTGGCAAGGTAGATATCATGGCATATTATGACCGGATCCGTGCCGCATGTGCAACGAGAAGACTGCAGGTATTTTATGACCGAGGAAATGACTTTTCGGAAGCGGATTCAGATATCTATCCAATGACAAAACATGGAATTGATTTCGGAATCACTGTTCCGCAGAATGTGCGCCGACTGCGTCTGGATCCCGGGGAAGCTGCCGGGGGACTGGTTCTTAAAAAACTTGTATTTGAAAACGGAAAAGAGGCGGATTTTTCTTCTAATGGTTTTCCGATAGGAAACGGAAGATACTATTTTGGAGGCGGAGATCCGCAGTTTGTAATAGAGAGTCTGCCAAAGAATACAGGCAAACTTTATATAGAGATTGAAGTGATGAAGGAATCTGAAGCACAGGAGGCGTTCTGGATGAGTTTTTCACGGATCTCAGCAGAAAAAGACAAAGAGATTCAGAAACTAAAACATCAGATTTCTGAAATGGAAAATACAAAGGCATGGAAGCTGTACCGGAGTATTAAAAAGAAATAGGGGAATATTTATGGACAAACTTTGTTTCAGCATTGATGAAGAGAGATACGATGACAGACATGGACATGTGCTGAGCCTTGTAGGTTGGTATATGCATCCTGAAAAAAAGAAATGCATCTTTCAGTTGCTTGGGGATGGTTATGAAGTAATCGATATACCGGAAATCGAGAGATATGAACGCCCGGATGTGGCGCAGTCTCTGGATGTGGAGACAGAAGGATTTCTTCCGGGTTTTACTGTGACGATTCCAGAGGTACTGGAACTTCGCAGAAAATACGATCTGTTAGAACTTCTTTTGCTGGACGGAGAAGAAAAAACACTGCTTTGGGAGTGTGCGGGTGATGACCTGGATGAACTGGTCAAGGATAAACTGGTAGAATTTCATATTGACCGTGTAGAGGTACTTTATGGACTGATGCTGGAAATCCAGGGATGGACAACGGACCAGAGAGGAAATGTGGAAGTGACGGTTCACAAAGAAAACACGGAGCTTCTGGACTGCAAGATCACAAGAGGACGTAGACCGGATGTTGTGGAACGTCGTCATCTCGATGATGATTACAAAAATCAGGAGATCGGATTCAGTATTTCAGCAGCTTTTCTGGAAATTCCGGGGAATCGTATCGTACTTCATTTTTGTGGAGATTCCACAACAAAGACTTATGAAATCGATATTAAAGCACTCCGTAAAGAGCAGAAATCCAAAGGATTCTGGGGACGCCTTTTTCATAAAGACAAAGATGGAGAACACAAGGAAGACTATGAAGAGTGGTTCAAACGCCATAAAGCTGACCGGCGTACACTCAGAAAACAGAGACATACACATTTTGAGCAGAATCCGCTGATCAGTATTGTGATTCCGCTGTACTGTACTCCAACCCCATATCTCAAGGAATTGATCGATTCTGTTCGGGCACAGAGTTACACAAACTGGCAGCTTTGTCTGGCAGACGGAAGTCCGGATCAGAAAGTAGAAGAATATATTCAGAAGCGTTATGGAAAAGACAGCCGTATCCTGTACAAACATCTGGAGGAAAATGGCGGTATTTCCATTAATACAAATAAAGCGATTGAGATGGCGACGGGGGAATATCTGATGCTCAGTGATCACGACGATACGCTGGAACCGGATGCGTTATATGAAATCGTCAAAGCTATCAATGACCATCAGGGGCCGGAGATTGTTTATACAGATGAAGACAAGCTGAGTATGGATGGGGAATTTTATTTTGAACCCCATTTTAAATCAGATTATAACCTGTTTCGTTTAAGAGATAATAATTATATCTGCCACATTTTTGCAGTCAAAAAAGCCCTGGTAGATCAGGTAGGCGGTCTGAGACAGGAGTATGACGGTTCTCAGGATTATGATTTTATCCTGCGTTGCTGCGAACAGGCAAAACAGGTAATCCATATTCCGAGAGTACTGTATCACTGGAGATGTCATATGAATTCCGTTGCGGCAAATCCAGAGAGTAAGACGTATGCGTATGAAGCCGGATGCCGTGCAATTCAGGAACATTACAGAAGAGTTGGTATTGAGGCTGAAGTGGAGATGACGAAACATCCGGGCTGGTATCGCAGTCATGTGAAGATTCAGGGTGAGCCGCTTGTTTCCATCCTTATTCCAAATAAAGACCACATTGATGATCTTGAAAAATGTCTTTCTTCCATTTATGAGAAATCAACATGGAAAAATTACGAGATACTGGTAGTTGAAAATAACAGCGAAAAGCCAGAAACATTTGAGTATTATAAAAATCTTTCCTGGCGTTATCCAAAAGCAAGGGTGCTCACCTGGAAAGAGGGATTTAATTATGCCGCAATCAATAATTTTGCAGCAAAGGATGCAAAGGGCAGTTATCTGCTGTTCCTGAATAATGATGTAGAAGTCATTACTCCGGGATGGATCGAAGAAATGTTGATGATCTGCCAGCAGCCAGATGTCGCAATCGTTGGTGCTAAACTTTATTATCCGGATAATCTGATCCAGCATGCAGGTGTTGTCCTGGGGATGGGCGGAATTGCAGGACATATCATGTGCCAGGCATCATGCGAAGACAAAGGATATTTCGGAAGAGCCGTAAATGTTCAGGAAATCAGTGCGGTAACGGCGGCATGCATGCTTATGAAAGTCGAAGATTTTGAAGCTGTGGGTGGTTTTGACGAAGAGTTTGTGGTTGCATTTAATGATATTGATCTTTGCATGAAAGAGCGGGCAGCTGGAAAGAAAGTTGTATTTACACCATATGCGGAACTTTATCACTATGAATCCAAGTCAAGGGGAATGGAAGACACACCGGAAAAACAGTTCCGTTTCGAAAAGGAAACAAAACATTTCGAAGAGAAATGGGGCGAACAGATGAGCAAGGGAGATCCGTATTATAATCCGAATCTGTCACTGAAAGAAGCAGACTGTTCCCTGAGAGAAGACTGAGAAATGAGGTAGGATAATTCTATATGGCAAGAGAAATTTTTGAGGTAACAAAGGACCGATTCCATCTGCAGGATCCATGTTGTTATATTCTGCAGGGCACATGGCCCAAAGAAGCCAAAATGCGTGCGAAACTGGACGGATCTGAGGTAAAGGCAGAAATTCAGCGACTGGAAGTCGTCAGTGCACTGGAACGATTTAAAGATCCAGACCTGATGCGGGGCGAGCGGATCACAGCGGCTGTACAGCTTCCGGAATCTCTGGAGGGATACCAGAAACTTAGTATTTATGCGGAGATGCCGGAAAAAACATTTTGCTGGTTTTCGATTTCAGTAAAGAATCTTGAAAAAAGAAGGGGAAAACCACAGTTTTACATTGAAGAGGAAAAAGTGCAGCAGGGATTTCTGCGTGTCCGGGGATGGGCAGTGGCAGCAGAACCAGTACGTATCCAGATCTTTGATGAAAATAAAGAAAAAATCCAGGCGGAAGTACTTCGGACGGAGCGTGTGGATGTAGAACAGCTTTATGAAGAGATGGAACAGATGGAAAACAAAGACAAATCAGGATTCTTTGTGGAGCTGACAAATCTAAAAGGCAAAGTTGTTTACATTGTTTTTTATGCCGGAAATACAAAATCTGTGCATGTGGTTCCGTTGCAGCAGACGGTGGTGATCCGGAAAAAAATCGAAAAATATGCAAAAAAAGGAATCCGTTACTGGAAAACGCAGGGAAGTGCCGCTCTTGTCGGAAAAGTTGCAGCTAAGGTCAGAACGGCATCTACCAGGGAAATTCCATATCAGAAGTGGATCGTCAGACATCTTCCGGGACCGAAGGAACTGGAACGTCAGAGAAGAGAAAAATTTGATTTTCAGCCAAAGATTTCCATTGTGATCCCGCTGTATAAAACACAGGAAAAATATCTTCGACAGCTGGTTGAGACGATCAAAGAGCAGACGTATCCGAATTGGGAGCTTTGTCTGTCAGATGGAAGTGGGGCAAATTCACCAATCGCCGGTTTGCTTGAATCACTTGTAGCATCGGATGAGCGGATTAAAGTAGTGTCTCATGAGGAATCACTGCAGATTTCTGAAAATACAAATGCTGCGATTGAGATTGCAACGGGTGATTATATTGCGTTTGCAGATCATGATGATGAATTGACACCAAATGCGCTGTTTGAATGTGTGAAGGCACTGAATAAAAACAGAGATGTGAAGGTCCTTTATTCTGATGAGGATAAGATGTCGATGGATGGACATAAATTCTTCCAGCCGCATTTCAAACCAGACTACAATCCGGATCTTCTGTGCACAGTAAATTACATCTGTCATTTATTTGTTGTTGACAGAAAAGTTATTGAACAGGTCGGAACTCTCCGTAAGGAATTTGACGGAGCGCAGGATTATGACTTTATTTTCCGCTGTATAGAGGCTGTCAGCCCGGAAGAGATCTGTCATGTACCGAAGATCCTGTATCACTGGAGATGTCATGAGGAATCCACCGCGGAAAATCCGGAGAGCAAAACTTATGCATTTGAATCCGGGAAGCGTGCGATTGAAGAGCACTACAGAAGAACGGGTATCGACGCAGAAGTATATCAGGGAGAGTTTCTGGGGCTCTACAGGACAAGATTTCACAGAGACCATGATCCACTGATTTCCATCATTATTCCGAATAAAGATCATATTGATGATCTGAAACGGTGTATGGATTCCATTGATCAGAAATCTACTTACAAAAATTATGAATATATCATTGTTGAAAATAACAGTACAGATGATGCTACTTTCCAGTATTACAAAAAACTGGAAGCAGAGAATCCAAAAGCCCATGTGGTTTACTGGGATAAGGAGTTCAATTATTCTGCAATCAATAATTATGGAGCTGCTTTTGCAAAAGGTGAATATCTCCTTCTGCTGAATAACGATACGGAAATCATTAATGAGGATTGTCTGGAAGAACTGCTTGGCTACTGTATGCGCAGTGATGTTGGAGCTGTCGGTGCCAGAATGTATTATGAGGACGATACGATTCAGCACGCAGGTGTAGTCATTGGTTTCGGCGGAATTGCAGGGCATTGTTTTGTTCTGCAGCCGAGAGGAACGACAGGCTACTGCCACAGAATCATCTGTGCACAGGATTACAGTGCAGTTACTGCTGCATGTATGATGGTGAAGCGCGAAGCTTTTGACAAAGTCGGAGGGCTTACAGAAGAACTTGCAGTTGCATTTAATGACATTGATTTCTGTATGAAACTGCGAGAAGCCGGTTATCTGATCGTATATAATCCATACGCAGAACTGTATCATTATGAATCCAAGTCCAGAGGATTGGAGGATACACCGGAAAAAGTAGCACGATTTAATAAAGAAATTCAGATTTTTGAAAGACGTTGGCCGGATATCATGCGTGACGGGGACCCATATTACAACCCGAATCTGACATTAAAGAGCCAGGATTTTTCACTGAAACGGATATAGGAGGATTTTGCATGAAAGTATTAGTAACAGGTGTAAAAGGACAGCTGGGTTATGATGTTATGAATGAGCTGGCCAAAAGAGGTTATGAAGGCGTTGGTGTGGATGTGGATGAAATGGATATCACAGACAGAGCTGCTGTTGAGCGTGTGATCGGAGAAGTACATCCAGACAAAGTTGTTCATTGTGCTGCATGGACAGCAGTAGATGCGGCTGAGGATAACCAGGAAGTCTGCCACAAAGTCAATGCAGAAGGTACGGAAAATATTGCCAGAATTTGTGGAAAACTTGATATTCCAATGGTGTATATCAGTACAGATTACGTATTTGACGGACAGGGAACTCGTCCGTGGGAGCCGGATGATCCGGTTGTAAAACCATTGAATGTTTATGGACAGGCAAAATATGATGGAGAGGTTGCTGTAGAAAAATATGCTCCAAAACATTATATTGTACGTATTGCATGGGTATTTGGACTTAATGGCAAGAACTTTATCAAAACTATGCTGAATCTTGGCAAGACGCATGATACTCTGACAGTTGTTGATGACCAGATCGGAACACCTACTTATACTTATGATCTTGCGAGACTTCTGGTGGATATGCTCGAAAAAGAAGAGTATGGTAAATATCATGCAACAAATGAAGGTGGATACATTTCCTGGTGTGATTTTGCAAAAGAAATTTTCCGTCAGGCAGGTATGGATGTAAAAGTACTTCCGGTAAGTTCAGCAGAATATCCGGCAAAGGCAAAACGTCCGACAAACAGCCGTCTTGAAAAGAAAAAACTGGAAGAACATGGTTTCACAAGACTGCCAGACTGGAAAGATGCACTTGGTCGTTATCTGAAAGAAATTCAGTAAAATAATTGAGAAGCAGAGAATAAAAGATAAAAAGAACCGGCTGCTGTCTGAAAAGACAGTGGCCGGTTCTTGCATGTTCGTAAGTTTGACAGGAATCAGGATTTCGCAACCTTTACGATGCGGAAAAGGATCAGGAGAAGCAGAAGAAGTCCGATACCGCCGATCACAAAGTATGGAACAGAAGTATGACTGACTGTATAATCCTGGGCATTTGTCAGATTCTGTGTGCTGGCTTCAATAACAGCAGTATCTTCTTCCGGTGAAGTTACAGACATAACCGCAGTGCCGACCGGAGTTCCATTAAAGAGAAACTGACGGTTGTACTGTCCATCCTGAACTTCGCCATCCTGTGTTGTAAGTGCATCAGCAGTAGTACCGTTTGGTACAAATACGTTTCCACCGGATGCCATATCAAAATCATTATCTCCAAGAGAAAGGAGCTGGAAGTTGTCAAATCCATAGTTGAGAAGACTGACTGCTTCGGCAGCAGTTGTGCCGGATGCACCCTGGAGAATAACGGCGATCAGAGAAACTCCGTTTTTTTCTGCTCCGCAGACCAAAGTACTTCCGGAAGCTTCTGTGTATCCCTCGCGTCCACCGAGACAATACTGATAATAAGAAGCATTTGTATTGTTCAGCATAGAGAAGTTGTTGGTCAGTACACGTTCACCGCCAGATACATTGGTGGCCGGAATCGTATAGGAAGTGGTTTCTGCAATGGATCGAAAAGATTCGTTGTCGATAGCCGCTTTTGTGATCAATGCCATATCATGAGCGGTTGTATGCTGATTTTCGTCAGGAAGTCCGGTAGGATTAGTGAATACGGTATTGGTACATCCAAGTTCGACAGCACGGTTGTTCATCATCTGAACAAATCCGTCAACGGAACCACCGATCTGTTCTGCAATCTGAAGAGCAACATCATTGGCAGATGCAAGCATGATCGCATACAGACATTGTTCTACAGTAAAGACTTCATCCAGCTGAGCGGAAATACTTGCACCGCCGTCCGTGACACCGGAAACACCGGTCGCGGTCATAGTAACCTGATCGCTCAGCTGTGCATTTTCCAGAGTCAGAAGCGTGGTCATAACTTTTACTGTAGCACCGGGGTAAAGAACCTGGTCCATGTTTTTGGCATAAACGGTAGTCTGTGTACTGTCTTCCATGATCATTGCAGCTGTGGAGGTGATATCCGGACCCTGTGGCCAGCCGGAGATGCTGTTGGTCGAAATGGAAGAGGTCTGCGTTTCGGTCGTTTCTTCGGCTGCCAGGACAGGTGTCTGGAATATCAGTGTACATGCAAGCCCAAGAGCCATCAGACCACTATATAATCTTTTTGATTTCATAAATCTGTACTCCCATTATATTTCTTATCTTAAGGTTTCAATAGAATCTATCATATCCCATTTTAGCGCTTAATTCAAGCAGAATGACATACGCCCTTGCAAAAACAGGGGTAGGATGATAAAATGATATCCGATTATATATAAAAACAAAGAAAAATAACCTGAGGGTATCAATAAAATATGAGTAAAAATAAAGATGTGGCAGGGCATATCGAATGGGGAAGGATGCTGAAAAAATTAAACCCTTATACGATCAAAAAAGGACTGCGTTATTTTAAGCATTACGGACCAAAAGAATTCTGGATACGCCTTCATGAACGTTTTGAACCGGAAGAAGTACCATATGGTCCCTGGTATGAGGCCTATATACCGGATGAGGCAGAGCTTGAGAAACAGCGTCATCACAGATTTTCAAGTGCTCCACTGATCAGTGTGGCGGTTCCGGCATACCGGACGCCGGAAACATTCCTGCGTCAGATGATCGATTCACTTCTGGCACAGACTTACGGCAACTGGGAGCTGTGTATTGCAAACGGCAGCCCGGATGATGAACAGATGAAACAGGTACTTGCTGAGTATACACAGAGGGACAGCCGCATACGTGTACAGGAATTAAAAGAGAATCTTGGAATTGCAGGGAACACAAATGCAGCACTTGCAATGACGGAAGGTGAGTTTGCCGGAATACTGGATCATGATGATCTGCTTGCACCAAATGCGCTTTATGAGATTGCGCTTGCTCTGGAAAAAGATCCGGAACTGGACGCTGTTTATACGGATGAAGATAAGGTGACTACAGACCTGAGCGAGCATTTTCAGCCGCATCTGAAGCCCGATTTTAATCTGGATCTTCTGCGCTCCAATAACTATATCTGTCATTTTTTTGTTGCCAGACAGTCTGTTATACGTAAAGCTGGCGGCTTCAGGCAGGAATTTGACGGTGCGCAGGATCATGATTTTATCTTTCGCTGTGTAGAGGAGGCCGGCAAGATCGGACATGTTCCGGAAATCCTTTATCACTGGCGGACGCATAAAGCATCTACGGCAGATAATCCTGCAAGCAAGATGTATGCATTTGAAGCAGGCAGGCGTGCAATTGAAGCACATCTGAAACGCACCGGTACAGAGGGAACAGTAACACATACATCGGATCTCGGATTTTTCCGGGTACAGTATCCGGTCCATGGAGAACCGCTTGTTTCGATCATCATTCCAAATAAAGATGAGAAAGAAGCGCTTCATGCGTGTATTGCATCTATAAAAGAAAAAACAAAATATCAGAATTATGAGATCATCATTGTAGAGAATAACAGTACTTCTGAGGAGATTTTTGCATATTACGAAGAACTGAAGAAAGATCCGAAGATTCGAGTCATTCGCTGGGAAAAAGAATTTAATTATTCTGCGATCAACAATTATGGAGCACGTTATGCAAATGGGGAGTATCTTCTGTTCCTGAATAATGATGTGACAGTTATTACAGAAGGCTGGTTGACAGAAATGCTTGGAATGTGTCAGCGCAGGGAGGTCGGAGCAGTAGGTGTAAAGCTGCTTTATCCGGATGATACGATCCAGCATGCAGGCTGTGTAATTGGAATTGGCGGAATTGCCGGACATATGTTCGTGAATATGCCGGCAAATCGTACCGGATATCTGCATAAGGCTTCAATCCTTCAGGACATGAGTGCAGTGACTGCAGCATGCATGATGATGAAAAAAGCAGCTTTTGAGGAAGTTGGTGGATTTACCGAGGAACTGTCCGTTGCATTCAATGATGTAGATCTTTGTCTGAAGGTCAGAGAGACTGGCAGACTGATCGTTTATGATCCATATGTACAGCTGTATCATATGGAATCAAAAACACGAGGTGCAGAAGACAGCCAGGAGAAGGTACGGCGTTTTCAGGAAGAAATCGAGTATATCCGGTGTCACTGGATTGATATTCTGAAAAAAGGAGATCCGTACTATAATAAGAACCTTTCTCTTTCAAAATGGAATTATTCTCTTCGTCCATTGAAAGGAATGGAATTAAAAGAGAAAGAAAACAGATAGGAGATAATATGGAAGTATCGGTGATCATACCGAATTTTAATGGAATCGCATTTCTGGACAGCGTTTTGGGAAGTCTGGAAGGGCAGACACTGAAAAATTTTGAAGTGATCCTGGTGGATAACGGATCCGCAGACGGAAGCTGTTCGTTTGTAAGTGCAAATTATCCATGGGTGCATATTATTGAGCTGCCGGATAACTTTGGATTCTGCCGGGCTGTCAATGAGGGAATAAAAGCAGCAAAAGCACCATATGTACTGCTTCTGAATAATGATACGGAAGTAAAGGAAGATTTTGTGGAGCAGATGCTGCTGGCGATAAGAAGACATAAAAATGCTTTTTCGTGTGCGGCACGAATGGTACAGTATCATGACAGAGATAAGCTGGATGATGCAGGAAATTATTACTGTGCGCTGGGCTGGTCTTTTGCGCGGGGAAAAGGAAAAAATATTGATCTGTATCAGAAAGAAGAAAAAATTTTTTCAGCCTGCGGAGGTGCAGCTATTTATCGTAAAAAGATCATGGAAAAGATCGGATATTTTGATGAGGAGCATTTCGCATATCTGGAGGATACGGATATCGGATACCGTGCCAGAATTTATGGATATGAAAACTGGTATGCACCGGATGCAGTCGTATATCATGTGGGAAGTGGTACGAGTGGCTCCAGATATAATCATTTCAAGACCAGATATTCTTCCAGAAATAATATTTATCTGATCTATAAAAATATGCCTCTCCTTCAGATCATCCTGAATCTGCCGTTTCTGGCAGCGGGTTTTCTGATCAAGTTTCTGTTCTTTGCACTAAAAGGAATGGGAAAAGAATACCTGGCCGGTATCAAAAACGGATTTTCTATCAGCATGAATCACAGGAAAGTTCCGTTTTCGGTCAAACATCTTCCCAATTACTGTAAGATACAGCTTGAATTGTGGGAAAATATGTTCCGCAGAATTCGGGCCTGTCTCTTATACACATCTCCGAGCCCACGAGACGGACTCCTATCTCGT
>ENA-OZGV01000800-OZGV01000800.1-human-gut-metagenome-genome-assembly--contig:-NODE-800-length-15719-cov-5.155388_pt1 | contig 15719 bp, 7 predicted proteins | sample MGYA00245120_ERZ653665 | MGnify/ENA primary metagenome ERZ653665 (study PRJEB26926, sample SAMN06165250) | human gut metagenome | biome: ENVO:00009003; feature: ENVO:2100002; material: ENVO:00002003... | reverse complement strand
GTCTCGTGGGCTCGGAGATGTGTATAAGAGACAGGTCTATGCCAGAAGCTACACAGAGGTAAAAATCAAGCTTAACAAAATCAAACAGGAAATAACTATTCCTGCGGAGTCTGGCACTGCTGATATTATCGTACGCACATTTTCAGAAGTGGTGAAGGAATGGATCACCTACAAGACACCGCTGCTAAAAGAATCTTCCGTAGCCAAATATACCAATATCATAAATCTGCACCTGCTTCCATTTTTCCATGAGCAGACAATGCAAAGCATTTCCGTGCAACGCCTCGAAGAATTTTATAAAAAACTGCTTCTGAAAGTAACACCAAAAGGAACTCTCTTAGCGCCCAAAACAACACTGGATATTCTTTCGGTAATGAAATCCATTCTGGTCTATGCAAATACAAAAAAATATCTGCAATATTTGCCGCCTCTTCGTTTTGAATGCCGGCCTCTGGTGAAGAAACTGGTAATCTTAAGTGAACGGAATCAAAAAATCTTATCCTCTTATTTATGCCTGCATCTTACATACCGGAATCTTGGAATTCTCATATGTATGTATACCGGAATCCGTCTGGGAGAAATCTGTGCACTCACATGGGAAGATATTTCTCTGACGGAAGGTTCTATTTATATAGACAAAACGATACAGAGAGTTCAAAAAGAACATAATGGAAAGAAAACAATGCTTATCATAGCAACGCCAAAGACACCATCTTCTATCCGAACCATTCCAATTCCAAATCAATTATTGCAGATCATAAAAAGCAGTGAGCTTCCTCAAAAAGGATATCTTCTGACCGGTTCCACAGAGAAATATATAGAGCCCCGTACGTATCAGTATCATTTCAAAAAGCTTCTTCAGAGATGTAAAATCCCAGAAACAAATTTCCATGCATTGCGCCATACTTTTGCTACCAGATGTGTGGAACTCGGATTCGATATCAAAACACTCAGCGAAATTCTCGGTCATTCCAGCATCAATATCACCTTGAATCGATATGTACATCCATCCTTTGATCTAAAAAAACAAAATATGAATAAAATGAATGAATTAATTTCCTTTAGATAAATTGTCAGAAGTCCTGTGTTTTTGCAGAAATGCAAGCCCAGGGCTTCGATTAATATGGGATAAATTGTCGAATGATTACGGTTGTAATTTGTATGAAAGAACTGTTATAATTCTGATATCGGATATCAGTAAGTGATGTCCAGACATCTGATCCGGCGCTTCTGCCAGATAATCCCAGAAAAAGTTATAAAATCAGAAAAGAATGTTGCTGTCCAGTTGCAGTGATTGTATAATCAATATATAGAACAAACTGGCGTAATATTCTTTTGAAAAGTACGAACAGAGTATCAACATATCTACGGAATCAAAGAAGGGAGGTTTTACTATAAATCAGCTTAACAGAAAGAATGAACGCCAGATAAAACGAAAGATAAAGACAAGCGGTCAGGTGAAAAATCCTGTTGCATACCAGAATAAAGACATCATATCCAAGGTATTTGGTGAAAGTATGAGGAACAAATCCTTTCGGGCATACAGAATGGATATTCCGGAGATTGTTGAAATCCTGCCTACGAATCTTCCGGCGGTGGAGGCGAATGAGATGCGTCTGGACAATCTCTTCCGACTGAAAGATGGCACGATTGTGATCGTCGATTATGAAAGCACCTACAGTTACGCGGATAAGATCAAGTATCTCAATTACGTTGCCCGGACTACAAAAAGGTATGGATTAAGCGAAAAGCAAAACCAGCCAGTAAGAATGATCGTCATTTATACTGGAAGCATCCGAAGGGGAACCACCAGAGCAGATGTTGACATGGGATGCCTGCAATTTACGGTAGAGGAAGTATTCCTCTCCGACCTGGATGCACAGGAAATTGAAACACGTTTCCAGAGAAAAATCCACTCAGGAGAGATTCTGTCGGATGAAGAACAGATGCAGTTTATCATCCTGCCGCTGGTACATAAAACAAAAGAGGAAATGCAGGACTGTATAGTAAGATGCTTTGAGATGGTGAAGAAGATCGATTCGCCCGAAATACAAAGATTTTTATTATCAGGACTGATCGTGTTTACAGATAAGGTGATTCGCAGAGAAGATTCAGAAAGAATAAAGAGGTGGATAGAAATGACGAAAGTTGGAAGACTCTTTGAAGAAGAAAAACAGAAAGCCGTACAAGAAGCCATAAAAAAAGAAAAAGCAGATAAGAAGAAAGCTCTCCAGAGAGCAAGCGCAGATAAAGAGAGAGCTCTACAGAAGGCAGCTGCAGAAAGGAAGCAGGAATTGTTGGACGAGAAAATATCTATCGCAAGGAAATTCCTCATGGATGGTATTCCCGTGGACAGCATCCTGAAATGTATCGATGGTCTGGATAGAGCAGAAATTGAAGCATTGAAATAAATTTAATAACCGTCAAATAAATCGTCAAGAGCCCTGTGGCTTTGCAGAAATGCAAGTCACAGGGCTCTTTTGTCGCAGAGTATGCTACTCTGCGATATTTTTTTCATCTCATTTATTTCACTTTTACGATATAGGTCTGCCACTCATCATCCTGATAAACAACTTCTCCCATACTCTTCAGCATATCGTTATTCAACTGGGCACCGTACTTCTTTCGCTCACACGATCCCACAAAAATATACGATATATCATACTCTTTCAACAGAGACTTCACATGTGCTTCATCTGTCGAAGTATAAATGTTCTCGACATCTGCGATCTTGGCATTGATGTCAGCAAGATCTCCTCTCCATAGCCACTCATGCACGTACCATCCCATGATTGTCGGGAGACCGGTCATGGCGGATACCCGTTCGTATTCGGAATAACTGTCACCGTTTGCTTCAAGCACCACTTCTACATCTTTGACATTTTCTTTGAGCCACTTGATTCCGCCGACATCTTCCGAGAAATCGGTCTCAAGAAAGGCAGTTGCATTCAGTCCTTTATATTCAGACGGTTTCCATACTTCACCGAACCAGGCATGTACACTGTTTCCGAAATAACCACAGATCCATACAAAGAGAATCAGTCCGATCACTGCCAGGGCTTTGAGTATCTTATTCTTTCCTATGATCAGCAGACGGAAGATTGCGTAGATCATAGTCATCCCAAACATAATATATGCCTGATAGGTCAGCTTAAACATCGTATTGGCACGGGCATTTCCGTTTTCATAAATATCACGTACATAGACGAGTTCCGGAATCAGTACCAGACCGATCGCACAGAGTCCCATGACCACAGCAAAAAGATCCGGAAGTGTAACTGATTTCAAAAGCCGATACAGAGATCTGTTTTCTGCCACTTTTAATTTCTCAACAAGCAGAGAAATGATAAACAATACAGTCAGTATCGTCGGCAGACCCCAGAGCACCAGAAGCTGATGCGGAAGGGAATGATGCTGTGCGAGTGCGATTCCCTGTACCATATTACTGCTGTCAAACTGCATCGTAAACGGAAGGATGATCAGTGTTGCCAGTATCAGGATCTCCGCTGCCTGTGCCGCTGTCACGGCAAGGATCCATTTTACCTTTCCTTCCTGTCCGATAATATTCATGATCAGGATCACACCACAGGTCACTGTATAATAAATGACAAAATCCCAGTAGTTTGTCCAGTGGAACATTCCCAGAAGGGCTGCAGCTGCCAGGAGCTGTGGCATCAGAAGCTGTCTGCGCCAGAATTCTTTTTTCTCTGTATTCTCGAGTGTGATCTTTGTTGTTCTTACCTTTTTCATCCAGGCATAAAGCAATGCAAGGATCAAAAGAACAAACATGATATCCACAACATGTGCATGCAGATCTCCAAGTACGAAGGAATAACATGGAAATTCATGAATCGTTTTGTCAGCTACATCCGGGTTGAATCCGATATATCTGGTCGCATCTGGGAACCAGTAACTGCTGACTTCCTCTCCTTTCAATTTCTGGATCCATGGAATCACGCATGCATAAACAACATAGTGCATATTTCCGGCCACGGAAACTGCGATTCCGGCCAGAAATCCTGTTGCAGACGGCAACTTTTTCTTCCATCCGCTGATGTTTCTGCCCAGTCGGTCTTTCACCATCTGATGCACGAGTGAGAATGGCATAATAAAGGCAAGCCCTGCCACAAAAGTACGCATCAGGTTGTAGGTCAGTTCTACTTTCGTGCCTGACAGCTTTGTCAGAAATACTGCAAAATACTGTCCGCCATAATAGTAATTGATCTTGCCCTCAGAATACCAGAGATCTGTTGCCGGAAGTGTTTTGCTTCGCATCATTACTTCCATGAAACCATAATCCATAAATTTCTCTGTTCCATAAGCTGCCGGATGGAATCCTGCAAAATATGTCCACATAAGAAAGAATGCAAAGAAAAGAAGCTCTTCCGCATATACCAGATTAAGATGTGCAAAAGGAATACACTCGAATCCGTCTTTCTGTTCTTTTCGGTATAATAATATAGAAAGAACAGTGCAGATAACAGTCACCGCCACGCAGGTAACTGCTGTAAATTTCAATATCTTCACAGTTACCAGAAACCATGTCAGAAAACCGGTGATCGCGATTGCGGTTACTTTTGAAAAAATCCATCCCTTATCATCAAAACGTCGAAACAGTCTTCCTGTCAATGGCATAGCTGCCACTCCCAGCACCAGTGCCAGAAGATACCAGGTCCAAAAAGTCCATACATCGCCCTGCAGCAGATATGCTGACAATGCAACTAATACTGCTGCCGGTATGATCATTATGATTAATTTTTTTATTTTATCAGGTTTCATAAATTCTTATTCTCCCGTCCTCTGTTTCATATACCAGCTTGTATACACTGGCAATTGTTTTTTCTCTGCAGTACTGCTGTTCGTATTCCATTCCTTCTTCATACAGAATGTAGGTGATTTTTTCCTGCTTTACAAGTTTCTTCAGTTCTTCTTTGTTTATTGTACTGTAAATAGTCTTTGCCTGTGCTGCGCGATAATAAGTATCATATCCCGCCGACCACGCATAATATGGCCATCCCATATACATCATGACTCCCGACATCGTTACCTCATTGATGCTGTATTCCGGAGTCAGGATCAGATCTTCATGCGTCAGATGTTCTTCCAGCCAGTCTGTCAGATCACTGTTCATATTCACGCTGACTCTGTGCCCTGGGCCATTATTTCGTATGATCACAACAAAATCATAAATACCGGTAATGGTCAGACAAACAGCAAGTAGTACCGCTACGATTCTGTGAAGTATCTTTTTCCGAAACAGTTGCATAAGCGCCCATGCCCAGAAAATTGCGGTAAATGCATAGGAAATCATAATATATTTATGATTCACTGCAATATCTGGAGTGAGCGATACAAAAAATGCAAATGCAGCCGGAAACAGGAAACTTATAAGAGCCGCTCTCTGCTGTCGTTTTTTCAACAAGAACACCAGCACAACTGCGCCGACAAAGAAAATCCCACTCATCTGGAGCAGGTACCACAGTACTCCCCACAGGGTTTTATCATCGGAAAGAAATCCCCAGTAAAGAGAAGGGCTTACTGCTTCCCCCCAGATAAAGATCCTGGTCTGAAGCACCGAAAAGATCACGGATGTGGCTGCAAGGATCAGATAATCCAGCTTCCCGTCTGAAAAAACAGCAAAGCCCAGCAGGATCAGCAGGCCACCGATCACCGCTGCTCCATTCCAGAACGATGTCAATCCCAGGAACATCCCTGCCATCAGTGCATTTTCCGGGCAGATACATTTCCACGCCTTTTTTGTAAAAAATCGGTTACGAAGCCAGACAATGCCTTTTTCTTCCTCGGCACAGCCGATATCCAGCCAGTCCATAAATAACCAGATGACAAGAGAAACGATCAAAAGTCCAAATGCCAGATGCCTCTGATTCAGATATACATTAAAATTCCATAATCCCCAGTTTTCATTGGTTGTATATCCGATAAATGTTGTATTGTCCCTCAGCGTTGCCCACAGGTCTTTTGCCTGCAGATGTTCTGTCACAAAATGAAAAAATGAAAGTGAACTGCGGAAGAAAAAAAGTACCAATGTCAGAATTCCGGCTGCCAGGCCTGCTGTCAGTCGTTTTGCAATGCTGTAAAGCAGCATCAGAAATCCCAGCAGCGCCAGAACACTTTCTATATTATATGCAAAATCCAGTCTGATCCCGAGAAATTCCAGATTTCCGACAAGAAACTGAAACATAAAATGATATTTGACATCCTGTCCTCCGAAATGCGGGTACTCTGTCGGGAAGTTATTGCCCTTTGAGAAAGAGCGCATCATCGCTGTATGTGGTGCATAATCCCCGTATACGGAAAACCCACTGTACAGTTCGCCATTTCTTATATAAAAAACATAAAACATGATCCACGTCAGAAATACCAACAGGGATCCAAATAAAATACACTCTTTTCGAAATGCCCTGCTGTCACTGATCAGCTTCCTGTCTGCCACGATCCATACAGTTCCTGTTTTTCGATATCGTTTCCAATAAAGCAAAACCAGAACAACTGCCGTTATGATCAGAACAGCTGTATTTCCATAGATCAGTGGTTTCTTAGCACCTGCTTCGCTGGCCGCCCAGGAGATCATGTACGTTGTCCATCCAAATACCAGTGTTCCCATTCCAAAAGCGGCTGCCGCCAGAAGCCATATCTGATTGCAGAAAGCTTTGTGCTGTCCGTTCCTGCTGCCTGCTTCCTGAGCGTTTTTTCCTGTAAACAGAAGAATTTCTGCCAGTTCTTTACCAGCCAGCAGGCTCAGTACTATATATATGATACCAAACATTATCCACCTCGTCATTAAATCTCGTACAGAATATATTACACTTTATACCTGCCAGAGCCTGTAAAATCGTTTTTCTCTGCTCATACGGATTTAGTATAACAAAGGAACTTTCATATAGCAAACAAACTTCCTGATTTTCACAATATTTACACTTTTTAGCTGTAACTTTTCCGGTTATCCACATGCAGATATGTATCAATTCCATCTGCCACTGCAGCCGCTACTCTTTGCTGATACACTTCTGTCTGCAATTTTCTGGCCTCTTCGGGATTGGTCAGGAAACCACATTCTACGATCACAAGCGTTCCTGGACTTCTTTTGAGCAGATAATAACTGGTATTTCCCTTGATTTCTCTTGGTCGGTCTATTTCCAGCTTTTCATTCAGGCTGCTTTGTACTGCCTCTGCAAGCTTCTTTCCTTCTACAGAACTTTCATAATAAAAAACCTGCGGTCCATGCACAGATGCATCCTGCTGATAGCTGTTCTGGTGAATACTTACCGACAGCACCGGTGACTTTTCGCCGATCATTGCTATGCGACGCTGCATATCCTGTGCTTTTTTATTATTTGCTGATGCATCATAAAGTCCTTTATCTGTTTCTCTTGTCATTGTCACAGAATAGCCCCTTGTTTCAAGCTCACTTTTCAGCAGAAGTGATATTGCCAGATTGATTCCTTTCTCTTCCAGTCCATCTGCACCGATCATCCCAGGATCATCCTCCCCATGTCCGGGATCTATAAGAATCAGTTTCGGAAAATTCATCTGTACTGAAACAACAGCAGCCTGTCTGGACAGCAGGTAAAAACTTACCAGCAGCAGACAGGCCATGACCATTTCCATTCTGTATTTTCTGAATTTTTTCATGCATGCACACCTCGCTGCATATTCCTTCTATGTATATGCAGCGGTATGGCTTCTTACTACCTTACTCATACTTTACGATTTCTTTTTTCAGACGTTTCATAATCCGTTTCTCCAGTCTGGAAATATAGGACTGAGAGATTCCAAGAAGATCTGCGACTTCTTTCTGCGTCTTCTCTTTTCCGTCGGCATTGTTCAGTCCAAAACGCAGCCGTATGATCGTCTGTTCTCTTGGTGACAGTTTGTTGATTGCTTTTCCCAGAAGTGTGATTTCCACTTCATCCTCCAGTTTCCTGGATATCACATCATCATCAGTTCCAAGAATATCCGAAAGAAGCAGTTCATTGCCGTCCCAGTCCACATTCAATGGTTCATCAATAGATACTTCCATTCTCGTCTTACTGTTTCGCCGCAGATACATCAGAATCTCATTTTCAATACAACGTGATGCATATGTCGCCAGTTTGATATTCTTTACCGGGTTGAATGTATTGATAGCCTTGATCAGACCGATCGTCCCGATCGAGATCAAGTCTTCCACTCCAACTCCTGTGTTATCGAATTTTCTTGCAATATAAACGACGAGTCTGAGATTATGCTCAATCAGCAGGGATCTGGCTTCCTGCTCCTGGTCTGTTTTGAGTCTGCTGATCACATATGCTTCTCTTTTTGGCTCCAGTGGTGCCGGAAGCACATCACTTCCTCCGATATAATAAAGTTCTCTCGATCTTGAAAGAACTAATTTCTGAAAAACCTGAAACGGACGATAATCCACTCCTGCTGCCGATCTGCTCATATCCTGCCCCTCCTAATGCAATAATCTGGAATTCAATATCACTTTGTATTCCTTTCCCAAAGCAAAAGGTTCTGAAGACAATGCAAACACCGGTCCGGATACATGGATCCGCTCTCCCGGAATCTGAATACAAAGATCCTCTAATGTCACTGCCAGAATCAGCTGCACTTCCCGTCCTACGGTCTGGAAGGACAGATAGTGCGGTTTCAGGTCAGCGATCTCTGTACTTTCAATCTCCTCCGGTCTTTCTTTAAGATGCAGCAGCCTGTCTGTCAGCTCCTCACTCAAAAGACTTCGAAGTATTTCCGGATCTGCCACCGAAACCGGTGCTCCAGTCACTGTATCACACAGACGGTTTCCTGTATCGTACAGACCATACGTCTCCTGCAGCTGTCCGTGATATTTCAGGGCAACCGGATAGATATGTTCTCTGGATTCTTTTATTTGTTCCATCAGGCAGATCATCAGACTTAACCCTCCATAAGTCACAGCCGCACACGATAAAAAAAACACAGCCGTCACTCTTCTGTTTTCTGATACCGCCATCCAGAAACCACCGGTCAGAAATGTCATTCCAAAGAAAAACAGTGCGGCTCCGGTCATGTGCTTCACATCCTGGATCTCATATGCGATCCATATCATGAACACAGCACAGACTACTCGAAGAACTATGGTCAGTACCCCTGTTTTTCCTGGTCGTACATAAAGATTCAGACACGCAAAAAGAGCTCCGACCGCTGCCGCCGCCAGACATCTTCGTCTGCTGTTCTTTCTCCTCAGAACAATTCCTGTAAGTCTCAGAAGAATATAATCCATCAGAAGATTCGCAGCAAACACAATATCTATGTACACTTCCTGATGCATACAAAAAGCCCCCTGCCGCCTATAGATCCTTCACTTTGGTAAGTGAACTCATTATAGGTGACAGAGGGCGCAGATTTTGTCAAAACAGCGTGTCGTATCCCAGGAACTTATCGACACAAAAAGAGGAAGGCATTTCGCCTCCCTCTGATAGGATCTTACACAGACCGATTATTTTTTCTCTTCCTCTACTTCGATCTTGCGGATTGTTTTATTTTTGATTTCTTCTTTGATTGCTGCAATGAATTCTCCGAGGTCTTTCATTCCTTCATCACCAAGGTAACGGCTTCTTACGGAAACCTTGCCCTCTTCCTCTTCTTTTGCACCAACTACAAGCATGTACGGTACTCTTTCCAGACGTGCTTCACGGATCTTGTAGCCCATCTTTTCGGAACGTCTGTCAACGGAGCAGCGGATGCCTGCTTCTTTCATCTGTGCTTCTACTTTGTCAGCATAAGCATTGAATTTTTCGGAGATTGGGATCACACGAACCTGCTCCGGACACAGCCATGTCGGGAACATTCCTGCGTATTTTTCGATCAGCCATGCAAGTGTTCTTTCATAGCATCCCATGGATGTACGATGGATGATGCATGGACGTTTCTTGTCGCCGTTTTCGTCGATATAGTACATATCGAACTGTTCAGCAAGAAGTGCATCCCACTGGATTGTGATCATTGTATCTTCTTTGCCATATACATTCTTAGCATTGATGTCGACCTTCGGTCCGTAGAATGCTGCTTCTCCGACATCCTCTGTGAATGGGATGTTCAGTTCTTCGAGCATCTGACGGATATCTTCTTCTGTCTCATTCCATACTTCCGGTTCACCGATGTATTTTTCTCTATTATTCGGATCCCATTTGGACAGATGATAGGTTACATCTTCCTCAACGCCAAGAACCTGCAGGCAGTACTGAGCAAGTGCGATACAGTCTTTGAATTCTTTGACCATCTGGTCTGGTCTTACGATCAGATGTCCCTCAGAGATTGTAAACTGACGAACTCGTGTCAGACCATGCATCTCACCGGAGTCCTCATTACGGAACAGTGTGGATGTTTCGCCGTAACGAAGCGGCAGATCACGGTAGCTGTGCTGTTCTGCTTTGTATACATAGTACTGGAATGGACATGTCATCGGACGGAGAGCATATACTTCTTTGTCTTTCTCTTCGTCACCAAGAACGAACATACCGTCTTTGTAATGATCCCAGTGTCCGGAGATCTTGTAGAGGTCGCTCTTTGCCATCAGAGGAGTTTTTGTTCTTACGTAGCCACGTTTTGTCTCCTCATCTTCGATCCATCTCTGCAGTTCCTGCATCATGATAACACCGTTTGGCATGATCAGCGGAAGTCCCTGTCCGATCACATCAACTGTTGTAAAGATTTTCATCTCACGTCCAAGTTTGTTATGGTCACGTTTCTTTGCTTCTTCCATCTGTTCCAGATGTTCTTTCAGTTCGTCTTTTGTAGCATATGCTGTTCCGTAGATACGTGTCAGCATAGCGTTCTTTTCGCTTCCTCTCCAATAAGCACTGGAAGAAGAAAGAAGTTTAAATGCTTTGACAGGTTTCACACTCATCAGGTGTGGTCCTGCACAGAGATCTGTCCAGTCTCCCTGTGAATAGAAGGAAATTTCTTCTCCTTCCGGAAGATCTTCAACCAGTTCAACTTTATAAGGCTCGTTTTTCTCTTTGAAGTATGCGATTGCCTCTTCTCTGGATTTTGTAAAGCGCTCGATCTTTGCACCTTTTTTGATGATCTTCTTCATTTCTTTTTCGATTGCATCCAGATCCTCACGGGAGAATGGTGCGTGATCGAAATCATAATAAAATCCTGTGTCAATAGAAGGTCCGATAGCAACCTTTGCCTCTGGATATAAGGTCTGTACTGCCTGTGCAAGTACGTGGGAAGCTGTGTGACGAAGAACAGCAAGTCCTTTTTCGTCTTTTGCTGTGAGAATGTTCAGTTCGCAGTCGCTGTCAAGAACAGTACGAAGGTCTACAACTTCTCCGTTTACTTCACCTGCACATGCTGCACGTGCCAGTCCTTCGCTGATATCATAAGCGATGTCGATAACTGATTTTGCTTCGGAATACTCTTTTTGGGATCCGTCTTTCAATGTGATGATCATAATTTTGAACTCCTTTTTTGAATAAAATTTTAAAGTTTTCCACAGGGACGAGCAAGTTTTTCTTTTCTATACACAAAAGTCCCTTACAATACATCTCGTATTGTAAGGGACGAATAATCTACTCGCGGTTCCACCCTGCTTGCTACATCTGCCATATGGCAGCTCAGCCACTCTTATAAGATGGTAACGGAATCACCGGACCGGATTAGGGCCACTCGGAGATGGTCTTCAACTGCTTCCCGCTGAAATACTCTCAGCAAATGTATTTCTCTCTGGAGCCTTCCACAGTTTACTCTTCTCTTCAACGTGTTTCTTTATTCTGTTACACATTATATCCACATGATTTCGGTTTGTCAATGCCTATTTTTCATGTTGGTCAGACCAATTTGGTGTATCCGTTTAAACCTGTTTATTTAAAGTACTCTACACCAGACTCGAAAATCTTGATATCCTGCTCACCGTAGATGTTTACAGCCACTCCGTCGCCACGGCGTTCGCTGTGTGCCATCTTACCAAGGATACGTCCGTCCGGACTTGTGATACCTTCGATGTTCATGTAGGAACCATTTACGTTCCATTCTTCGTCTGCACTGAGTTCACCGGCTGGAGTTACATACTGAGTTGCAACCTGTCCGTTTGCGAAGAGTTTTGCAAGCCATTCATCGTTGGCAACAAAACGTCCTTCACCGTGGGATGCAGGGTTACAGTATACTCCGCCAAGCTGTGCTTTCTGGAGCCATGGAGACTTGTTGCTTACAACCTTGGTGTAAACCATCTTAGAGATATGACGTCCGATGGTGTTGAAGGTCAGTGTCGGGGAATCTGCTTTCTGTCCGCAGATCTCACCGTATGGTACCAGACCGAGTTTGATCAGAGCCTGGAATCCATTACAAATACCAAGTGCAAGACCGTCTCTCTCGTTGACAAGCTTCATAACTGCTTCTTTGATCTTTGCGTTCTGGAATGCAGTTGCAAAGAATTTCGCAGAGCCATCTGGTTCATCACCAGCGGAGAATCCACCTGGGAACATAATAATCTGAGCCTGGTCGATTGCTTTTGTGAAAAGTTCCACGGAATCATGGATATCTTCTGCTGTCAAGTTCTTGAATACTTTAACGTCAACCTCTGCACCAGCGCGTTCAAAAGCACGTGTGCTGTCGTATTCGCAATTTGTTCCAGGGAATACCGGGATAAATACACGCGGTTTTGCAACTTTGTGTTTGCATACATAAATGTTTTCTGCATGGTACAGGTCATCTTTTGCCTGTTTTTCGTTGTCTTCGCCGGAAGTTGTCTTGAATACTCTTTCCAGAGTTCCCTTCCATGCTTCTTCAGCTTCTTTTTCAGTAATAGCAGTATTTCCGTAAGAGAATTTACCGTCATCTGTAACTTCACCGATCAGTGTGTATGTGATGGAAAGCTGTCCGACTTTGTCTGCCGGAACTTCCATGATAATATCACCAAATCCTGGTGCGAAGAAGTCTCTTGGATCCAGGTTGTGTTCGATTTTCACACCGAGTGCATTACCGAAGGCCATCTTGGAAACAGCTGCTGCAATACCATGACGATCCAGTGCGTAAGCGGAAACAACTTTTCCAGCCTGGATATCATTGTGGAGTTTTTCGTACTGATCCATGATTCCTGCGTAATCCGGCAAATCGTACTGATCACGCGGTGCGCGGAGCCATACAAGTTTATTTCCTGCTTTTTTGAGTTCAGGTGTGATCACGTCCTGGATCTTGGCTACGTCTACTGCAAAGGAAACAAGCGTCGGAGGCACGTCGATCTCATTGAAGGTACCGGACATACTGTCTTTACCACCGATGGACGGAAGTCCGAATCCCATCTGTGCTGCATAGGCACCAAGGAGTGCGGAGAATGGCTGGCTCCATCTCTTTGGATCTTCGGTCATACGACGGAAGTATTCCTGGAATGTGAAGCGGATCTTCTTGTAATCACCACCTGTAGCTACGATTCTTGCTACAGATTCTGTTACCGCGTAAGCAGCTCCGTGATATGGACTCCAGGAAGAGAGATATGGATCAAAGCCGTAACTCATCATGGTAACTGTATCAGTTTTTCCGTTCTGTACCGGAACTTTTGCAACCATGCTCTGTGTTTCTGTAAGCTGATACTGACCACCGTATGGCATAAATACGCTGCCTGCACCGATAGAACCGTCGAACATTTCAACGAGACCTTTCTGGGAGCATACGTTGAGGTCAGCAAGTGTCTCCAGCCATTTTGCCTTAACATCGACAACGTCTGGTCTTTCTTCGAAAAGGTTTCCGTCTTTGTTCGGGATCTCAACCTCTACAGTTGTTTCCTGATGTGCACCGTTGGTATCAAGGAATGCACGGGAAATGTTAACGATCTCTTTGCCTCTCCATGTAAGAACAAGGCGTGGCTCTTCGGTAACGACTGCAACCGGGATTGCTTCGAGGTTTTCTTCGTTTGCAAAGCCAAGGAATTTGTCAACATCTTTTGGATCTACAACAACTGCCATACGCTCCTGGGATTCAGAGATTGCGATCTCTGTTCCGTCAAGGCCGGCATATTTTTTCGGAACTTTGTCAAGGTCTACGCGAAGTCCATCTGCAAGCTCACCGATGGCAACGGATACACCGCCTGCACCAAAGTCGTTACATTTTTTGATGATGTAGCTGACTTCTTCACGTCTGAACATACGCTGGATCTTACGCTCTGTAGGTGCGTTACCTTTCTGTACTTCTGCACCGCAGACTTCGATGGAAGCCTCTGTGTGTACCTTGGAGGAACCTGTTGCACCACCGATACCGTCACGGCCGGTACGTCCTCCCAGAAGGATGATGATATCTCCCGGATCGGAGTTTTCACGGATAACGGCACGTCTCGGAGCTGCACCCATAACGGCACCAATCTCCATACGTTTTGCAACGTAGTCCGGATGATAGATTTCTTTGACATAGCCGGTAGCCAGACCGATCTGGTTACCATATGAGCTGTATCCATGAGCAGCACTTCTGACAAGTTTCTTCTGTGGAAGTTTACCTTTGAGCGTTTCTTTTACAGATACAGTCGGATCAGCAGCACCTGTCACACGCATTGCCTGATATACATAAGTACGTCCGGAAAGCGGGTCGCGGATTGCACCGCCAAGGCAGGTAGCAGCACCACCAAATGGCTCGATCTCTGTCGGATGGTTGTGTGTCTCATTCTTAAAGTTGATAAGCCACTCTTCCTCTTTGCCATCTACATCTACCGGTACAACAATACTGCAGGCATTGATCTCGTCGGATTCTTCCTGGTCAGCCAGTTTTCCTTCGGATTTGAGTTTTTTCATTGCCATCAGAGCAAGATCCATCAGGCAGACAAATTTGTCATCACGGCCTTTGTAGAGAACTTCTCTGTCAGCAAGGTATTCTTCGTATGTTTTTACGATTGGTTCTTTGTAATCACCTTCATCGAACTTCACGTCTGTAAGTTCTGTGGAGAATGTGGTATGACGGCAGTGATCAGACCAGTAGGTATCGAGTACTCGGATCTCTGTCATGGAAGGATCACGTTTTTCTTCGTTTTTGAAGTAGTTCTGGATATGCTGGAAATCTTTGAATGTCATTGCAAGATTCAGGGAGTCATAGAGGGCTTTGAGATCTGCCTCGGACATTTCTTTAAATCCGTCAAAAATCTTGACATCTTCCGGTTCCGGGAATACGGTAACCAGTGTTTCCGGTTTTTCAAGTCCTGTCTCACGGGAATCAACCGGGTTGATGCAGTGATGTTTGATCGCATCAAATTCTTCGTCTGTTACATTTCCTTCTATTACATAAGTTGTTGCAGAACGGATGATCGGCTGTGCATCCCCGTCAAGGAACTGCACACACTGTACAGCGGAATCTGCTCTCTGGTCGAACTGTCCCGGAAGATATTCTACGGAAAAAATTCTGGCACCTTCTGCTGCCTCGAATTTTTCGAGATATAGATCGTCTACCGGCGGCTCAGCAAATACAGTTCTGCATGCTTTTTCAAAAACTTCATCTGAAATATTTTCTACATCATAACGGATCAGCACTCTTACATTTGTTGCGGATTTAATTCCGAGATAGCTGCTGATCTCATGCTTTAATTCTTTTGCCTGTACGGCGTAGGCTGGTTTCTTTTCTACATAAACGCGTCTTACGTTGCTCATTAGAAACTCCTTTCCTTTGTGCATTATGTTATTATGTACTTGTCGAATTACTGAGTTTATAGTATCTGTCTCTTATACACATCTCCGAGCCCACGAGACGGACTCCTATCT
>ENA-OZGV01000775-OZGV01000775.1-human-gut-metagenome-genome-assembly--contig:-NODE-775-length-16013-cov-10.227723_pt1 | contig 16013 bp, 7 predicted proteins | sample MGYA00245120_ERZ653665 | MGnify/ENA primary metagenome ERZ653665 (study PRJEB26926, sample SAMN06165250) | human gut metagenome | biome: ENVO:00009003; feature: ENVO:2100002; material: ENVO:00002003... | reverse complement strand
TACTTCATAAAAAACACCCCAAAAGTTTTGTGTCTAACTTTTGGGGTGCAGTACAAAGCATTTGAAGACAGCCTCTTAATGCAATTTAAAATTCTGACAAAACCAATCAGACAAACTTTATACAGCCTTAAAAAGGCAGAACAGTTTCATGTGTTATACCTTTATACACATTGTCACTACTAAAGCTACCATAAGAAAAGCCTTTTGTTTTACCGTTATAAGTTACATCTACTGACAATGATTTCAATCTATGCGATGGGTCAGAGAAATAAACCTGATAGCTTGTGCCCGACTTCTTCAACATGAGCGTACACGGATTATCTACGCTTATCACCATATCATCCAAACTCAACTCTCCTTTTTTATAGAATATGGCCTGGATGGTAGACATATCTTTCATATTGACAGCCTGCACAGTAGCGTTATTTGCGGCAATATTAATGTTCCCCTCAGCATAAGTTCTCATATTTGTATAGTCTGTCACATTCGGAACAATAATATAGCTATACTTATTCAAATCACCATTCTGCGGCTTACTGCCATGATCGAAGTATATTGTCATCACATCCATTGTTTCAGTACCGCCAGTCGACCCCAGACTTATCTCATTCCAGTTTCCAGTTCTCTTTTCTTCTTTTGCACAAATTACCTTATCATTGTCCGGGAAAACATAACCAATATTTCTGTGATATATCCAATCGACATATTTTGCGTTTTCTAATCCTTTACCAAGCACTTTTTTTACTGAGCCAGCATCCGAACACCATATATCACCAATTTTCCGGCATTGCTCTACCGTAGTGTTGATACTCTCCGCCATTTCTGATGAAATATTGTTTCCAAGGCATACTATTTTGTCATCAATAAAGAAATATCCTTTATTAGCGGTCATCTTCACATTATTGTATTGATTGTACACCATGGCAAAGCCCGACAAACCATCTTTCCCGTCTGTAAGTCCTCCGCTAAAGTCAGATTCACCAAGAATACCCCACCACTTCGGTATTGGAATTTCAGTCATGTACGGATTTGTCACTCCTGGAATACGTGCCCAATCCCATACAGGAAATATATTCAAATATTCATCGCCATTTATCGACACATCAGTGGAACCATCACTCATAAAAAACGATTTTAAATTCTCATTATTTCCGACTTCAACCTTAGATGTACGCTTGGATGAGAGACGGACATTAGCTGAATATCCGGGAGCTTGCACAGACATATAATCACCAATATAATAATGCCTTACTTTCTTTTCTACCCCTTCATATCCTTCTCCATTAAGGGTACGTATGTGACGGTCATAATCTTGTTCATGTTCAGGATCTATTGCTTTTAATTTTCCCAGCAAATCAACCATAATACCTTTCTTGTCAATACTACTCTTTCTTGCCACAGAACGTCCCATCACATTATAGAACATCCACTGTCCGCGTATGCTCTCCATGTAAACATCGTTTGTAAATTTATAGAGCACATGCCGCTGGTTGTTTGACAACTCATAAGCTGTACCAGCCGTATAAGACGGAATATTTATCACGCCTTTCAGAAGTTCTTCTCCATATCCCCCGATATAAAGTTGCGGGCCGTGGGAATGCATGCTATAATCATACTGTATCCCTTCATTGCCCAGACTTACACACTCCAAGGATACAAATACCTGATTGACTGCATGATTTACTAACTCCTTATTTTCTGTCAAACATCCTCTATAAAGATAGTGAGTAGCTATATCTGACTTATTAGAACCTGCTGGCTGAGAATCTGGAGTTTTTCCGTTGTATTCCAAAAGGCTATCTTCGAGTTCATCCGGCACACGGTTCTTTCCATAGCGAAGCAAGATAAGCGTTTCTCCTATCGCTTTCGGAGCACGTATATCGTTTTCAAACCAGTTGTCACACTTTGGATTCGCAGTATTCCAATAACCAAGCGCACTCACGGTCTTGGTAAACAATTCTTCGTTTTCATAAAAGCCGCTTTCCGGATTTACATAAGCCTGTGCCATTTCCTTCATTCTTGTAAGACACGTCTTAGGATCATTCCAACCAAAACTTGTGTCTCCATAGTTAAGATCAGTGAATGCCCCTTCTTCATTAATCAGGCTCAAATAACCGGAAATTTTATCATTTTCTGAAAGCCACATATTTTGTGACTTGATATTATCCATAATGATTTTACAGTCTTTCAGAAAGAGTGGATCAGGCTCTTCAGTATTTTCATCCTCTTCTTCACCATCGGGTGTAGATGTGTCTACCACTTCCTCATCTGAACATCCGATGACAACAGCCGATAGGCCGCAAGTAAATATTGCAATGCTGCTTATTATCATAAATTGCTTTATACACATAATTGTTATATTTTTTGTTTCGTTTTAGTTTAAAACAGAATTCATCTCAATGACGGGATAAAATCGATACGTCGAAAACCGTCTATCGAACTTTTCCATTTAGATTCATGTTTATAAGCCAACTATATCTATTTTTTCTTCTTCAATGAAATATCATCAAATGAATAGTCTATATTCCGTATAGGATTAGGAGCAGTGTATCCATTTCCATTCCACTCTTTATCTATGGCAAAAATCAACATGATTGAAGCATACTTCTCTTTTACTTCAAAATCGACTGAAAACTCCTGCCATTGTGTATCTTTCAATTCACCGCTGAATACGGGGTACACAGGATTTCCCGACGCAGGCATTTCCTCCTGCTGCCCATTATCCTTTATATATATGCTAGCCTGATTTACTATTACGTCAACTTTTCCCTTATCATCTTTGAACTCATAATCAGCAGACGTTTTACAGAAACCGACACATGCACTAAATGAAGAATTTGGCGTAGCACTCTTTATTCTGAATGAAAGGGTATACATTCCCGGCTCCGGTCCCACAGTCGGATAGCGTACCCAGTTCTGCCATCTGTCACGTGGATTATCACTTATAAACCTAAGTATTCCATTACCGTTTTCTTTTTCACGTACTAAAGAAGTGCCCCATGCTTTTGCATTCCATTTATCCCAAGATGAAACGTATTTATCTCCAGCCATATCCGCATCAGATACAATTCCGTTCCCAGCTTTACCTGGCATAACAACCTCAGTATCAGACTCAAAATCACCATTTTCAATAAGATTAGGAGTCTCTGTTTCTTCATCACCTCCATCGCCCTCATCGCCTCCGTCTTCATTGTCGTCACCTTCATCGTCTGTATTTCCTCCGTCCGTGACACTTGCCGCAGCCACATCTTCCGGTGTCATATAATAACGGATACAATCAATTTCCACTTCTTTCGGAAAAATCGAAGAGTCCGATCCATTTTCTCCACCTTTATTTCCTCCTACGGCGAAACTCAACAGCAAGCTGTAAGACTGGTCAAAAGGCCAACCGTCAGAGGTTGCTTCCGCTCCTTTGGCATAAGACAATACAATCTCATTATCAAAAAGGATACTTACCTCATCAACCGTCCAAACCAAAGAATAAAGATGCCATTCACCAGTCAGGTCCAACGGCTCTTTTGTCTCCTTATTCTCAGCGGCGTACTTTATCTCTTTTATCGCATTAGCAGTTTGAATAGCAGCTTTTATCGTATCCGGTTCTCCTTCTCTTCCCACGTAATATTCCATCATACTGATAGATGCATCCGTGCCATACACATTATCATACGGTTGTAGCCAAAAAGAAGGTATCAATGATTTTCCATGTGGCACTTTTGCTACAATGTCCACACGCCCATATTTTATCGGCATCTTACCCTCCGTAGTCAGTGAAGCCGACGAATAATCAAAATAATAAGGCTCATTAGTCCATGGATTCGTTCCTGCATGAGGGTCATACGAGGCCTTCAAAAACAAACTTCCATTCTTCACATAAGAATAGTCAAGATTTTCTTTTTTATAGTCCTGCCATTCACTGTTACGTCTGTATCCTTCCTCATATCCCCATTTGTCAGCAGACGGCAAACCATCCTCATCAAAATATTCACTCCATACCAGCTTGTATCCGCTATATAATGTAGAGTCTGTCAACTCATACGACGGATAGTTCACGTTATCTATTGTTAAATCGTCATTACAGCCAGCAAACACACTTGCCAGAAGCATGCACATACCCAATTTAACGTATTTATGTTTCTTCATATTCGAGTTGTTATTTTTATTTACAGAATGAATCAAAAGCCGGAATACCTCCTGATAGCTGTCTTCCAGCTTTTGAATTATATTATAATTATCACCAGCCTTTATTCTGCGTCAGGTTATCGTTCAGATATGTCTCATTAGCTGGAATAGGATAAAGATACATCTTGTTGTCCCAAGCACGTTGCTGCACCAATTCTTTTGTATATCTGTATGCACTTCCGACTTTAGTTATCTTCACTCCGTAAATGTCTGTCACTACATCTCCAATCATCCAACGACGTATATCCCAGAAGCGGTGATCTTCAAAAGCCAGTTCCACACGTCTCTCGTTTCTCACTTTCTCTCTGAAAGTAATCTGGTCCATAGATGCCACCCCCGGCATATTGGCAGCTTCTCTTACCTGGTTCAACGCTTCAATAGCGGACAAAGGACATGTAACATCCGTATATTCAGGACCCTTCCACTCATTCATGGCCTCCGCATAGTTCAAAAGCACTTCCGCATATCTGTAGAGAGGAAAATGATGATTCTCTGATTTTGAATTGTTAGGGTCAAGATTTACCTGTTCATTCATCATCTTCTTCAAGTAATACCCCGTTTTAGTAGCCCCGGTTACAGGTGCTCCGTAACGTCCTCCTTCGAAAGTCTCTATTGTCTGCCCCATAAATGTGGATCCGTTATACAATACGGTAAGATAAAGCCTCGGGTCTCTCGAAAGTTGTCCGTTCTCGTCCACATACATGTGTGCTACATTTTCCGGATTGTCCCAACTAAACGTAGTTCCGTCATTCATTTCAAAAGCATCAACCAAGTTTTGCGTAGGCGTATTTCCTGTATTGGTATCATATGAAAATCCTATCGGAAGATTTTCCTTCTCCAACGTATTATATTGTCCGAATCTCTTCTCAAAAATAAGTTGAGGAGAATCCAATACAACATTTCCTCCCTTACCTTCCATACTATACTGATATAGAGGATCTTCCATTATGTTAGGTAAAGAATATTGATTCATTGCAATTACATCATAAGCCGCTCTTGCTGCCGCCGCCCACGCTACTGCCTGGTCATGACCTTCGCCTATAAATAACGGACTTGCTGCATACAGCAAAGCTCTTGCTCGTATGGCAAGCGCCGCACCTTTAGTCACACGTCCTGTCTCGCCATAAAAATCATTATGACTTAACGGCAGATCATCTGCAACCAACTTACATTCATTGGCTACAAACTGCAACACATCATAAGCCTTTGTTTTTTCCACACTATTTACCTCGTCAAGCTCCAATGTTTTGGTAATCAACGGAACATCCCCATAGCGTTTTACCAGTTCAAAGTAATAAAGCGCACGCAATGCCGTTACTTCCTTGAGCTTCATTCTGGCCTTCTCTATATTTTCTTTATATGATACATCCCACTTGTATCTTTCCAGCTGTTCTTCCGAATAATTCTCAAGCAATGAATTAATATCATATATTACACTATAATAATTGCTCCACTGGTCGTCTACAAGATTTATAGGACTCCATGCTCCGTTATACATATCATAAATGGCATTACTTTCCCATGTATACAATGAGTTGTCTGAAGCCGACTCGCGGAATGCCACGCTCCCAATAGAACCGAAATCAGAAGGAAGCGAACGATATGCCGCATCTCCAAGCTTTAACAAATTGTCAAAATATCCGTATGCCTGCTCTTTTGTCATTCCTTCCGATTCATCAAAATCAAGGAAATTACATCCTGTAAGTGAAAGAGAGACAGCTAAAAATAAAACACTTTTCTTCATCATCCAATAGTTTAAAAATTAATGTTGACACCCACAAACAATGACATCAGGTCAGGATAATTCACACTTAAGTCTTCACAGTTCAAATATTTGACATGGTCAAGTGAGAACAAATTATTACCTCTCAAGTAAACCTGAAGTTGGTTTATATGCAGCGGCTCAATCACCTTTTTAGGCAAATTATAATATATATTTACATTCCTCAGTTTGAAATAAGCTCCATTTTCGAGCCATTGCGTACTATTACGGAAATTGTTAGCATTGTCCAGCGTAGTTAGTCTCGGCAACGTGGCCACAGCCTTTGTATCTTCCGTCCATCTGATATTGTCTTCCGTATACCATTTGGAGATATTACTCTTGCTGTTTCTCAACGGCCAGTAAACGCTACTGGTATTGAGCATCGTACTATACTGCCCTACTCCCTGAAAAAGCAAGTCTATACCAAATCCCTTATATTCAAAGCCAAGGTTTATACCATAATAAATGCCCGGTATAGTAGAAGAATGGCCTATTGGTATTTCATCATAAGCGTCTATCATGCCGTCACCGTTCTGATCTTTGTACTTTATATCACCTGGCTTCACTTCGGAGAACTTTTGCTCGGGGCTATTATCTATATCCGCCTGGTCGCGAAAATAGCCTATAGCCTCAAGACCGTATACCTGACCAATGCGGTCGCCTTTCTTATACAAATAATCATACGGCTGGTATCCTTCCCCATTCTCGTCTATGGCAGTACGCAGATAAGAGAATGTACCGCCAATATAGTAACTGAACGATTTCCCAACCTTACCGTTCCATTGTATTCCCAGGTCAAGTCCCTTTGAATTTGTCTCACCGATATTCATACTCGGGATACCTGTACCAATAACTGCAGAATAAAGATTCTTAGCAGAAATCAAAGAACCCGTTCTCTTATCATAAAACACATCGGCAGTAACAGACAAATTTTTGAACATGGTCATGTCAATACCCAAATTATACTTGTCAGCTCTTTCTATGGTAAGGTCAGTGACAGGCAATGCCCCGGGATGCAATCCGCCAAATCCTAACGGAGGGGTCTGGAAGGTACCGCCTCCAACTGTTACCCAATAACGTTCGTCAAGGTCATAGCCAATATTATCATTGCCAGAACGTCCCCATGAAGCACGCAGTTTCAAGAAATTTATCGCAGACTTATTTTTCCAGAATTTCTCGTTTGTGGCAACCCATGCAGCCGATACAGCCGGATATGTACGGAATTTGTCACCATCGCTCAACACACTTGTACCACTATGATTCACTACCACATCCAAAAGATATCTGTTATCATAGTTATATCCTCCGGCAAAGATATATGACTGCCTTTTTCTTGTTGTATTGCGCCCCATCGGCACATACGCTTCCTGACGATATTGCAAGGTTCCGTTCACCGCATGTCTTCCGAACGCTCTGTCATATCCTGCAAGTGCGTGTAACGCAACCCTCATGAACTGACTATTAAGTCCTTGGTTATTTACAGACAAGGCCTGATTGTCACCACCAAGATTTTTAATCAAATTATAATCACCAAATACAGCTCCCGGTACACGCGTCAATGCTTGATATGCATAGTTTTTCGTACCTGTTTCCTGATACACAGCGCTGTTATCATAAGACACTCCTACTTCCGCACGCAACCCCTTTGTTACAGGGGACAAATCCTGGAAAATACGGAGGTCTGACTGTAACACACGTTCGTCCGTTCTAAAATATCCAACATCGGCTATTGCAGCGATTGGATTAAGACTGAACAAGTTGTCCGTAGCCCAATAACCATCGGATGTCTTGATAGGAAAAGCTCCCGCAGGCACGTTATACAAGTTGCCGAAGATATTTTCTTCTTCTGTACGTGGCCGGCTGTTTTCCTGAAGAAATCCATACATGTTAAGAGACACTCTAGTGTAGGCTGTCACGTCCACGTCCAAATTCATTCTCGCATTAAGTTGATATTTCTTCATCTGTGCATTATACCGGTCTGTATAATTCGCCAGGTCATTGTTAATTATACCCTGATCGTTTTTATAGTTCAACGCAGTAAAATAGCGGACTTTTCTTCCTCCTCCTCTGAATGTCAGGTTAAGCTGATGATTAGTGGTGAAATTGCGCAATGCTTCTTTCTGCCAGTCGACATTAGGAAAAAGTTCTGGATTAGTTCCGTTACGGAACGCTTCAATCGCCGATGCACTGAATTCCGGTGCCAACCCATCGTTATGAAGCGCTTCATTTCTTAGTGCTGCGTATTCGTATCCGTCCACAAATTCCGGCTGGTTGACTGGCAGTCCCATACCATAAGTATAGTTCACGTCAATGTGACGTGTATTATATGAACCTCTCTTCGTAGTAACCACAACCACTCCATTAGCACCTCTCGGTCCCCAAAGCGCCGTAGCTGCTCCATCCTTCAAAATAGAAATACTTTCTATTTCCAACATATTAAGATAATTGAGCGTACGCTGCATGCCATCCACCACAATAATAGGCGACTGGGAAGTCTGCGCCCCCCCTCCTCTTACCATGAGAGTTGCACCGTCTGTCCAACCTGTATTCTGTTTCACGATAAGTCCCGGAATAAGTCCATAGACAGAATTGCCTACATTAAACGTAGAATTATTTTCTATCATGCTTCCCTGTATCGTAGAAATAGCCTGCGTCTTTTCCATCCCCGGCGGCAATGTGCCTCGGTTCTCTATATAAGCATCGGCATAATCCAGACAAACCTCTATCATTTCCTTATTGTCAGTCCACAATCTTTTTTTAAGATTATCTGCATAGGTAATGTCTATATATGATTCTCCGTCCAGTTCAAGTGTGAACTCTCCATTCTGATCAGTAATGGATTTTATAGACGAATTTCCGACAGCGGTTACCAAAGCCCCTGTCACGGGCATCCCTTGTGCATCTTTCACCACACCCGTTATCTTATGCTGAGCCATCGCTGCCACTGAGAACAAACTTGCGACAGCCATTACAGAAATATATCTTTTCTTCATCTTGGTTATTTGCTAAATTAGTGATTTGCTTATTCCCATCCAGGATTCTGTACTAATCCATACTTTTTATTTATCTCTTCTAGCGGTATAGGAGTAAGGAAATATTTGGAATCCCATATTCCTTCCTTCACCCACAATCTTTCAGCTTTTACAGCCTCTCTTCCTGTCAATATTTCATAAGTAAATTCGGTATATTCACCCTGATATCCCGCTTTACTTCCTTTATATTCGCTTCCTTTTACCGGATAGGAAATGAACATTGAAAGTGGTCTTCGCCAGATATCAATACGTTTCCGACGCACGATATCGAAATAACGCACTTCCTCATACCCGAACTCACGTGCCCTTTCATTCAATATTTCATCTGTCAAAGCATCTCCCGACGGATATTTCTCTGGTGTGGTAGGCGGCATATCCACACGGCTTCTCACCAGATTAATATAATCATATGCATCACGTCCAAACTCGTCCTTGGTAGTTGCAAGTCCAAGTTCGTTCATTGCTTCGGCTATATTCAGATATACCTCTGGCAATCTCATCAGTGGACACTGATAGTTCGTATTCTGCAGCTCATTCAGATAATCCTGATAAATCTTGCGCACAGCTATTCCAGTGTGGCCTGAATCACCAAAGCGCCATTGCGTTGCCGATCCAAATTGTCCCGGTTGCTCAGATCCACCCGGATAAATTTGTGCTTTATGTCCCATGCACTTATCACCTGTCACAATAAACGTCTCATAAAGACGCGGATCACGCAGTTCGTTAAAATCGGCATCATAAAACGGATGCTTTCTGTGGGCTGGATTATCCCAATTGAAATCTTCCCCAGTTTTCATCTGAAACATATCTACATAATTCAATACCGGAAAACCGTTTCCAAATCGCAATTGAGACAATGCATAAGAGTTCATATCAATCTTCTCCCATCTATGGCTGCTTATCAATGTTTCAAGACTATATCTTTCAAAAAATCCTTTCTTAAAACTCTCTCGTGGATTTCCATTGTCCACCAAGTTGTACGCTTCTCCTTCATCTCTGTTTCTCCTCAAGAATTCCAACCCTGCATCAAGCGCACGCTGCCAGCGCTGCACATCATAATTTCCCCACCAAGTATAATGCAGGTCGGATGCCTCGCCTTCCCTATACGGCTGCTCGCTATTGAATAGAGGACTTGCCACAAAAGTAAGAATACGCGATTTCAATGCTAGCGCACCAGCCGCAGTCATCCGGCCATCATCCTTTGCGGCTACCTTCCACGGAAGTACATGCGCCACATCATCAAGTAACGTACACAATGTATCCACCGTCTGCTCTATTGTCATTCTTGTAGTAACCATATCATCGTCCGGCTTATAATAATGGTCTATCCATGGCATACCTCCATAATGACGCAGCATATCCGTATAATGATAAGCAATAATCATCTTTGCTTCCGCTTTTCTGATCTCTTTTTCCTCCTGTGTCATGTCAGGAACCTTATCCACGTTATTTATGAAAATATATGCCTGACGTATACCATTTACGGCCGAAAACTTTCCATCCGTCCTACCATAATCCATCTTATATGCTATAGCAGTGGAAGACGAAGTCAATGTGGCGTTATGATAATCTGAACCTCCGTCCTTATATATGTCTGCCAAATCGGTAATACTTTCCAATATTGACCAACCTAATCTCCCATCTATAGCCATAAAATCCGGCAATGAATGGTACACATTGTTGAGCTGCTGTTCTGCATACTCTTTTTTCGCGAAAACAGAGTCAAGGTTCATTTCATCACTGATAGGCTTCTCAAGGAAAGAATTTCCGAACTTGAAATCATCGCATGCCGTCCCAAGCCACATCAATAATGATACCACTAATATATTTTTCAATGATATTCTCATATTTCTGCTTTTTTAGAATGTTATGTTAAGACCTAAATTATATATTCTGGTAACGGGATATTTCGTACTCTCCCATCCGACTACAAATTCCGGATCCATGATGTCGAACTTACTTATCGTAAGCAAATTATACCCTGTCAACTTTATTCCGAGCTGGCTTATACCAATTTTCTTTAAAACCGGATTGCCTATAAAATTATATCCGATAGAAAGATCCTTCAATTTGAAGAACGAACCGTCTTCCACCCATAATGTGGAAGTCATAGAATTGTGAGGCAAACTATTTTTAGAGAAACGGGGATATTTAGCAGTTTCGGCAGTTTCCGGTGTCCAGCGTCCGTCTACCTGATATTGCATAAGTCCTCGGTCTTCTCCATTAAACGGTTTACGGAACATGTGAGGAAGTTCTACAGAACGCTCGGCTGTACCCGTCCAGTTCATAGAAAAGAAAAAGCCTTTATAGCTTGCTCCCACATTAAAACCGAAAGTATAATTAGGACGATCTGGGAAACCAATTTGACACTGGTCATCCGGATCAATTACCCCGTCCCCATTCAAGTCACTATATTTGGCATCACCCGGATACACCAATGCCTGAGGTTTTGGAAGCCCGGGTTTCAATGATAATACACCGTTTTCTTCCACAAAATCGCTGTTAGAATAAAAGCCCTCACATACATATCCGAATATCGCACCCACTTCACGTCCGGTCCGCCATAAATAAGGCTCGTTAGGTTCGACTTCATCCTGGAATATAATCTTATTTCTGGAATAAGACATGTTTGCATTAATGTTATAGCGAAAATCATTCCCAATCGCGTCATTCCAAGACAGTTCAAGCTCATATCCCTTGTTGTCCACTTCACCCATATTCACTACAGGCAGAAGACTTTTTGACAAAGCTGTATACAACGGAACGGTTTGTCTTGAAATCAAAATGTCCTTACGATGCTCCATAAAGAATTCGGCTGTCAGTTTAAGACGATTGTCAAGGAATACCATATCAATACCATAATTCTGTTTCAAAGCTGTTTCCCATGTCACATTCTCGTTTCCAAGTCTTTGCTCATAAGCTCCCGGAAGCCATGTAAAATTATTAAAGCCAAAGTTATATCCATATTGATATTCTTTCCAACTCCCCGTTTCCTTATCTGTAAGATCTACTTTATATGAATCTGGAAGGTACAAATAGCGATTGTTACTCATGTTATCGTTACCAACAAGTCCCACACTGGCACGTACTTTCAAAAAATCGAACACTTTCTGATTTTTCATGAACGGCTCTTCTGTAATGACCCATCCAGCTGAAAATGCAGGAAAAGTACCAAAACGTTTGTCTGGTGCAAAGTTTTCCGAACCGTTGTAACCGATATTAAACTCAGCAAGATAGCGGGACTTGAAATCGTAAGTCACACGCCCAACTAATCCCACATACGCCGTAGGCAAATATTCATACTGCTTAGGATAGTACTTCTTGTTCTGATTATAAAGCACAAGCGCGCTCACGTTATGGTTACCGAACTTACGCACATACCGGATACTTGCTTCAAAATACCAATCACGGCTGCGGGATGTTCCTTCTTTAAGATTAGGCTTACCATTTTGTCCGCTGATTTCATAACCCACCTCGTAATTATATCCGTCATCTCCAGGTATCAAGGTAGAATTTTCAAGTTCCGACTGGAATTTCGGAGTGTATATTTCACGGTCTTTTTCTCTTGTTTTGGTATATGTATATCCCGTATTATAGGCTCCTTTCACTTCAACAGACAAACCTTTCGTGATAAAATCAAGTTTCTGTGTAAGGTGTAAATCCAAGTTCATGGTATTGTTCAAAATATTTTTTGACCCCTTATCATAAATTCGAGTAAAAGGATTTTCACTCTTAATCGAACTATAAAAACGAGATGTATAAGATGACATAGGTACTCCGTCTACCAGCCCCGGGCTAGAGAATGGCTGTGAGATAGACAAGGATTCCCAAAAACGTGAATCTGTAGGTTCTCGTCTATCACCTACCACACCACCGATACCTATTTTCAATGTGGTACTCTTACTTACGTCATAATCAAGATTAGTACGATAGTTGTAACGATTATATTTGTATCCGTTGTCTTTTCCGAAATCCTCCATAAGACCATCCTGATACAGATATCCCAACGAAATAAAATAGCGCAAACGGTCTGTACCTCCCGAAATATTCAAGTTATGTTGTGTTTGTACGGCAGCATCCTTCACCATGTAATCATACCAGTTTACATTCGGATACATAATCGGATTGTCTCCCAAACGAAAGCGATCCAAAGTGTAATTACTGAACGGCTGTGAGCCAGGCATATCGTTTGCTGTCATCTCATTGTACGTAGAAGCGTAAGTATAACTATCTGCCGGTTCAACCCACTGGGCTATCTGCTGTATACCCACAGAAGAACTTACAGATATTTTGGTTTTTCCTTCTTCTCCACGACGCGTAGTAACAAGAATTACACCATTCGCACCACGCACTCCAAATACAGCTGTAGCAGAAGCATCTTTCAACACTGATATACTTTCTATCTCATTCGGGTCCATTTGGAAGAAACTTCTCTCCACGCCATCTACGAGTACAAGAGGAGCAGCTCCGCCTTCGGTAAGGGAACCAACACCACGAATAAAAATCGTGGGATCTTCAGCACCCGGTTGTCCGGAACCTTGCACAGAGGAAAGTCCAGTAATTTTACCTGCCAGCGAGTTAGCTACGCTAGCGTTCGGCGATGCCAGAAGTTCATCTGTCTTAATGGAAGAGATGGCTCCCGTAAGCGTTTCCTTCTTCTGCGTACCGTAAGCTACCACTGTTACTTCATCAAGCATTTCAGAATCCTCTGACAAAATTACTTTTATACTTGTTTTGCCGTTCAGCTTGATTTCTTTCGGAGTATACCCGACAAATGAGACCTGAATAACAGACGTTTTTAGGTTGGAAACCTGTATTGAAAAGTTTCCATCAAAATCTGTTATAACCCCCGTAGTTGTTCCTTTTATCACTACATTGGCCCCTATAACCGGTAATCCTGATTCATCAATAACATTACCAGTAACCACAGTTTGCGCCGATAACATTACCGGAACAAATAACATGAAGAATGACAATAAAGCCATCTTCATTCTAACCTTCCCTCTTATGCTCATTGCCGGGAAAAACGAAGAAATGTCCTTCCATCTTTTTGACATTACCGGAGCAAAAAGAGTTGCTAATGTGAATTGATTGTGCATAAATTATTAGAATTAGATTTTTTTGCATTTACATAAGTTGACTATTGTGACTGCATATAACGCGCCAAGCAGCATTATTTTGCCGGTTCAAACTTGACATCAGTCATCTGCACGTCGAAAGTATTAGTTTTATAATCACCGCTTGTAGCATAAAAACGAATATTGATTTTCGAATAATCTACAGGTTCGGAATCCGTAAATTGCTGATTACTTCCCGGATTTGCCTCAACAGCCTTAGAAAGATTAAAGTACACAACAACATCCTGCCATTCATCACCACGTTTAAAAGATACACCGATCTGAGAATTTTTCATTTCTTCGCCCAAAGTTTTCATTATCGGGAAACCTTTCGTGTCGTTATAATTTCGACAACACATCACGAACTGCGGATCCTTTTCCAACACTACCCCATCAGCACCTTTCACAACCCCCTTTGCCTTGAATGTAAGTTTGTAATCATAAACCTTTTTCTTTATTTCAATCGGACTTGCCTTAAAATAGGAAAGCATATTTTTCCAAAAGCTGTTACCGTTACAACCAGTATATTTTATATGAACCTGTCTACTCCATGAAGGTATGACTTCCCCTCCAACTTCAGAAGGCTCTACACTTACAAAGAAATCACCCGCAGTTTTATATGTAGTATAACACCATGTGTTGGCTGTAGCATTTACAATTTTCTTAACATCAGCAGCCTCTATTGCTTCTGGGAACTCGTCAACATTAGGCATAGGAACTTCTCCCGGAGCTTCCACGCTAATATCTCCCATAGCTGTTATCTCAAAAGTGGTATTGGTTGTACCCTGATAGGCTTTTATTTTGAATGCTACATATTGTCCTTTAACAAATGTAACCTCAGAGGTAGCAACCACATCATACACCGTACCATCAATACCAAGCTGAAAGATAGTGGACCCATTTGTTACAATCTGTGCCGGAATGAACGCACGGTATTTCCGCCCTCCCAAATTGTCCATTATCACATCTCCTCTTGTTTCTCCAGTTATCACCTCTCCTGCTTTAAGATTTAATGTGGCATTGGTATGCACATTCTTCAGTGCGACTACAGTATTTTCTGTAACAGCGGTTCCCTCAAGCACGACTTCTACCATCGCCATTGAATGGGCCATGCCAAAGGCTACTTCCAATTGTCCGGCGTTTGCTCTCATTGCTTCATAAAGAAAATCACTTGCCATAAATCCGTCTGCTTCTTGATCGGCAGATACAGTCATCGGTACATTATCGTCTGATGCATTCTCCATATAAGGATAATAAGCATAATATGTATAAACATCCGCTTCACCTACTTGTATAGGCCCGCCAGTCCATAACGTCCCGTCTGTAGTGTATTGCACATTGTTATATGCTTCGTTTTCTCCGACAAAAACACCAATGGCATCTCCGCTAGAAAAAACTGCATTACGGTCATCGTTGCCCATTGAGGCTCTTGAGGACTGCCCGATACCTACACTAAAGACCACATCCTTAGCGCCTGTTGTATCATTCACTTCTTCACTAGAGTTTTCATCACAAGATGAAAAAGAAGTTACTGCAAGGGCAAGCATAAAAATTCTACTGATTGTCTTCATACTATTAATAATTAAAATTTTTATAATTTAAGGTTATCCTAAAAACCCTCCTCTTTCCTTATCTGTGCAAACATTGTTAAGGTTCTCCCGAACCAGACATTCCGAACTATATAATTCCTATTGACTCTATTTTCCCTTTATTTTAAACAAAAGGTTATCACATTTTATGCGCTTCAAAAATAGATATATCCAGACTAAGACAGGGTAAGAGTACATACAAAAAACTCCACAAAACAGACACCAATTCATAAATGATAGTATCTATACAAATAGCAGACATTTTTGTACAAAAAACACCTTTTTCTGTCTCTTATACACATCTCCGAGCCCACGAGACGGACTCCTATCTCGT
>ENA-OZGV01000750-OZGV01000750.1-human-gut-metagenome-genome-assembly--contig:-NODE-750-length-16422-cov-7.357671_pt1 | contig 16422 bp, 14 predicted proteins | sample MGYA00245120_ERZ653665 | MGnify/ENA primary metagenome ERZ653665 (study PRJEB26926, sample SAMN06165250) | human gut metagenome | biome: ENVO:00009003; feature: ENVO:2100002; material: ENVO:00002003... | reverse complement strand
TCCGTCTCGTGGGCTCGGAGATGTGTATAAGAGACAGTATGTACCCTTATCGGATGTCTCAAGAACGCGTTATCTTTATTTACGTCTTCCAGAAAATGCTCCGTCTTCACCCAAAGTAGATGAATTAAAAAAGTTTCTCATTGAATATTTTGCTGAAGTTTGCGCGCGTTAGCTCTTTGTTGATTTGACGTTTTCGCATACCGATGTGCTCGAAAAGTGTCTAGTTTTGGAACTATAATAAAATTTGGAAAACTAGTCATACTTTTACTTCAAGTTATTTGAACTAAAAGAAAAGGTGCGATTGCATCGAATGGAGGAACTTTATGAGCGAAAAAACGCAGAGCACAAAAGACCTAGCAGCACAGGTTCTTCAGTCAAAAAATTTATTAAACACTGTAGTTTCTGCATTATCTGGAGCAACCCGTCGCGATCGTCAGAATGCATCCTCTGTTCTCGCTCAAATTGCAAAAATTGATCCAGAAGCTTTAGTTCCTTATACGAATGATTTTATTGACGCCCTTAATAGGCCAGAAGCTCAAACACGTTGGGAATCCCTTGATGTCTTAACCGAACTTGTTCCTTTGGAATCCCGTTCATGTGACAAAGCTTTGCCAGGTGCTGAGACGGCTTTGTTTGATGAGGATAATGGTTTTGTTCGCCTATCTGCATTACGTTTTCTGTGTGCATTAGGTGCTACAACGGAAAATCGCTCTCAGAAAGTTTGGCCGCTTCTTGATGAAGCGATTCAGTGCTATCACGGAGATTATGAATATCAGGATATGCTTTCAGCGATTGTTCTATTTTCGGAAGGAAAATTGGCTCCTGAAGTAAAACAGGGTTTGATTGATCGAGTTTCGTTTGATGCGGAACATAGCAAAGGCTCTTTGAAGCGCCGTAGTCAGCAGATTATTGATAATCTGTCTTAAATTTTAAGCTCAAGCAAAGCTGCCCATAAAAAGAAGCAGCCACTAATAGACTAGTGGTAGAAAAGATCAGCGATAGTTATGAAAAAATCAAAATGTTCATAATTGCATCTGTTGCTGGTCTTTTATCTTTCGTATGAAGCCGTAAAGAGAAATATACGTTACATTTTCGCATGCTCTACTACGATAGAGTGCTATAACGCATACACTATCAAGATGAAACAAATAGCTAATTGGTGATAGCCAATAATCGGCAATTTGATTCGTAGGCATTTTTGGCAAATGGTATACGGAACTTACTATTAAAAATTAGCTGGATGACCGTCATAGCTCATGAGGTCAAACTTTTATAAGAAAGTTGTAGCGAAACGACTAGTCAAGGAGTGGTTTAATGGCAAAGCATACGGTAACGCTTATTCCTGGCGACGGTATTGGGCTTGAAACAACAGCAGCAATGCGACGAGTTGTTGAAGCTGCTGGTGCCGATATTGAATGGGAAGTGGCAGAAGCTGGCGCACACATGATGGACGTATGTGGTACACCTTTGCCAGAAGAAACCATCGAGGCAGTTCGCAAGAATAAAGTTGCTATTAAAGGTCCTATTACTACTCCTGTAGGTACTGGTTTTAGAAGCGTAAATGTAGCTCTGCGTAAAACTTTGGATTTGAATGTATGCTTGCGTCCTGTGATTTCTATTCCAGGAGCAGGCGGACGATATTCTGATGTTGATCTCGTTGTGGTACGTGAAAACTCAGAGGACTTATATGCTGGAATTGAATTTGAGGAAGGTAGCCAGGATGCTGCCGATCTTATTAAATTCTGCGAAGAAAAAAATGCAGGAACAATTCGTCCTGATTCGGGCATTTCAATCAAGCCTATTTCGATTACTGCTACTGAGAAAATCGTGAGATTTGCTTTTGAATATGCGCTTAAGCATGGTAGAAAAAAAGTAACGGCGGCTCATAAAGCAAACATCATGAAATATTCGGATGGTTTGTTTTTAAAGACAGCGCGTGAAGTCGCTAAAGAATATGAAGGAAAAGTTGAATTTAATGACAATATCATTGACGCCTTCTGTATGAACATTGTTATGGATCCTTCTCAGTTTGATGTAATAGTGTTCCCGAATTTGTATGGCGATATCGCGAGTGACTTATGTGCTGGTCTTGTAGGGGGTTTAGGCATTGCTCCTGGCGCTAATATCGGTTCTGAATATGCCATCTTTGAAGCAGTACATGGTTCTGCTCCTGATATTGCAGGAAAAGATATTTGCAATCCGACAGCAGAAGTTCTTTCAGCGGCGATGATGCTTGATCATTTGGGAGAATTAGAAATTGCAACGAATATTCGTTCTGCAGTTCGTGAGGTATATGCACAAGGAAAGGTATTAACTGCTGATATCTGCAAAGCTATTGGGTCAAGTCAAGCGCCTTCTACTTGTACTGAATTTACCAATGAACTCATTAAAGTGCTAAGCAATAAGTAGAACTTTAAGAAAGCTATAAAAAGTGATCCTGAACAAAGGTAAGGTCAGGTTACTAGGGTATTGATATTGATGGATGATTTGCTTTTGTATTTTGAATACTTGAAGGCAAATTAAGGTGCAGTCGGGATAAGTCCCGGGAAAGAAGAATTAAATGAACAACCGTGCAGCTCAATTGCAGGTAGGTAATTCATCATATACCTACTATCCCGTAACTGCTGTTCAAGGGCATGAAAAGCTTCCGTTTTCGCTTACGGTCCTTCTTGAAAATATACTGCGTTTAGCGCCAAGCGATGAACGTGCTAAAGAACTTTCAGATCGTCTTGTTGAAGCTGGTCTTGCAGGTATTGTTGGAAGCGAAATTGAATTCAGTCCAGCGCGTGTTTTGTTTCAGGACTTTACGGGAGTGCCCGTATTTGTTGACTTTGCAGTAATGCGTGAAGCGTGCATGAACCTAGGGGGAGATCCTAAAAACATTAATCCTCAGGTGCCTTGTGATTTAGTTATTGATCATTCGGTTATTGCTGATGTTGCTGGTTGTGCTGGCGCGCTTGAGCAAAACATGGCGCTTGAGTTTGACCGCAATAAAGAACGTTATGAGTTTTTGAAATGGGCACAGGAATCCTTTGAAAACGTACGTATTGTTCCGCCTGGAGCGGGTATTTGTCATCAGCTCAACATTGAGCGTTTTGCTTCAGTGGTAATGACGCGCGAAACTGAAGATGGCAAGGCGGCGTACTTTGATACTCTTGTAGGAACTGACTCGCATACGCCGACCGCTAATGGCATTGGCGTTCTTGGTTGGGGCGTTGGTGGCATTGAAGCGGAAGCAGCAGCTTTGGGTCAGCCAATCACAACGCTTGTTCCTCGCGTTATTGGTGTAAAGCTTACTGGTAAGCTCTCTGAAGAAGTAAGCGCTATGGATGTGTCGCTGACGTTTGCGCAAATGCTGCGTGCAGAAGGTGTTGTGGGCTGCTTTGTAGAATGCTTTGGCGAAGGTCTTGATAGCCTGAGCGCAACTCAGCGTGCTTGCATTTCCAATATGACTCCTGAATATGGTTCAACATGCACGTTGTTTCCAGTAGACAATAAAACACTTGAGTATCTTGAATTAACAGGCAGAACGCCTGAACAGGTTGCACTGGTGGAAGCTTATGCTAAGGCTCAAGGATTCTGGAATGATCCTGAAGCAGATCAACGTGTGTACTCTAAGGTGCTTGAGCTCGATCTTTCTACGGTTACGCGTAGCGTTGCGGGTCCTTCTCGTCCTCATGACCGTATTGATGTGGCGGAAGCTAAACAAACATTTGAGACGATTTGTGAAAAGAGAAATCTTGATACAAACAAAACAGTTGAAGTTGATATTTTAGGGCAAAAGCATACGCTCACTCATGGTGCTCTTGCTATTGCTGCGGTTACTAGCTGCACGACAGCAACCGATGCAAGTATGATGCTTTCCGCAGGCGTTCTTGCACGAAACGCAGCTGCCTTAGGATTGCATCCTAAGCCTTGGGTGAAAACCATTCTTGCTCCTGGATCTCGTGCGACAGAAGACATTTTGGATGCTGCGGGGTTAATGCCTGCGCTTCGTGATTTAGGCTTTTATACGTGCGGTTTTGGATGCATGAGCTGTATTGGTAATTCTGGTCCTATTTTGCCAGCGATGCATGACGTGGCAAATGAAATTGAGCTTGCTAGCATTCTGTCAGGTAATCGCAATTTCGAAGGCCGTATTTCTCCTGATGTTTCTCAAAATTACTTATGCGCGCCAGCACTAGTTATTGCTTATTCTTTAGTTGGAACTATGGATTTTGATTTTGAAAATCAACCTCTTGGTGCCAAGGCTGATGGAACGGAAGTGTACTTGCGCGATATTTGGCCGTCATCATCTGAGGTACGTGAGCTACTTGAACAGTGCTGCACAAAAGAAGTATTTCGCCGTGCGGGAGAAGGTCTTTTTGATGGGGACGAGGCTTGGCAGGCGCTTGGCAAAGAAGCAAGTGATGTTTTTGCATGGGATTCTCAATCAACCTATGTTCGTCGTGCCCCTTATTTTGACGGCATGACAAAGAAAGCAACTGCGCCAGCTGCTATTAATGACGCACGTGTGCTTCTTAATTTAGGGGATTTTATTACGACCGATCATATTTCTCCAGCAGGTTCTATTGCTGAAGATTCTCCCGCTGCACGTTATCTTGAAGCGCATGGCGTAGCGCCTGAAAATTTCAATACTTATGGTGCGCGTCGCGGTAATCATGAGGTAATGATGCGTGGTGCTTTTGCAAATGTGAAGCTTGTCAATAAGCTTGCTGATGGTAAGAAGGGTGGCTGGACGAAAGACTTTCTTGATGGTGAAATAAAGCCTGTCTATGATGCGGCAGAACATTATCAGGAAAATAATATTCCTTTAGTAGTACTTGCTGGGAAAATGTATGGCAGCGGATCTTCTCGTGACTGGGCTGCAAAAGGACCTATGCTCCAAGGGATTCGTGCGGCATTCGCAGAAAGCTTCGAGCGCATTCACCGTTCTAATTTAATTGGCATGGGAATTTTGCCTTTGCAATTTGAAGAAGGACAGAATGCCGAAACGTTGGGTCTTGATGGCAGCGAAACCATCAGTATTGCTCCCACTGATTTCTCTCAAGGATTGCCTAAGCCTTCTAAGGTTGATGTTACGGCGACAAAACCCGATGGAACGCTTATTGCATTTAAAGCTATTGTTCGAATTGACACACCGACAGAAGGCGAATACTACTACAACGGTGGAATTTTACAGTATGTATTACGTTCTTTGTCGGAGTAGATAACTGCATAGAGGCGGAGTCGTGTTAAGTGTCAATTTAATATTGCATTTAATGCTTTAGTAGGTATTTATAACGTTTAGTTATCGAAAAACAGGAAAAGGCGCACAAGAAATCTCTGTGCGTCTTTTGTTTTACGAAGTGGGGTATTTCCTTACTAAAGAATCAGATACAATTACATATTACGTATGTAAGAGGAAGGAGCCTTATGGCAGATCCAAATAATCAAGGACCAGTCAGTTGGGCAGACTTGTTAAAACAGTTTGGTGCAGCTCAGGGCGGTGCCGGATTCGGTGGTGCTGGTACGGGCAGCTCAAACGAATCTGGTGCGGGTGCTGGCGGTTCACGTCGTGGTAGCCGTGGCGGTCGTCCGGGTGGCGGTGAATTTAGCGCATTTCGTGATGCGCTTTCGCAAATGAGCAAGAAAGCGCTGATTATTATCGCGGTGCTCGTTGTGCTTGTTTTGGCATTCTGTTATTGGTGGTTTCATCCACCTATCAACATTCACAGTGTTGATTTATGGTTTGTACTGGCGATCTTTATTTTGTTACCCTCATTCTTGATCTTCTTTTCGTTTAAACAGATCTATGCTAACGGAATGGGAAAGAGGGAAAAGAGCGAAAAGAAATCAAAGCGGTTCAAAGTTTTAATGTTTGTTCCGATTGCTATTGCAGCTATTGGCTTGATTGGCGCTTTGCTTTCTTTAAGTTTGTTCCCTGGTAATGCGGAAAAATATGCGAACATTCTTCAAACGCAAGAAACGGATTTTGCATCAGATATTCAAGAAGTTGATTATTCTGAAATTCCATTTATCGATCGTGATTCTGCCATGCTTTTAGGCAATCGTACTATGGGCTCCATGGCGGATTATGTTAGTCAGTATGTCATCGACGATATTTATACTCAGATCAACTACCAGGATTCACCCGTTCGCGTAAGTCCATTGAATTATGCTGACTTATTTAAGTGGTGGTCAAACAAAGATACGGGTATTCCAGGTTACGTTATCGTTAATATGAGTACACAGGATACTCAAATCGTTCGGCTTGATGATCCAATTTATTATTCTGACTCTGATCCATTATTCAATAACGTTGATCGTCATGTTCAGCTTTCCTATCCATTCTATATTCTGGGCGATAAATCGTTTGAGATAGATGACAACGGTAAGCCTTACTGGCTCTATCCTGTAATGGACTTCAAGGTTGGCTTGTTCGGAGGTCAGACAGTATCTCGCGTCATCATGTGTGATGCGAATACCGGTGAATGTCAGGATTTAGCAATTGAAGACGTTCCTCAATGGGTCGACCGTGCTTATCCAGCGGAACTTCTTATTGAGCAATACAACTGGAGCGGTTCGCTTTCTGGTGGTTGGATTAATTCCTGGTTAGGTCAAAGTGGTGTTCGTCAAACTACCCCTGGGACTGATGGTAATCTTGGATACAACTATATTGTAAAAGATGATGATGTGTGGGTTTATAGTGGTGTAACTTCAGCGACATCAGACAATTCAATCATTGGCTTTGTTTTAATTAATCAGCGTACGGCGGAATCTAAATTCTATCCAGTAGCAGGTGCTACGGAGGATTCGGCAATGAGTTCTGCTGAAGGTCAGGTTCAGCAAATGCGTTACGAATCCACCTTCCCACTTCTTATCAACGTGGGTGGCCAGCCTACGTACTTCATGGCTTTGAAAGACAGTGCTGGTTTGGTGAAAATGTACGCCATGATTGATATTCAGCGTTACCAGAATGTAGCTGTTGGCAATACCATAGAAGAAACGGAAGAAGCTTATAAGCAGCTTTTGCGAAGCAACGGCATTGAAATTCAAGGCAGTGAAGAAGAATCTACGGTAACTGAGGGTTCGGCCACTGGTACTATTACGCTAATTTCGTCTGTTGTTCTTGATGGCAATACGCATTATTACGTCATGCTTGCTGGTAACGACACTTTGTATGATTGCTCGGTTGCAAATATTGTTGATATTGTTCGCTATAAAGAGGGCGATGATATTACCTTAAACTTCTCTAATGGCGGTGGATCTGTTGTAGTGGTTGATTCTATTAGTCAGCCTACCCAGCAAAACCAGGATTCTAATGCTGCCTCTGGAGATTCTGCTGTAGCAGATAACGCGGCAACTGGTGCTGAAGATGGTGTAACTGCCTAAATTGACGGAACAACAAGCAAGATGCAATAGTTTGCTTGCTTGTAGGTTTTTACACTAAAAAATAGAGCCTGGAGGATCTAAGTCTTCTAGGCTCTTTTTTATTATGGATATAAAATTAACTTCTAAGCTGAATTCTTTTAAGAGGCAAATTGTGTAGCGAAAGCTGCAGGGGCAGAAACCATGTAGCTCTTATTCATCAATCAAAATTACACCTGCATGTACAGGGCCGTGAACGCCTACAACACGAACCAACTCAATGTCTGCGGTATTTGATGGACCGCTGATAAAGGTAAAGTTAGAAGGCATTTGCTTACCTTGAGCTACTTCTTCTTCCCATGCGTCCATAAGTTGTGTCATATAGGGATAGATGTCTTTTTTGCGGAGCAATGCTATATGACCAATAGGTAAAAGACAAATTGAGCGTCCTGATTCTTTGGTGCACTTTTGGATGATTGTGGCGGTTTCAGCAATACCAGCGCTTGCAACGGTGATGCCCACGTCGGCGTTTTCTGCTTGACCAACGCTAGCTTCACGGCTTGTTGGATCCCAACGGATTGCTTTTAGAGAGGTATTTGCTAATGCTTCAGGAATTTGATAAGAATCAATGTCTTCAACGTCGGCGTAAACTACATGGCCACCTTCGCCGAATTGATTTACCAACTCAATAACAGCCTGTGCTACCTCATTTGGTTTTGCTTCCTTGACAATGGTGCCTACTTTTTCAGCTTCGCGGATAAACCAATTCGATAGTTCTTCAGTTGTGTAATCGTGAAAATCACTTGCAAGTGGTGCTGAAGTTGTAGCGCATGGCTCTACGCTTGCAGGAGGTTCAGTTCGACCAAGCGCGTTAGAGATGGGCGCTAGGAACTCTTCAAGGCTCACGGTGCTCATTTAATTCTCCTTTCGCGCGGGTGATGCCGTATTGGTTGTTGTTTGTGATGGTGCAGCTGCATTCACGCGTTGAGCGGCGCTAGAAACAGCTTTTGCTGTTTCTTCACGTTGGCGGCAAGCCTCTTCTTTCTTATGCTTTGCAAACCAGCTACGGAATTTCTGCTGATGCATGGGGTCAAGATTGCGTGATGCTGTCCAGCCATTTAATACTGGTATAAAGGTTGAGCTCTTATCAATTTGATTAGTGTTGCCTGTTAGCGCTTTCATAATAGAAGGAGCAACAGCAGTTGCCATACCGTACAACGCTCTATTAGAAAACGTTGCAGCAGCGGCGCTAAATACTGCTTTTTCTGCAGGTGAAACATAGCCAAGTGCAACAATGTTGCGTCTATGTTGGGAAATCAATGCAGGTAAAGGAATCTTTACGGGGCATACATCGGCGCATGATCCGCACAAAGAGCAAGCATAAGGAAGTTTCCCTGCTTCTTTATATCCAGCCAAAAGGGGAGTGAGAACAATTCCCATAGGGCCTGGATATATGGAGCCATAGCCATGACCAGTAATGTGACGATATACAGGACACGAATTCATGCAAGCACCGCAGCGGATACAGCGAAGCATTGGCCTAAATTCACTGCCAAGTATCTTAGTGCGACCGTTGTTAACTATAATAATATGCACGTTTTTTGGTCCGTCAGCTTCACCTTCGCGACGAGGACCTGTATTAATAGAAAACGATCCAGAAATCTTAGCGCCTACTGCACTGCGTACAAGCAGCTTCATCATGACGTCTAGTGAACGCAAATCAGGAACAATGCGTTCGGTACCCATAACAACAATTTGTGTTTCTGGAATGCTTGATGCCATGCGAGCATTGCCTTCGTTGGAAACCAGAGTGCATGAACCAGTTTCAGCAACACCGAAATTGCAACCCGTTACGCCAACAGAAGCATTCATGAATTCGGGGCGAAGAATTTTGCGCAAAAAACGAGTGATTTCTTCGGGGTCATCGCTTCCTGTGTAGCCTTTGCGTTCGCGATAAAGATCACGAATGGATGTGCGATCAAAATGCAAAGCGGGAACAACAATATGGGAAGGAGCGTTGCCGGCCGTTTGGATAATGTGTTCTGCGCAGTCGGTTTCAATGGCGGAAATACCATGCTTTTCCAGAAACTTATTGAGACCAATTTCTTCGGTCATCATGCTTTTAGACTTTACGCATGATTTTGTACCAAGATCTTCAAATATATCCAAGATACAATCAAGCGCGTCAGTATCGGTAGGGGCGAAATAAACCTTAGCGCCATTCTTTTCGGCGTTAGTAGCAAATTCGCGTACGTAATAATCCAGGTTAGCTAAAACGTGATCGCGAATAGCGGCGGCGTGATCACGAAAATCCTCCCAGTTATCTACTTCTGCAACCAGGGCGTCACGTTTGCCAGTAATTACATCCTGTGCTGTTTCGATAGCGCGATGCTTGAAGGTATCGGACAGCGAACGATGGATTCGCTCTTCGAGAGGTGCGTTGTCGTAAATAATAGAAGACATACCTTATGCCTCCAATCTTGAATCAAGGATTTGCGCAATGTGAAGAACTTTCATATTGCTTGTTACGATTCCTTGTTCACGTAAACGATCAAGTGCACCTTTAATATTCATGAGACACGCTTGATCGGCGCCACACAAATAATCAGCTCCTGTTGCAAGAGCAAAGGCGACTTTTTCCTGAACCATGTGACCTGACACTTCAGGTTCTTTAACGCTAAAGGTTCCGCCGAAACCGCAGCAACGATCCATTTCTGGCATTTCGATATAGTGCAGTCCTTCTACATTTTGAAGAAGTTTTAGCGGAGGTTCTTTTACGCCAAGCATGCGGGTTAAATGGCAGCTTGCGTGATAGGTAACGGTTCCATCAAGATGGGCACCAACATCGGTAACACCTAAAACGTCAACGATGAATTGAGTGAATTCATAAATGCGGGGTGCGAGTTCTGCAATTTTCTTACTATATTCTTCGTCGTTTTCGAAGAAATGAGGATATTCTGCCTTAATTGCCCAGGCGCACGAACCAGTTAATGAAACGATGGTGTCATACTTGCTGTAAGCATCAACGACCTTTTTCATCATTGGCTTTGCTTCTTCGATGTAGCCAGAATTAGTAAATGGCTGGCCGCAACAAACTTGATCATCGGGAAGTTCAACTTCACAACCAAGTCGTTCGAGCACGTTAACGGCAGCGATTCCGACCTCGGGATAGAACATATCAACCATACAGCCCGGGAAGAACGCAACTTTCATAAAGGGTCCTTTCTCGTATACCTTTCTAGCTTCAAGGTTTCGAAGCAAAATGGCAAGGTGATCTTCGTAGGCGCGAAAAGTGGGCAAGTAAATGGCGCATTTTTTAAGAAATGAGCGGAAAATGTGAAAATCTAGTTATTTTGTAGAAGGAATGCGAGCTATACCTTGACGAATAGTTGGGCATTTGTAATTATATATCGGCTGCAAAAAGCAGCTTATACGGAAAATTGTTCCGCTGCCCAAGACAGCTGGTACCTATTAGGTTTAATCACGTATGTGGCCCGCCGAGGTGGTTAGTAAATGTTAAGTCTTTACCGACCCCCTGAGCTGTCATGGCTAGGGGGTTGTTCTTTTCAAGGCTCGACCCACCCAATGGTGCGGAACTGGATGCTTTGAAAAGGAGGTGCACAGAATATATGCCAAGCGTACAGAACACTGAAAGACTCGCTGAAATCAAGGAAGACCTTACTGACATTCAGGCAATGTGGGTTGTTGACTATCGCGGTCTTACGGTAAAGCAGTCCGAGCAGTTGCGTGTTAGCATCCGTGAGGCTGGTGCAATCATGAAGGTTCATAAGAATAAGCTGGTTCGCCTTGCTCTCAAAGAGTTGGACATGCCTGAAATGGACGAAGTTCTTGCTGGCCCTTCCGCTTTCGTATTCGCAGCAGGTGATCCTGTTGCTTCTGCAAAGGCTTTGAAGGACTTTGCTAAGGCTAACGAAAATTTGGTGATCAAGGGCGGCATCATGGACGGTGCGTTCGTTGATGCTGAAGCAGTTGAGAAAATTGCAGCTCTTCCTTCTCGCGAAGAACTTATCGCCAAGCTTCTCGGCAGCCTTCAGAATCCTATGGTCAAGACCGTACGCGTGCTCAATGGTCCAATGGAAGCATTTGCACGTTGCGTACAGGCTATCGCAGACCAGAAGGATGCAGCTTAATTTTGCTGCAGGCGCTAAGCGTCAAACATGTAGCGTAATAGCTGCCAAGGTACCACGTGGTATCACCCCTGCAGTGCAAGCTGCGTAATTGTTTTGAAATTATCTGCCCCTATTAAAGGGCGCACTTAAAAAGAAAAGGAGTCATATCATGGCTGTAACTCGTGAAGAGATTGTAGAAGCACTTAAGGAAATGCCTGCTCTCGAGCTTTCTGAGCTCGTAAAGGAACTCGAAGACGTATTCGGCGTATCTGCTGCTGCTCCCGTAGCTGTAGCTGCTGCACCTGCTGCTGGCGAAGCTGCTGCTGAAGAAAAGACCGAGTTTGACGTAGTTCTCGAAGGTTTCGGTGACAACAAGATCGCTGTTATCAAGGCTGTTCGTGAGATCTCTGGTCTTGGCCTGAAGGAAGCTAAGGAACTCGTTGAGTCTGCTCCAGCTCCTGTACAGGAAGGCGTTGCAAAGGACAAGGCAGAAGAAATCAAGACCAAGCTCGAGGAAGCTGGTGCTGCTGTAACCTTGAAGTAACTCAAGCGTTACTCTTCAGCCTGGTTCCTAAACGGAACCTAACCTTATTGTTTCATATTGGAAACGCATCTAAGAAGGGAAGCATATGCTTCCCTTCTTTTCGTTTATAGTGAAATGGATAATATGCGTAGTATGGTGCGTATTGGTTTAGGTACCGTGGTTGCAAAGCCGCTGGATAGAGAGTGAGTTTGTAATGGAGAAAGGCTACTTTTCTGCCGCTTGGGGAGATATTACGAAATCTCCTGGTTGGTTTTCTAAAATCCTTCGAATGGGGCTTCTCTGTCTTATACCAATTTTTGGATTGTTAGTTGTTTATGGCTATTTATATGGATGGGCGCGAGATATAGCATGGAATGTCCATCGTCCAATGCCTGATAAGATTTTTGGCAATGAAGATGGCAATCTATATAAAAGAGGCTTTTTTATTCTTGTTATAGGTTTTGTCTTTTCATTAATCCCTGGGGTATTTAGCTTTATTAGCAGCATGGTTACAGGCGTTTCTTTTGCGGGTGCAATAACGTCTTCCAGTGCTCCTTTGGGGGTTGTTTCAGTATTGATGGGACTTATTTTTTCGTTAGCGGGACTTGTTCTTTCTTTTGCTGTTGTTTTCTTCTATTGGGTAGGAGCGATGCGTTGCGCTTTGTATGGAACGCTTTCATCTGGGTTCCAAATTGGCAAAATATGGGTGATGCTTCGCTATGATTTTACGGGCTTGCTTCGTATCTTTGGTATGTCGCTTATTTGCTATGCGATAGTGGGAGTTGCGGCATTTGTTGTTGCAATGCTTATGGTTCTACTAGGCACTATTTTTGGTGTCGCTTTTGTTCAAACTGAAGCTCAAGCAGTAGCCTTTGTGCTTGTAATACTGTTTCTCATTTTGCTTGCATGTGTTGTTTCTTTGTTTGTGTTTGTTCTGATTATTGCATTGATCTGTCGAGCATTGGGCTATTGGACTCGTCAGTTCCAGGTTAATTTATGGGGTGGGCAAGAAGATCCTATGCCATTCGAACTTGAATTCGCCCGTCGTTCGCAACAGCAATATAGTGCATATACCACGGGAACTGGAATGGGAGCAGGACAAACAAATCAGACAGGAAATTATTATCAACAGAACCAGCCGTTTCAGGGGTATCGGGCGGGGCAGCCAAATCAGCAAGGGCAGCCTTGGCAGTCAGGTCAGGCTTATCAACCAGGCCAGCCTTGGCAGGCGGGTCAGACTTATCAATCGGACCATCCTTATCAGCCGAATCAGCCCACCCAACAGACTCAAGGATATTATTCTGGTCAGTCATTCCAACAGGTTCAACAAAATCAAGATGAGTGCGATCAGCCTCCCATTATTGATGTTGAGCCAATTAAATCTGACGATCATGTATCTATGGATGCGGTAGCTTCTCCTGATGAGGGTCAAGTAAATTTGGCCGGTACACCTCAAACAGGCGATCAATTAAAGTCAGGTCAACAAGCTTCAGAGCAGGAAATTTCAGAAGTGGAAGAAGGTAAATTGGAGTATGCCACTAATTCTGAATTAGAAGACAATTCTGCTGTTAACCAGGTTGCTGATAATGGCGCTAACGAAAAGAAAAGCGACGAAAAACGTGATTCAGAATAGATGGAGTGCCGTGAAAACTAAAAAATGCTATTCTTTCAAGTACTAGCTTTAAAACTGGCAGTTTAAACAAATGCTTCTACCAAAGATTGAAGGGAACCTTTATGAAAACTGAGCTTTGTGATGTTTTAGGTATTGAATACCCCATCATTCAAGGTGCTATGGCACATATTTCTGATGGTAAATTTGCAGCGTCAGTAAGTAATGCTGGCGGTTTAGGTGTTATTGCTTCTACTCTTCATGATGCTCAGTGGGTTGAAGAGCAGGTTGCTATTGCTCGTTCTTTAACGGATAAGCCTTTTGCTGTTAACTTAATTATGGAAAGTGATTTGGTTGAGGAATGCGCTCGCAAGTGTGTCGAGCTTAAGGTTCCTGTTTGCACTATTAGCGCAGGTAAGCCAGATGCCATTGTTCCTATTTTGGTTGAAGGTGGCGTTAAGGTTATTTGCCTCATTCCTCATGCACGAGCAGCAAAGAAAATGCAGGATTTGGGTGCTACAGCTGTAGTAGCTGAAGGTATGGAAGGCGGCGGCCATATTGGTCGTATGTGCACCTATCCTATGGTTCGTCAGGTTGTAGAGGCGGTAGATATTCCTGTTATTGCTGCAGGTGGCATTGCTGATGGTAAAGGCTTTTTAGCTGCGCTTGCTCTTGGTGCTGTAGGCGTACAGATGGGCACTGTTTTCCTTGCTTCTAAGGAATGCCCTGTGAGCGATGTTTACAAACAGATGATTGTGGACGCAGCTGACTGCGACACGGTTCTTACGGGCGAATACGGAAAGAAGCAGGTTCGTTGCATTAAGAGCCCATTCACAAAGGCTTATTGGGATTTATATGATTCTGGTGCAAGCAGCGAAGAACTAGACCAGTTCTGCCGTGGTTCTGTTGCCGATGCAAGTAATGGCAACATTGAACATGGTGCATTCTCTGCTGGTATGATTGCTGGCCTTATCAAGGAAGTTCGTCCTGTAAGGCAAATCATTACCGACATTATGAGCCAGGCAGATGAAGCGTATGCAGAATTAAAGCGCATCTACGGCTAGAGTGCCTGCTTTTTAATGTTGGTTTAACCAGGGCAGATTTTATTTGGCTGTATGAATCCAAACAATAAGAACAAACATTCATCACGTGATCAAAAGAGGCTTGAACGTGATAATAAAACAGTGGTGGTCATGGCACAGTTGTATTGTCATGACCACCACTGTGGTTTACAGGACGAAGATGGACTATGTCCAGAGTGTAGAGACGTGGTCTTGTACGCTATCGAGCGTACAGAGCGTTGTCCTCAGCTCCATAAAGGTGTGTGCGAATTATGTTCGATACAATGCTATAAACCCGCCATGCGTCAGCAAATTCGCACCATCATGGCATATAGTGGTCCGCGAATGATTACACATCATCCCATAATGGCTTTTCGTCATGTGGCGAAAAAGCTTTCACTTAAATTCAAAAAAGTTCAGTAATTTCTAAGAAAGAAACAGTATCTTCATGAACACAATTGACGATATTCTTGCTTTTAATAATCGGTTTGTTGAAGAAAAGCAGTATGAGCAATATGAAACGGATAAGTATCCCGATAAGAAACTAGCCATAGTTAGTTGTATGGATACCCGTTTGACTGAGTTGCTCCCTGCAGCATTGGGCTTAAAAAACGGCGATGCCAAAATCATTAAGAATGCAGGGGGAGTTATATCTCACCCATTTGGTAGCGTTATTCGGAGTTTGCTTGTTGCGGTATTCGAACTCGGGGTTGAAACCATTATGGTTATAGGGCATACCAACTGCGGGGCTCAGCATATGAATGCTAAAGAAATGATCAATCATATGCTAGATGCAGGTGTTTCTTCGGATCATATTGCAATGATGGATTACTGTGGGATTGATTTTGAAACATGGCTTGCGGGCTTTGGTGATGGCGAAGAAAGTGTTCGCAATACAGTAGAAACTATTGCTCATCATCCTCTTATTCCAGATTCAATTACAGTACGTGGATTTATTATCGATTCCAAAACAGGAAAATTAACTGAGGTGGAGTAATAAAGTAAATCTGTGAGGTATGTAACTTTTCGCAAGAGAGCACTACATAAAGTAGAATACGGAAAGTTGAATTAATGTACAAAATGTGCATTTGCTGGGGAGAGAATAAATGGCTAAGAAGAGTAGAAAAGAAACAAGGGAAATAGAAGAGCAATTACGCAAAGAGGCAGAAGCCGAACGTAAAAAAACACGTGTGGTGTTAATTGTTGGCGTTGTAGTGATTGTGGCTATTTTGGCATATGCAATATATGAGCGCGTTTTTGCTTAGGCTACGCTAGTGCTTAAGAGAGCCATGTAAGTACGTTAACTCACGATAGCGTTTGATTGGGCTTCTCCACTTATATGACCATAGAGAAGCTAAATTAGGTAAAGATTAGGTTTATAAACCAAAGATTACAGTACCCCAGTATTATTTGCTGGGGTACTTTTATTTCTTTATTTCCGATTAATCTCACCTTACTGAATAAACTCCGTATGTCATTCCCCAAGTACCCTCAGATGCTTTGTCCTTAATTCCGGATGCTATCTTCCAAATGTCTTTAGATGCTTCGTTCTTAGTCCCCAATGCCATCATTCAAATACTCTCAGTTACCATCTTTCTAGCCACTAGGTTCCCTCTTTTATATCTCTTTATTATTTTTTTTATCCCTATATCCCCAGGTAGAATTACAAAAACACTTCTATTTTAGAAAAAAAGTTCAAATTTTTAAAAAAAGTTGTTGACACGGGGTAGGCAGGAGAGTAAAGTATCT
>ENA-OZGV01000722-OZGV01000722.1-human-gut-metagenome-genome-assembly--contig:-NODE-722-length-16839-cov-8.605100_pt1 | contig 16839 bp, 8 predicted proteins | sample MGYA00245120_ERZ653665 | MGnify/ENA primary metagenome ERZ653665 (study PRJEB26926, sample SAMN06165250) | human gut metagenome | biome: ENVO:00009003; feature: ENVO:2100002; material: ENVO:00002003... | reverse complement strand
CCTCAGCAAGCGTTTATGACTATCTGCTCAATCGCAAAACCTTAAAAAATAACGGAATTTCCATTTGGAACGCAGAATGGTATATAAAGCCGTCAATTTCGTGTGATGTGTGGCAGTATTCAGATAACGGTAGAATTAACGGTATATCAACAAATGTTGACCTTAACTACATATATGACCTTAACATTTTAAATTGATAACAACTTTTTGAGAAGGTGAAATAATTGTCGTTTGGAAAGCAGTTGCTTATTGCTCGAAAAAACAAGCATATGACACAGAAACAAGTGGCAGAAGCCGTGCATATAGAACGGTCAGCCTATACCAAATGGGAAAACGATAATTATGAACCGACTTTTGCATATATCAGAGAATTAGCGAAAACATTGGAAGTTGATTACAACTTTCTGTTTTATGATGACAGCAAGACTTTTTAAGTTTTCATTGTTATTCTTCTTTGCATCGGGCATTAATTTGTCTGATGCACTCCTACAATTCCCACTAATGTGGTTAATAATATAAATTTTCGGAGGTAAATATGATTCGTGCATCACCCAAAAGAATACAGTAGTTTTTCTTTTTCAATATTTAAATATTTAGATGAAAGGAGAGAAAAATTTGAATGAAGTTAATTAAAAAAATGCTGTCGGTGTTCTTATGTTTGACTGTAATTATCAGCTCATTGTCTGTCGGTTTATTTTCCGTAAGTGCTGCCACGGTTACCAAAGGTACTCGTGGTGCAGACGGCAAAGGTTTTATATACAAAAAAACAGCTGAATATACTTATACAGACGCAAACGGGAAAAAGCATAGTCAGCATTATGAAGGTTGGGAAAATTTTAAGGTCCATTTTTTTGCTGCATCCGGAAAAGCCTTGAATTTTTTAGACTACACACAAAGAGCGTACTGTATTGAACCGGATAAAGCATCTGAATTAACAAGTTCTGCTACTGTAAAAAGTACATCTCAATCAGCAGCTTGGAAACAGCTAACTACTGCACAACAGAACGCAGTTAATCTGATCCTAAGTTGGGGGTTCGGAGGTTTTGAATCTCCATCAAAAAATAAGGTACATTACTATTACGCAACACAGTTGTTAATTTTCGAGATTGTAGCCGGCAAGAGAAATGCTTCAACCTTTGATGCCGTATCCGGAAAACCGTTGCTTACTCCTGCCCATACTATGACTGAGACAAGCTCAGCTGAAACTACTGTAGCAAATGTTACAACAGCATATGACAATATGGTGTCTTGGTGCAAAAGGTCGGTGCGTAATCCGTCATATACAGCATCATCACTCAGTTCTGCGAAGTCGTATCAAATGTCATATAATCAATCAAACGGACAGTATTCAATCACTTTGACTGATAAGAACGGTACCGCTTCAGTAACTAAAGCATCCGATGTAATCGTCAGCAATTCAAATGTTAAGGTCAGCGTAAGCGGTAAAAAGATAACATTTACCTGTTCTAAAAATCTTGGTACGACAGTTAATGTGACAATGAAAAATTCTTTTTTGAAGGAACATGGAATCAAGAGCAAAAACAGTTTGTATTTAATTACAAGTAATGACTATGCATCATATCAGACTTTTGCTCAGGGTTCTAATTATACAGTTAAAGACGGATATGTTAAGTTGACATTTCCGGATGTTGTCAAGCTGCAACTTCACAAATCATCATCAAACAAAGAGCTTACAGCCGGCAACGGTTGTTACAGCTTGTCGGGAGCTGAGTATGGCATATACACAGACAAAGCTTGTACCAAAAAAATCGGCAGTATTACAACAAATGCAAGCGGTTACGGCAGTTATAGTAAATATGTTGACGCATCAGCTTCTTACTATGCCAAAGAAACCAAAGCACCAAAAGGCTATGAGCTTGATGAAACTGTTTATACATTTGTGAATTCAGGCAAAAAAGCCGCAGACGGTACAAAAATTTATAGCTTTAGCTGTACTGACGACCCCGTAAATGACCCTGTCGACATTATTCTTCAAAAGAAAAACGCAGTAACAGGCGAAACAACAAGTCAAGGTCTTGGCGGTGCAGTTTTCAGTATTGAATATTACGCACAGGAAATTGACAAGGACTACGATGTCAAAGCAGATGAAACCGCTCCTGCACTTGACAGCAAAAACCTTAAAAGGACTTGGTATATTCAGACCAACTCTGACGGACTTACTCGTTTAGATGAAAAATATTTATCCGATGATTTCTTATCAGATGGATTATATTACGATGGTAATTTTGTAACTATTCCCATAGGAACAATTGTTATCAAGGAAGTCAAAGCTCCTGACGGCTATTCTCTCAGTGATGTTGTGTTTTACAGAGTAATTACTCAAGAGGGTGCAAAGTTTGCACAGGACACAAATACTCCCATAAATGTGACGATTGACGAAATGCCGGCAAAGGCATATATCGGCATACACAAACTTAATCAATCGGGTGTTGGTGTCGCGAATGCTACATATGGCTTGTACGCTGATTCAGCTTGTGCAAGCTTGTATGACAAGCTCACAACAAATGCTGACGGCAAGGGTACTTTTGCAAAATCAGTAGATGTCGGCAAAACATATTACATCAAAGAAATAACCGCACCGACAGGCTATGAGCTTGACGAAACTGTTTATCCCGTAATTGCCACAGTGGATAACGCTACAGTCGATACAGCCGTTATTCAGACGATTTATGAGGACAGCGTAAAGGCTGACCTCAAAATCAAGAAGTCATCGACTGACGGTATCGTTTCAAATTTGTGGTTTGCAATATCAGATAACCTCGGCAACGAGTACAACGCAGTTTCAACCGATAAAAACGGCGAAGCGACTGTTAAAGGTTTGAGGGTATATGACGATAAAGGCAACAAGATAACCTATACAGTCAAGGAGCTTGGTTTTAAGACTACTTTAGGATCTCACAGCTATGGCGGTTACACTTGGACGATAAAGAAAGAAAATGCAATCAATTATAAAGGTTCATATTTTGAAGGTGTTTCAAATGCTGTATTCAGCAATTGTGAGAATGCTTATTCAAGATACTACTATGGCAAATCATCAGAAGCAAAATCCAACGCTAACGGTAAGTCATTAACGCTTGACGAGAGCAAAACGGTTACATTTAATTTTCAGAATACAGTTTCTGAAACAGATTTAACTGTTAAAAAGACCTCATACAACGGTAAAGTGTCTGGAGTTTGGTTTGGGGTACAGGACGAAAACGGCAAATATTATGGTGATATTGTTACAGATTCTACCGGAACAGCTAACTATTACAACCGATACGGTTACAAGCTCACAAGCTGTTTAACCGTTCCAAACTCAGCAATTTGTATTCCTATAAAATATAAGGTTGTTGAAAAAGGTTTTCTCGGCGGAGGCAGTTATTATTTCCCTGACAATTACCTTGAAAAGGCTGAATCAGAGTTTAAGACTGCCAACAAATACGGAACAACATCTACTCTTAATTATTCCGTGTACAACGCTCCTGCAACAGGAAGTATTAATATCAATAAGACTTCCGAGGACGGAGTTATCGAGGGCTTGAGCTTCAAGCTCGAATCTTTTGATGACGAACGAGAGTTCGATGATGACCTTATCCCTACTCCTATGGCTTATGATGCAGACGGAAACGGGATTACAAGTATCGTTTTGACTACTGATGAAAATGGTAAAGCAAGTACAGATAATATGCAATTTTATGACATAAACGGTAACAAAATTGATGGTATTCTGCCATATGTAGTTGACCTAAACGGTTTTCAAATTACTTACAGGCTTACCGAAATCGGCATTAAACAGTCAGACGGAACATACAAGTTTCCGAGCCGTTATGAACTGAAAGATGCAGTCGAATTTACAATCTATGATACCGATGAATACAACTATACATATGATTGTGCCAACACCGTAAAAACAGGTTCGTTACAGGTACAAAAAACATCTGAAGATGATGTTGTGGACGGTTTGTATTTTGAAATAAGCTGTGCTGATACAGGGTTTAACGAAAAAGTAAGCACAAACCTTGAAGGTTTAAGTCCTGAAATCTCAGACTTGCCGATTTATAACAGCAATGACGAATTGCTCAAATATAAAGTAACCGAACTCGGCGAGCTTAACGATGACGGCACTTACTCTTTACCGTATAAGTATAACAAACCTAAAAGTGTAACAGTTACGCTTAATTCAGATACCGTAGTTTTTGCAAATATCAAAAACACGCTGAAAACAGGCTCGGTTAAGCTGACAAAAACAGACGGCACAAAGGCTCTTACCGGATCAGGTTGGCAACTCTATAAGTCAGACGACACTCCCATCAGCTGTTATCAGACAGGCATAGGAACTTATATGTATAATTCAGTTGCAAAAACTGCAACCGATTGTATGGCTACGAATGGTAGTTTGTCAATCAGTAATCTGCCGGTAGGTGATTACTATTTTGTTGAGTCTGTAACTCCGTCAGGCTATATGCCATACGGTAAAAAGGTTGAATTTACAATTTCAGCCGACAATGAAAACACACTTAACATGTCTTTAACCGTTGCCGATAACAAATCCGTGTTATCTCTAACAGGCGGCGGTGGAATTGCTCCCTTTTATTTTGCTTCTGTGGCACTCGGAGCAATGGCTATAATTTTCATCTATGACTACCGTAAACACGGTAGCAAGAATAAAAAATCCAAAAACAGAAAGGAAAATGCAAAATGAAAAGCAAAATCACACGAATTATGACAGCTATGGTACTTGCCGTTATGATGGTATTTACTGCAATCCCATTTGCAAGTGCTGCAACCAACGCAAATGCTCTTGATGAAACAAAGAAGGTTTCATTCACGCTCAATTGTTCTAAGCCCGGATATACATTCACGGTGTACAAGGTGGCAGAACTCAAAACTACTGAAAATCCATACAAGACAGGCTATGATTCACTCATTCCTTCAATCTCTGATGAGATTTTAAGCGGAAAGACATCGAATGTTCTCTCAGCTCTTGACGGTCTTTCAACAATTCCATCAACTGCATCTACTGTAGGTACCTTTGTAACATCTGCAACATCAGTAAAAAAGACTTTTTCAAGCCTTACTCAGGGTTTGTACTACATTAAAGCTACTAACTATCCTGCCGGTGTTAAAAGCGTAACAAACTCTGTTGTATCGCTCCCATACTACAACAACGGTTGGGTTTACAGTATCAATGATATTGACCTTGCAACAAAGGTAAATGACGGTGATGTTGTAACAGGCAAGACTATCACCAACAGCACAAAGGATAATGTTAATTTTACCGATGTAAGCCTTGGTGACACAGTGAATTTTGAAATTAAGTCATCAACTGCCGGTTCATCAGAAATGAAACTTAAATCATATACCGTATATGATGAGATGTCAGCAGGACTTACTCTTGATAAAGACAGCGTAAAGGTTGCACTTCTCAACGCACAGGGCGGTAAGGTTGCTGACCTTGCTTCAACTGATTATGCTCTCAATGTAACATCAGAAGTTGACGGAAAGGCTACAACTTTTAATGTATCAATTGCAAACGCTTACCTTCAGAAAAATGACTTTTATGCAGAAGGTGTTACTTATACATCTGTAACTTATTCAGCAAAGCTCAATAAGTACGCTGTAGCAGGAAAGACAGGCAACCAAAACTCAGAAACGAAGCTCGTTTATTCTAACAAGAACGGAGTTGAATCAGAAGTAAACGGTAATACAGTTTATGTTTACTCTTTTGCAGTTACAACTAACAAGACAGATACAGCTGGCAAGGCTCTCGAAGGTGCAGAATTCAGCCTTTTTAAAACAGAAGAGGATGCAACTGCTCTTACAAATGCCATTGCAAGCGGTGTATCCGACAAGACAGGCAAGGTTACTTACTACAACACAAGTAAAGAAGAAATCAAACTTGCAAGCGGTAAATATTATATTGTCGAAACAAAAGCTCCTACAGGCTACAACATCTACGGTAAGGTTATTCCGGTAACTATTGATGTTACATACGGTGCAACATTTGTTGACGGTTCGTACATCACAAACTGCCCAACAGACGGCACAGCAAGCGTGGATGTTAAGGACACAAAAGTTGTTGTACCACAGACCGGTGGTGCAGGTACAGTTATGTTCTACATTCTCGGCACAGCTTTTGCACTCGGCGGTATTGCAACATTGCTCATTCGCAGAAGAGTAAAAGCTACAAACAAGTAATTTCACATTAAATAGAAAGGAGTACAGCACATTGAAAAAATGCAGAAGCAAATACACCTTGATAATAGGAATAATTTTTATGACTGCATCACTCTGCTTTGTGCTGTACCCTTCTGTATCAAATGCTGTCAATAGTTTTTTCGCCGCATCCACAATTAACAATTATGCCGCAAATCTTGACAGCATTTCAGCAGCCGACAGGTCACAGTACTTGTCGGCTGCTGCTGAATATAACAACAATTTATCAGAACTTATCAATGGATTTTCTTACGATACAGACAGCGTGATTGACGGATATGACGATATTCTCAATTTTGGTGACGGTCTTATAGGCTACATTGATATTTCAAAAATAAATGTAAAACTGCCTATTTACCACGGGGATACGGATAAAGTGCTTGAAAAAGGTGTTGCTCATCTGCCAAATACAGCGTTTCCGATAGGCGGTGTAGGCAATCATTCGGTGCTTTCAGCTCACACGGGTTATCCTACGCAGGTGTTTTTTGACAATCTCAACGAGCTTGAAATCGGTGATGAAATCAAGGTGTCCGTGCTTGATGAAACGCTTACCTATGCTGTAACAGCAAAAAACATTGTTAAGCCCGACAACATATCGTTACTGTCAGTTGACGAAGAAAAAGACCTATTAAGTCTTATAACTTGTTATCCATACGGTGTAAACAGTCACAGACTTATTGTGACTGCTGAAAGAGTAAAGGATACAGCTGCATCTGATACGGCAACAAAAACCGAAAACAACAATAACGGAAGTTTTGATTTTATTATTGCAGTAATTGTTATAACCGCAATTTTGGCAATTTTAGTAATTGTTGTTTCCATAAAAAATAAACGAAGGAGGAAGTAAAATGCCTGATATTACAAATGATTTTGATAATAATCCAAATACCGATAAAAGAAAACAGCGAGATGAAGAAGTCAATAATGACAATCTCCAACCCGAACAGACAAAATCCGAACCCGAATTGCTTGAACAAACGAAAAGCAAAGAATTTTCAATACCGATTTTTGCAAAGCTGTATGACAGGTGCAATCTTAAGATTGATGAGCTTAATCTAAAAAACGATAAACTCAATGCAAAAATCGAAAAACTCAACATAAAAAAGGTTCGCAGTGCTGAATTTGTTTCAACGGTTGAATCAATGAGAAATGTTGTACCAATGCCTGTGTATAAAGCATTGTCTGTTCTATCGGCTGAAAGGCGACAGAAAATAGTAAATATCAATGAGAAAATCCATTCTCATAAGCTGAACATCAAATCGAATGAGCAGAAGATTTTGAAGCAACAAAGCCGTGCTGAGAACTGCAAAAAAATCAATAAATTTCTTGACAATATGAAATCCCCTGACGGCAGGAAAGAAAACTTTGTCAAAGGTATGCAGGAATACGGGACAATGGCAATGAGGACAACCTCTGAAAAGTTTGATACTACTCAGAGCAAACTCGATGCTGCAATAAAAGCATACGGTCAAACTCATTATATGTCCGAAAAACTCAAACTGCGAAAACAAATCGACAAGCTCACCAACAAAAAAGAAAAGCTGATAAACAAGCTCAAGGCTCTTAATGAGTGGTCAGATAAGTTTGAATCGGTTAAAACTATGCCCGATAAGGAAGCTGACAATATTATCAGCAAGAGCTGTCAGAACATTGTTGATGAGTTTACAAACAACCCACAGGCTTTAAAAAAGCAGGCTGATGTAATCGTTTCATCTGCCGCAAAAGCTGTATTCGAAGAAAACTACCTAAAAAATGCCGAAATGTCAATTGAAGATGATTATGACAGCATTGACGGTATCATCAACAACGGCAATAAGCAAGAGGAGTATGACAAAGCGGCAAAAACTCCAAATAAGGAACATAATGCCGAGAAACAACCGAAGCAACCGAAAAAGTCCCTGATTTCTCGCAGTCAGATAAAGCAGAATGCGGACAAGATTGCAAAATCAGAACATCGTGAACAGGGATGGGAAGCAAAACAGGAAAGGTGATCATATGTACAAAAGGAAGTGGCATCCCAGTAAATCCGCAAAGGCAGAGTTTAAAAACAAGATGACTGAAATTGAAGATTTTTGCAACAAAAACGGTATTGACAGAAGTGTTCGCAATGACAGCTATTATTTTATGCTGAACGGTAAGAATTATCGTGTAAGCAATCACACGATTGAAGCAAGTAATGCAAAAGCATACGATGCTGTTACAGGCGAAAAAAAGCGTGATTTATATCATCCTGACGGAAGAGAAGAAGATACCGTGTACATAACAGCAAGTAAGACACGGATAATTGATATTTATAACGACCTTGCCGCAGGATATGAGCTTGACAAAAGAGGCAATCGGGTTGAGAAGATTGAAGAACCCAGGTCGAAAGCTCAGGTTAAGCCGTTAATATCTCGCAGTAAGATAAAACAGAATGCGGACAAAATTGCACATACACATAACGAACAGCGTAACAACACTAAATCGAAAGAACAGGAATTATGAATATTATTTAGGGACTGTTGCATTTAGTGTAACGGTTCCTTCTTTAAGAGGTGAATGAAATGATTAAATTATATGGAAATGAGATATGGAACAGCAACACTCCGAATCAGTATAAAAAGGTTATTATAGCTTCTGAAAGCCGGTTTGAGAGCATAACCGATGCTCTCGAAAACGCAGGACTTAATTACTGTGGCTATATTAACAAGAACAAATCATATATTGCGGTTGGCAGAGCTACTGTTCCGAATCTTGAAAAGTTAAATATCAGTTATGATTCAATAGTCGATTCCAACAACAGGAAATATGTAACAAACAATATCATCGGAACAACCAAATACAATGATATTGGTGATAAGATGTATCGCAAATATAATACTGATTTCGCTTACAAGGTTGCTCAAAGACTGTCAGAGCAGGATATTCCGTTTTCGGGCAGAATATTTGGTAAAAATACAACTATTACGGTTGACAATATATACAAAGATGCCATCAACGCAATTGCTCACGAAATTCGTGAGCAAAGAGAGCTTTTGTACAATGATAAAGCAGTCGAAAAAAACCAACCGTCTGCAACGGTTAAAAACAGCGTGACAGTTTCCAAAGAAGATAACACGGAAAATCTTTTTAATGCTCTTTCGGTACTGCACTATAAAGCACATCAGTTGGAGTCTTTGAATTCTACGGTTGAACTGCTCAACGACCAACCGGAGCTGATTGACACATTCAGTACGATGTTTGAAGATACTTCTGACTTTAAGCCTGAACAGTTAAATATGTTATCTATGAATTTTGTCAAGACATACTCAGGTCTTTCGGATTCTGAATTGATTCTTGCGAATACTGCTGATTTCAACGAAATTAAACAGTCGTTCATCAACACAAATCTTGCCGATAAGCTCATTGAAAATCATGGGTATTCATATGCCCAGTCAGAACTTATAAGAGATATGGTTGATATGGGTATAGATTACGACACAATCAATTTGCTTGATTATACTTTTTCGCTTACGGAAATGCAAACTTTCATAGGTGCATACAGTCGCAGTGATTATGATTCTCTTATAAATCTTGTAACTAAGGTCAAAGGTGTTACACGAAGTGAAGTGGAAGGCATGATTTCTGACGGTACATATACCCCTGCTTTACCCGACTTTAACACTCTTGAGAAAACCCTTTATTTTCAAGAGTCCGAAGTCGAAAGTATTACATATATGTACTATAATCCTGACGCATACTCCGGCGGTCAGTTTGTAATTACCGAGGTATCTTACAAACAGATAGCGGAAGCTAACAAAAAATACGGAGATGATTTTTCAGGATTCTTTGATTTTCTTGATACAACAGGCGAACAAAGGTTAATTGATATCGGTAGCGAAAGTTTCAGAACCGCTGTTAAAAAGTTTTACAGCGGTACGGAGTTTGCCGAAGGTCTTAATGCAGATATTCAGCACAAGCTCGTTGAGCTTGCAGTAGTTCCCGAAATCAAATCACCTGAAGTACGGAAAATAGAACTTATAAAGGTCGGTGATTTTTATGAAGTCAGAGGTGAGAACGCAAAAACCGTTGCAGATATTCTCGACCTTGTTTCTACAACAAGAAACATTAACGGTTCTTCAGTTGATACAGTCGGATTCCCTGATTTTAAACTGAATGATAATACTGAACTTCTTAAAACACAAGGATTTACTGTGAATATCAAATATGAGGAGCTTGCACCGTTTTATGAGGAACACGACGAGCTTGACGACATAGATCCCGCAGTTATTCGTCAGCAGCTTGAGGACGCAGGGATAGTCAACGGTGAGCTTGTCGATGAAGATAAGCTGAACAGTGATCCATTTATTCAACAGGTTATGGCTGACGCAGAATCCGATGCCGGTGCTCTGAATGTCAGCTCAGAAGAAATCGTTAATCAATTTAATTCAGAAAATGAAATCGTCCCGATAAACGAGCCTGAACAAACTGAGCCTGTACAGGAAATAATTCGTCCGACAATTACTTGTGATTGGAGTGAAAGTCCGGTATTTGAGAACGGCAAAACATACTCTGTTTCTGAATTTGACAAACTTATGAAAAATGCCGATGACGAATGGGTTGAGCAAAGACAGCTTGAAATTGAGGAATACGGCAGTGAAAATGCGGTTACAGAAGCATACAGAAACGGTGAACTTGACAATATTCATCTTGGTTATGAAAAAACGAAATTTATTATTAATATGCCGAACGGTACGAAATACACCGAACGGCAGAACATCGGGGACGACAACGGTGGAATTATTGATTTTTTAAATCAATATCCGCAGTATTCAGGTGTTGTAAAAATACTCGAAGCCGATATAAAGCTTGATAAAGGTGAAAATGAGAAAGCCGCAGATTTACCGATAACGGAAAGCAAAGAAAGAGATGTCAGGAGCGATGAAAAATTACAGAGCGTTGACGAGCTTACCGTGGAGGTTGAAAATGCCGCACCGTCAAGAGCAGAAAAAGCTGAACCGCCTACATTGTTTGATATGGTCGAAAGCTCAGAGCAGACCGAAACAAGCGTAAATGATGAAAAAGCCAAAAACTATGTAATTGAGGACAGAGAAGCTGTCACGGGAGCAAAAACAAAGTTTCAAAATAACATTGCTGCCATTAAGATTTTAAAGCAAACGGAAGCAGAAAACAGAGCGGCTACACCTGAAGAACAAGGTCAGTTGTTCCTTTACAGCGGTTGGGGAGGTCTTGCCAATGCTTTTGAGTCTGATAATGATAAATGGAAAAATGAGTATTCTGAACTCAAGGGTTTGCTTACGGATGAAGAATATACCGCAGCTCGGTCAACTGTGCTTGATTCATTCTACACAGATACAGCAATCGTTGACAGTATATATGAGGTCATTCGTAACGCAGGATTTGAGGACGGCAACATACTTGAGCCTGCAATGGGCGTAGGAAACTTTTTCGGCAGACTTCCCGAAGAACTTCGTGATAAGGTGAATTTGTACGGTGTCGAAAAAGACAGCTTATCGGGCAGAATAGCTCAAAAGCTGTATCCGCAAGCTGACATTACGATTGACGGCTTTGAGAATACTCGTTTCAATGACAACAGCTTCGATGTTGCAATCGGAAACATTCCTTTCGGCGATTTCAGTGTTAATGATTCTAAATACAACTCAAAACATCTGAAAATTCACGACTATTTCTTTTTGAAATCACTTGATAAAGTGCGTGACGGCGGCATTGTGGCTTTTGTAACTTCCAAAGGTACGCTTGACAAAAAGGACAGCTCTTTCCGCAAGACCTTGGCCGAAAGAGCGGATTTGGTAGGTGCTGTGAGATTGCCGAATAACGCCTTTAAATCGGCAGGAACGGAGGTTACAGCTGACATTATATTCCTCCAAAAAAGAGAAAAAAAGTCAGAAATTGAACCGTCTTGGGTACATACAGGACAGCTTGAAAACGGATTAACCGTCAACAATTATTTTGTTGAGCATCCCGAAATGATACTCGGCGAAGTTGTTGAAGGCAATAAAATGTTCGGCAGAACAGACGATACGATGTGCGTGCCGTTTAATGACGGCAGAACATTGTCGGAGCTTCTTTCCTCGGCGGTAAAGAATATCAATTTTGAATATTCCGCTTCTGCAGAAAAGCTGATTCCGGTTTCCGAACATTTAACAGCCGAACCTTTAAAACTGCGTTTACAAAGCTTTTATCGCCGAAACGGCGAAATATATTTTTACGGCTCTGATAAGAGCGGTAAAATAGTTAATGTTTCCGCAGACAAAGCACTTGGGAAAAAATTAAATCACGAACGCATCAATTCCTTTATTGATATTCGTGACACTTTGCGTGAATTGCTTGATGTTCAGCAGTACGATAACAAGGATTCAGAGATAGCTCAATTGCAGGAAAAGCTCAACAACTGTTATGACAGCTTCTACAGTAAGTACGGCTTGCTTCACAGCAGTTACAATCACAGCTTGTTAAACTCTGACGGAGCATATCCGCTTGTTGCTTCTCTCGAAGCCGATTTTGCCAAAGATAATAATTTACTTGTTAAGAAGTCCGATATATTTACAGAGCGTGTAAATAAGCCGACAGCAACAATAAGTCATGTTGATACGGCTGAAGAAGCTCTTGCTGTCTGCGTTGCAGAAAAAGGTGTTATCGACTTCGAGTATATGAGCCAAATTACGGATGTGCCGCCCGAGGATTTGAAAATCGGGCTGAGAGAAAAAGGTGAAATATTTGCCGTACCGTCATATACAGGCGATGAGGACTACGAATATCAAACTGCTTCCGAATATTTGTCGGGAGATATATATGCAAAGCTTGACATGGCAAAAGCATACGCTTCGGTCAACGGCATATATGAATCAAATGTTGTCGCCTTAAAGGAAGTATTGCCTACTCCTCTGAAAGCCGGCGATATTGATATTAATCTCGGAGCTACTTGGATTGATAAAAAATACTATGAGCAATTTATGTATGAGGTTTTTGAAACACCGCAAAGCCTTAAATCGGATTATGTGTCAAGATTTTTTAAATCCGACAGAATAGAGCTTGACTATTCAGAGTATTCCGGCAGATGGAATATCACGAATAAGAGAGCGGATTTGTCGGTAACTACTGTAAAGACCTACGGTGCAAGCGGATTATCTGCATATCAGATATTTGAATCCGTTCTCAATTTATCCGAACCGAAAGTGTATAAAGACAAGGTTGACGAATACGGTGTTGTTGAGCGTGATAAAAACAATAAGCCTGTAAGAGTGCTTGATGTAGAAGCGACTCAGGTTGTACAGCAAAAAGCCAATGCCATTCGCCGTGAATTTAAGAATTGGATTTTTAAAGATGCTAACCGCCGCAGAGATATTGTTGACACATACAATCGCACATTCAATTGCGTCCACGCACGAGAGTATGACGGTTCACACCTTAATTTTCCGGGAATGAATTCAAACATTCAGCTTCACGAACATCAAAAAAATGCCATTGCTCACGCTATTTACGGAGGCAACACACTGTTTGCTCATTCGGTAGGTGCAGGAAAAACCTTTGAAATGATAGCTACTGCTATGGAATGTAAACGGCTTGGGTTGTGTCACAAATCCTTGTTTGCTGTACCGAATCATCTGACAGAACAGGTGGGAGCAGACTTTTTGAAGCTCTATCCCAACGCAAACATATTGGTTGCAACAAAGGATGATTTTAAATCATCAAACCGCAAGATGTTAATGTCAAAAATTGCAACTGGCAATTATGATGCCGTTATTATCGGACATACGCAATTAAAGATGCTGCCCCTATCTCCTGAAAGGCAGGAAGCCTTTTTACAATCTCAAATTGATGATATTGTTGCCGGTCTTGCTGAGATGAAAGCTCAGGACGGTAATAAATTTACCGTTAAGGAAATGGAGCGTACAAAAAAGAATCTCGAAAATCAGCTTGAGAAGCTTCAATCAAGTAAGAAAGACAATACCGTATATTTCGAGGAGCTTGGAATTGACAAATTGTTTGTTGACGAAGCTCACGAATTTAAGAATCTGTACTGTGCAACAAAGCTGCAAAATGTTTCGGGTATATCTTCAAGAGCTTCTCAGAGGGCAACAGAGCTGTTTGCAAAATGCCGTTATCTTGACGAAAAGACAGGCGGCAAGGGTGTTGTATTTGCCACAGGTACACCGTTGTCAAACAGCGTTACAGAGCTTCACACAATGATGAGATACCTTAATTATGATTTTCTTGCAAGTCACAACAATATGCAGAATTTTGATAATTGGATTTCTGCATTCGGTGTGCAAAAGAAAGAATACGAGTTAGCTCCGGCAGGAAACAAGTTTAAGGAACGCACAAGGATTGCGGAATATTCCAATCTGCCTGAGCTTATGTCTATGTTTAAGATGGTAGCCGATGTAAAGACAGCTGAAACTCTTAAACTTAAAGTGCCTGATTGTGAGCTTCACATTGTTGATGTAGAGCCTACAGAGCTTCAAAAGGAGCTTGTCGATGAATTATCCGACAGAGCAGATGAGGTTAATTCAGGCTCCGTAGATCCGTCACAGGATAATATGCTCAAAATTACCGGTGACGGCAGAAAGCTCGGTCTTGACCCCCGACTTATTAGTCCCGATTTTGAGGATAATCCAAATACAAAGCTGAATGTGTGTGTAAACAATGTATTTGACATTTATACAGACACAGCAAAAGACAAGCTTACTCAAATTGTTTTTTGTGACCTCGGTGTGCCGTCAAAAAACACAGGTAATGACTCCTCCAAAGAGCAAAACGATAACAAGAGTGTGGCGGAAATCGACTCTCTTGAGGAAACAGGCAAGTTTTGCGTGTATGATGACATAAGGGACAAGCTCATTGCAAAGGGCATCCCTGCGACTGAAATAGCATATATACACAATGCAAAAACCGAAGCTCAAAAGTCTGAATTGTTTTCAAAGGTCAGAAGCGGTGAAGTGAGAATTTTACTCGGTTCAACGGGCAAAATGGGAACAGGCACAAATGTGCAGGACAGAATCATTGCTCTGCACGATTTAGATGTTCCGTGGCGACCGGCAGACCTCGAGCAGAGGCGTGGCAGAATGGTCAGGCAGGGCAATATTAACGAAAAAGTGCATTTGTACAGATATGTTACCAAAGGCACTTTTGATGCGTACAGCTATCAGCTCCTCGAAACCAAGCAAAAATTTATAAGTCAGGTTATGACTGACAAAGCTCCTGCACGCAAGTGTGCCGATGTTGACCAAGCGGCTCTTTCATATGGCGAAATTAAGGCTCTCTGTACCGGCGATGACCGTATCCGTGAGAAGCTCACGCTTGATAACAGAGTAAAGGAGCTTAACTCTCTCAAAGCTGATTACAACAATACAAAATATGAGCTTGAAGATGCTGTTGCGGCTTATCCCGAAAAACGCAAGCAACTCCTTTGTACTATCGGCAACATAAAATCCGATATCGATAATGTTAAGTCATTTGTCGATAAGGACGGTAAACTTATTTGCAAATTAACTTTAGGTTCTCAGACTTTTAACCTGAAGAACGATGAGGAACGAAAAAATGCTGCCAAAGCTCTTACAACTGCTGTTGCTCAGGTAAGAATAGCCGACAACAGAAAGAAGCAGGTTAGCGTTGGCAACATTTGCGGATTCGATATAAGCGTTATAAACAACGGAAATGTGTATGATGACATTTTAGTTACAATCAAGGGTAAATATTCATATTCTGCTCAGCTCGGTGTTTCTGCTGTGCATAACCTCAGTAAAATAGAGGGGTTGCTGTACAAAACCGAAAGTGTTCTTGATTACAGTCAGAATTCTCTTAACAAGCTTGACCTTGATTACAAAACAAGTGTTGCCCTGCTTGAAAAGCCTTTTGAATATGAAGCGGAATTGCAGGAAAAGTCAGCACGCCTGTCTGAATTAACAAAGATTTTGAACATTGAGCTTGCTCACCAAAAAACAGAATCAAAGTCCAAAACACATTACTTTGGTAAGGATAAAATCCTCGGCAGGAACAAATCTTCAAAGCAAGTTCAGAATAAAACAGTTATGAAATCAGAGCCTAAAAGGAGTGAACCTGAATTATGATAGTTTACGCACAAGGCGATATAACAAAATTTGATGTAGATGCTATTGTAAATGCATCCAACGGTTTTGGTTATATGGGAGGTAAAAGATGTGTTAATGAATTACATAGAGGAGTTGCAGAGAGCATTCAATTTGCATCTTGCGGTGCTGTTGAACGGCTTGCAAGAGCAAAATGTAAGGCACACTCCTTTTTTGGTTATTCACCCGGAACTGTTTTTGTGACTGATGCTCCAAATCTTGAGTGTAAAAAAATAATACACGCAGTTACTATGCGTACTCCGGGTAGCAAAGCAAAAATCAAAAAAATTAAAGATCTGATTCCAAAGATAGTAGCGGTAGCTGAAAACTTAAACATAAATTCAGTAGCCATACCTTTACTTGGTTGCGGAACAGGTGGACTTGACAAAAAAACCGTTCAAAATTTATTAGCTCATAATCTTATAAGTGACAAAGTGACATTTTATATTGTTACTTCACTTTAAAATTAGAAATTCTTTTCTGAATTTCTTTTTAAAACACTTGTTTTTTTCTTAGTTATAACATATAATAG